>Ga0114923_10003291_pt1 | contig 10898 bp, 9 predicted proteins | sample SumtaG_FD_89578 | JGI IMG/M metagenome (GOLD analysis project Ga0114923, IMG submission 89578) | Deep subsurface microbial communities from Indian Ocean to uncover new lineages of life (NeLLi) - Sumatra_00157 metaG | ecosystem: Environmental > Aquatic > Marine > Oceanic > Sediment | place: near...
ATCGAGTTTTATAACCTTCGTTTTCACAGGGCCTTAAGCATACCGCAAATAGTGTGAAATGGCAAGAGACTTCGTGGGGGGAGCTTAGGCTTAAGATTTGCTCGTGCCTGGTTTTGGTCAAGATTTTGGGTTTGATTTTTAGGGTTTTGGTTGCGGATTTCAGTTTTAATCAGAATGTTTACTAATAATTTGGCGAAAAAAACAAAAAAGCCCGATAATAGCATTGGCAGGAGGGAGCAATACGAAAGCAGGAAGTTTTTTGCTGCAAAGGCTGAATATTTTACCCAAATACGCTAATCTATCCAAATTAACATTGCCGATAGATTTATAACTGCTGGACCAACTGGCAGACTAAAACGAAGGTAATGGAGATTTAGATATGGAAACTTTAATCGAGCAGCGCAAGGAGAGTCGGGCGGCAATATCTTGGCCGGTGAGTGTTTGGCTGCCGGAAGCAAACAGGTTCTTTAATGGGAAAAGCTCAAATATAAGCAAGGCCGGTACGTTCGTTATGGTGCCGATGACAACGCCAATCAGGATGGGGCATATGGTTGAAGTTAACTTCCCGCGGACCGAAATACTTGCTAAAGAAAAAGGCAGTTTTGCACGTATCAAGAGCGGGAAAGTGGTAAGAATTGAGCGTAAAAACGTGCTTAGCGATGCGAAAATCGGTGTTGCTATAGAGTTTGTGCAAGATCAGGCCATCTGACCCATAATGGCTGAGAGCAGTAGAGCAGGGGGATATTGGAACAGGAGAGGAAAGAGGGAAAAGCGAAAAATATAATAATAAGCGGTGGGGGAGTTTGCGCAGATTCGAAGAAAGTATAGAAGAAAGTATATAAGTATATGCATATATACTTATGTAGTGCCCCACTTTTTTGGTTTCGGGTTTGTCGCGTTTGGGTGGATTTGGGGGTTATTTGCGTCAAAAAAACGGTGAAAAATTGGTATTTTTTTGTATTTTTTTGTAAAAAGCGCGCATTTTTTGTCATTTTTTGGTAAAAATTCGTATTTTTTGCGCTTTCTATGACAATTTTGGGCAGTTTTGGGGTGGTCGTTACAGGAGAGGTCGGTAATTGGACACTTGGTGAAACAAGAATTTTGAGAGGGCGACCCGCCACACGGCGTCGGCGGGTAAACTTTTTTGGGTGTAAGCAATCTCCTGGAATAGGCAGTTTGGTTAAAGTGGGTGGGTTAGTTGGTTTAGGTAATTTGTTCGCGGGGGTGACAAAAAACAAAAAAGACTGGGTCCCTGCCTGCGCAGGGATTCGGAGTTTTTGGCCCGCCTTCGCTCCCTTCGGCAAGCTCAGGACGGGCGGGGTAAAGTTTTTGGTTTGACGTTGTCTTGAAAGTTGGTTATAATTTCGGGCAGAGCGATTCCGTTCGTATCCTGTAAATCGCAAGTCGTAAGCTGTAATTTGTAGAAATGTTGCGGTGAAGTGATGGAGAGTTAGTTTGAAGACACCTATATTAAAAAGTTCAGTAGGTAGTTATGGAAGATAAAATACCACAAAGTGCTATAGATTCGATTGCTCAGCATATTAACCAAAGAAGCAATAAACAGTATAATATTCCAGTTGTTGGCAATGCATCCAATATTGAAACCCCTCAAATCTTCGAAATTATCCCATTTGATGAAATTGACAATACTCCGTCAAGTGTTTATGCCATTGATGGTAGTATGAATAGTCAATCGTTTTATAATGGCGTCTCTATCGGCTTATATAGTGGTGGATATGTATGTTTTAAGTTGGGCAAACAAGTACGAATGAATAATAATAATGATCCTGTGATTTTGGGACAAGTCTATACGCCACAAAACATATTGATAACATGTGACGAACATTTGTTAGCAATATATGATGAATTGCTAACTCTTCCACCTGTTAAAAGGTTTATAGAATTCTTGGCAGCTAAGCCGGAAGAAATATTTCCTTATAAAAGAGACTTGATATGCAAATCGGTATCAATTCTTTTATCTTTCTGTCAAGAAATATTAGAGTGGTCTCTGGTTTATGAGATTGCTTGTAGAGAAGGAATTAAACAGGGAGATTTTATATTAAAAGATGGCCCGCTGAGGTCAAACAACATAAAACAAAAATATCTTGTAAAACTTGGCGATTTTTTAAGCAGTGAGAAGCAGATTACTCTTGTGGGAATTACGAAGAATTCGCCCATCAAAATTGAATTAACTTATACCTTCAAACAAATAGATAGCTATCTCCAAGATAAACTAAAACCTCAATATCCTTTTACTCAATTAGATCCGAAGGGGCAAAAATTATGTTGTTGGTTCGAAGTTCCGGATGCCGTTTTACATAATGCATATAGCGGCGATTTTTACCCACGTAAGTCACTTACTGGTGGACGAGGTGTTGGTCTTTTTTTTGCCGCAAGACTTGATTATGTTGAAAAACTTCAAAACTATGATTGGGTGATTGCGGACATTAATATCTTTGATGCTATCCCTAATATTAAAAAAGGTGATCCATGTCGAGATATTAAGAAGTTGAAATCAACCTTTTACGAACTAACTCGTTTTACCCAGGAACATTATATTCTTGGGTATCCTTATCCTCTTGTAGAGGCACACAATTTTGTTACACTTAAATCAGATTTTAAAGAAGAAGTAATTAATCGCGTGAAACACTCAATGTACTCTACTCAACAGATGGATCATGTAGAAATCGAAAATATGTTTCTCGATATCCATTCGAGATTTTAGAGGAGAATAAAAATGGCGGAACGTACAGATTTTGGAGTCCTCTATGGTCAGAAAACAACGGAAGATGCTTTGTTAATTTACTCATCTTACGAGGATGCAAAAGCCAGCCCTAATCAGGGTGATTTTATCATTCTTACACCGAAGAAGGAAGATGGGCGAAAATTTTTAACGAGAGTTGAAGCTGAAATATATGACGAAGACCCTATTTTTCGATCTCAAGATAAAACCCTTGTAGCCGTACATTACGCCCGAATAGCCGAAAGAGAACTATCGGATCGTGATAAGCAAAAGATGTTTAGTTATACATACAAGGTTAAAATGCTTGGAACTTTTACCGATTCCGGTAACGTTATTGAATTTACAACTGCGGTGAGAAAACTCCCTGTGGTTTCGTATCACGCAAGGCACTTATCGAAGAGAGAAATGGATGCTATAATTAACAAACCTGATTCCGGTGGGGTGCCAATCGGGGAACTTTGTATTGGCGAAGATATTCACAAGGATAAGGGAGATATCCTGTTTGATGTCAAAGGTTGCGAGAAAAGCGTACAATGGTCTTTGCTCAATCAGGTTTTGGGAAAACAAATTTTGTAAAAATTCTTCTCTATCACATCATAGGCGATACGAAATTTGGAAAGTTGGTCTTTGATCTAAATGGAGAATATTTTTTGAAAAGTGAAAAGACATTGGGTTTGGGAGATATTGATGAATCAAAAATGCGGGAGAATGTAGTTGTTTACAGTAACAAAGATATTGACGAAAAGTACGAGGGACATTTTATACTTGGTGGAAAAGTCTTGTTGAACATGCGGAAGCATTTAACCATAGGAGACATTTTGACCTTTGGGACGGGGTTTTCTTCTGTAATGGAGAACTTTCTTCATTATTTAGATGATGAAGGAGTTGAAGATTTTATTGAGAACGTTGATAAGTACGTAAGGTCTCCAGAAGAACTCCACAAGAAATACCCAGATTTTTTCAAGGAGAAGGATAAGAGTGCAACCCGTACTATAGCTGCAATCAGGAAAAGACTAAGGCCTTTAATTGATGAAGGAAAGGGACTCCATAGTGGTACCTCCAAAATGCTGGAAGATATCTTCAAATACCTAAAACAAGGGAAAACTGTAATCGTCGATTTTTCTCTAAAGGACACGAGAGAAGCAGGTATAATTTCGACGATGATAGTTCGAAAGCTCTTCGATCACAACAAAGCTGAATTTACCAGTAACAAGCCTGATGCGGTGATAGAAACAGTTATTTTTGTTGAAGAGGCTCAGAATGTGCTTTCCGAGCAACTTGTTAAAACCGACGCCAATCCGTTTGTAAGATGTGCAAAAGAGGGACGGAAGTTTGGATTAGGGATGGTGGCAATTACACAGAGACCATCTGCTATTTCTGAAGAAATTAGAACACAGGCAGAGAACTTTTTTGCCTTTTACATGGGTAATTCAGATGACATAAAAGCTCTTGTTAAGTCTAATATCCATTACGATGGCGTAATTTCATCATTTATTCAAAGAGAGACGATCAAAGGGAACTTGTATATGGTCTCATCTGATCGTGCGTTTGTTGTTCCTGTTCGTGTTGTACTTTTCGAAGATCTTGTGAAGAACAAGGTGTACAAATGAGGTCGTTAATTGTTCCAACAACAAAAAGAGTGTCAGGTTTTGCTTCTGAGAAGTCTTGTCTCTCACTCTTAGACTTATCAAAAACTAAGAGGAAGATTTCGCTTGAGGAACGTGTAACCTTGCTCCTTATCCGTGATTTAGTTAGGTTGGGATGGCGTCTTAATTCAAGCTCCAGTAGGTCGTTCGAGTTCTCACCGCCTCAAAGTTATGACAAGGATATCGTAAGGCAAGCTATGGCATATTCTAGGAATCAAACAATAGAGAATAACAGTACTTGGATTGAAAAGAATCTGGATTTGGCAAGAGCAAATTTGGGATATGGACATGAAGTATTGAAATCATATATCATACCACGGATCGAAATCTGCAAAACTAAGGAACAACATAAATTATTCAGGATATTTAGGTATTTTTGGAGTTCTCCCGCTTCAGATTACGTTGGAAGGAGGATGAGGTTTCTTATTAGAGACGATGGTGTAAAAGATAGCCCTGTGATTGGAATAGCTGCTATTGGGAGTAGTATTATACACATAAGTGACAGGGATAAATGGATTGGATGGGATACGAAAACTAGAACAAAGAGAATTATTTACATGATGGATGCATATGTTATAGGTGCGATGCCACCATACAATTATCTGCTTGGTGGAAAGCTTGTTTCTTATATTTTAGCTAGCAACGAAATTAGAAAGATGTACAGGAAAAAATATGTAAAAGTAAAAACAATTATAAAAAAACGGAAAGCATCAGATCTGGTCTTGATTATGACGACAGGATTATATGGGCGCAACAGTTCACAGTACAATCGCATGAGGTTCGGTAAATCAATGCTCTATAAACCCATTGGAACAACTTTGGGATTTGGAACTCTCCATATATCAAATGAAACCTTTTTAGCTATGAAAGAACTAGCAGATACAAATGGTTGCAATATATCAAATAGATTTGGAAAGGGTCCAAATTGGCGAATGCGTGTTATAAGATCGGCCTGTGATGTGCTGAATTTAAATTCCGAGGTGATATTAAAACACTCTTTCCAGAGGGGTTTATTTGCTATACCATTAGCAATTAATTATAAATCATTTCTCCGTGGAGATTCAAAGAAGCCCATATATCGGAATCTTCCGCTAAAAAAGGTGGTCGAATATTGGCGTAATAGATGGTTTAATATGCGAAGGCAGAATGATCTTATCTTAGAAAAGGTTAGAAGGTTCTCGCCGGATGACTTCAAGATTGAAAAAACCCCTATTGATGAGTGAGATTGGTTTCTCAGTTTGTTGCGTTTTGTAGAACTTCGAGTAGTGATCACCTATAATTATTTGAAAGGGAAATATAAATGTCGATAGATAGCCTCAGAATAAGTTTACAGAATTTGAAAGCATCTGTTAACAAAAAATATCGCGCCGATGTGTCAGGCGTAAAAGAGAACTCCTTGGAAGTACTATGCGAGTTACAGCAAGTGCTAGAAGACATGGATGGTCGTATTAAAGATATAGAATCGAAAATTAAATAGACAAAGCCCCATCGAATTTCATTATTTTTTTGATGGCAAGTGCGGGGTGGGTAAAATATCCCCCCAAGTCGTAGCCTTTAAAAATATACCCCCAGCATGCGAGCTGGGGGCTAAGTCACAAAAATAAAGAAAGAGGCCTTCGCAGGTACATGGATGGCACGAGGGCAAAAGTCGACAAAAAACGGCCACAGGGGGTTTTGGGAGGGGGACAGGCAGGGGGGGTATCTAAATGATTAAGGATTATTGATGATTGATTATTGGGGGGGAATATCTAAATGATTATTGATTATAGATAATTGATAATTGGAAGGAGAAAAAGGTTGTGGATGTGGAGAGATGCGGTTATAATGTTGTTGTGAGAGAGAACATGATTCGAAAAAAGGCTATTTGTAATATATCAATTTAAACATTGATTGTTAAGATAGTCTAAAGAGGACGGTGATGAATAGTATCAGCATATTTTGTACTCTCCCCAATAGTCACATTCGAGCTGCCTACGCTGATAATAGTCTTTCTTTTCACGGGGTGTATAAATCATGAAAGAGCTAACACTACTGGTACTATTTCTTTGCATGGTTTCGGCGGCTGCAGGAGATATTTTTACGATCGTTTGCGAGGCAGATGGTAATACACCATTTGATGGTCGAGACATTATGGTAGGGACCAGGCTTACTATCATCGTAAACTCGGACGCCGGTGGGTACTGGAGTGGTGCTTTGACTATCGAAGATGCAAACTTGTCCTACGGAGCTCTAACAGCCAGAGATTACAATGAGAGCACCCTTGACTGGGAAGGCTCTCATTTCGAGGCAGCAGGGACTGGAGCTCAAGTAGCTACTCTTGAAGAGATGGGTCTTTACGGCTATCAATTGCTGGGCCATAGCAGTGCAGTGGCCGGCGACTGGTTTATTATTGATTATAATGCGATAGAGATAGGTGATTGTAATGTGGGATTCTATGATCACGATATAAGTTGGTTTGACCCCATTTATTATCTGCCGTTTTCTCACGTCCGCACACGCGACTTCAATAACGACACCAGAGTTGACTTTGCAGACTTTGCTGTGTTTGGATTGTATTGGCAAGTGGGGGATTGTAACGATCCGAACTGGTGTGAAGGAACCGACCTTGATACCAGCAGCAACGTTGACGCAAATGACTTGGCATTATTTATTGATTATTGGCTTGAAAGGACTCAATAGCAGCGGCTGTTTAGTAGCTCAATAGTAGTTGCTCCTATCTACTCCTATCCTATAATTGCATTTGGTATCGTGCGAAGGGCTGCGGGGCTTTGCGGGAAGCATTTTTGCCTCTATAGCGGCGGTTTTCAATCTAAACAGTGCCCAGTACCCAAAATATGCGTGGGATGGTTTTCTCATTTTTTTTTTAAAATTTACAAAAAAACAATCCTCATTTCCCAATTCAGAATCGCCGATGAGTCAGAAGGTGTATACATTGGCTTGGTGCGAGAACACCTTGCTGATTACGTCATTTTATAGTGACCAAAAATTTTTTTGCATATGGCGAGGAGGTACTTATGAAAACCAAACATGTTGTATTAGTGGTTATTGTCTTGTTGTGTATAACTTGTCCCGCTATTGCGGACAGGCCGTTGGACAGAACGGAGATTTTGCAAGTCTTTCAAGAACTAACAAGCCAGCCGAGAAAAGCCTGGATCACCTCCGGGACGATTGAAGCAAGCCATGAAGAGTACAGAGCACCAAAAACAACAGATTCAAATGAAATCAATAACCAAATCGCTGAGAATATTCAGAAATACAAAAACAACCCGAACAAACGGGAATTAATCGAAAACAACCGGAAAATGAAGCTTGATGCTATACCGTTCAATGCTCGTTACAGATTGTTCAATGAACACACAATGAATTCGAGCGTAATCGTAAAATTTGACGGAGAAAGATTTTACTGGGAAATCAACGTAGAGTCACGCACAGATTCGGTAAAGCCGGGCAAAGACCTAAGGGGTAATTTTATGACCGAGCAGTTTGACCTGGACTCGAACACCAGACGTATATTCGCCTGGGACGGTGAAAACTACACGATTTACTTTCTACCAACCAATCATGCAACCGTCGATTCAACAGGCGAGACCCCACACCTTGTCAATGGCCCGTTAACCGCAGGACTCATCCCATGGGGATATGGCTATTACACGTATGACAGTCTTTCTGCTATCGAATCCTCGGCTGTCGAGAAACACATCGACGGTCAAAACCAAATACGGTTGATCCTCAACGATTTGGACGGTTCAGAGATGGTTTTTGTATTGGACCCACAAAAAGATTACGCTGTAAAATCCTGTTTAATAAGCGGGCTCGACGATTCGGTTATCTCCAAGCAGTACTCTGATTACCAGCTAATATCCGGCAACTGGGTCCCTACCACGGTTTTGTTGGAGCGATACAAGGCCGGGTCAAATAGATTATTGGCCCGTGACTTATGGAATATTACCAGTATAGATGGAAATGTTCCCCAAGCTGATAGTTTTAAAGTTGTCTATAACAATGATGCATTGATAGAGTATCGTTCTTATCTTACCAATGAGCCGGTAATGTATCGTTACTCAGAGATGGTCGACACAGACCAGCTTTTGGTCGAGAGATTGACATTCGCGGCATCTGAAGGGACACAACAGCAGAACTGCGCAACAATATCACTAAAATATATCGCTTCACTGTTAGACAAAGACGTTACAGACCAACAGCTTGCACAAATGGTAAGCGATCCAAATGGAGACACAAGCCTTTATGCAATGAAGGAAGCTGCAGAAAGCCTGGGTCTTTACTGCCGTGCTGTCACGACCGACATTCAGACGCTTAAAAGTTTGTACGACTGCGAGGTAATCCTGCATATTCCCTGGAAGAAACATTTCGTTGTATTAGAAGGTATTGACGATGAGTATGTGTGGACCATAGATTTGGCAAGCAACCTGTTTTACTATCGAACCGACCTTAGCTTCTTTGACACGGACTGGACCGAGGGCACCGCTCTTTTGATTTCCAAGCAATTTATCGAACCGCAGGATGGCTTCGCCGAAATCGACGATCCCCATCTTAACAGCATAACCGGCAGTCTGGGTTATCGGTGTACCCTGCGACTCCAGGAATACAATGTGATATTTTGCAGTTACGTCGGTGGAGAATGTATGGGTTACTATGAGGAGCACTATAAACGGCGCGGTTGTCAAGGCGCTGAGAGTGGCAATTGCAATAATCGTGTTTTGCTTAGATACCAGGAATCGCCCTGTATAGAGGACCCTTATAATCCTTTCATGTGCGATATAACAGGTGAATGGACGTCCCGTTATATGTTGGCGTGTTCTTGACGAATTCTCCGACGTAGAAGTTCGAGTTGGTAAGGGGAAATCCCATCTGCCATTTCTAACGGTTAATAACAGGCGTCCCTATCCGAATGGGGGATTGAACACAGTGTCCTGAAGTCAAAAAAGTCATTCTTATCTGATATCTAATGTTTGGTTTTAACAAACTTTGAATAGAGGAGGTGTTTTAATTGATGTTGACTCACCAAAAAAACAGGGCTAAAATAAGAAATTATGAAACGACTTGCTTTTACACTTATCGAGCTGCTTGTAGTCATCGCGATAATTGCGCTTCTTATGGCTATATTGGTTCCTACTCTCCAAAATTCAAGACGACAAGCCAAAGCGGTTCTATGCAGCTCGAATATCAAGCAGTTATTTCTTGGCTTGGTGATGTATGAAACAGAAAACGAAACTTTGCCCCACGCCTTCGATAGGCCATCTCATGGTAGCCCACCTCCAAGCGGTTATCCCGGGGATTCTGCGTATGATAGAAAAGGATGGTGGTGGTTTAACCATATAGAGGGTTTTTTCAATAAAGCCAATAGTAAAAGAACATTGCTTCGGTGTCCATCCAAACAGCTAAGAGCTCCCGAGCTTAAAGACAATATCCTTTGTGGCAATTATGGTGTGAATCAGTCTATATGTAAAAGCTCAATGGGTAGGGATGCTGAATTCATTGGAACGCCCTTGCAAAGCAGTGACGTATCACAACCTGCCGAAACCCTGCTAATAGTTGACAGCGGCTATAGTATGATAACCTGGCGGCACGCAATGGGCACTCCTTCCATATCCTCTGACACTACCAGAGAGGATACTGCTTATATACCCGGCCTTTGGATTAACAAGCAAAGATATTTATGGTCTGGCCAGGAACAGGACGCTGTAAACGGACGCCATCCAAATAAAAGTGTCAATATTGGGTTTGCAGATGGGCATATCAATCGCACAGAAGCCGATGATTTATTTGTAGAGAAGATTGGTGATAGCCATAAAAATCTCTCACCTCTTTGGCTGCCAAAATGAAGCAGTTTAAAAAGACTTGTCTTTAATAAGAGCCTGTATTTCACCGTCGCTTAAATATTCAACCGTCCTAACCGATTCCAAAGCGTACTCGTCATCGACCGCTAACTTTTTATAAAATTCGGTTTTTTGAGGAAGATTTGTTTTAGGGTCTACAAAAACCCGCCACTTATTGAACACCACAGAACCATCGTAAGCTTTTTCAACCCATATCAAGTTGTATGTTTCAATGGCTTCACGAACCTTCAGGTTATCATCGGCTTCGCGGTTCCATTCAGCATCTTGTGGAACATCGGATATGTCATAAAATGGCAGTAAGCCCAAAGAACCAGCTATTTTTCTCTCGACATCGGCGGTCGAAACGGCAGTTAATAGGATTGTCTCGGTTACGGCCGTATCCAGTTGTTTACTCTTTTTTACCCCATTAGGAATATCCCACAGAACTAACTGCTTTCCAGTTTTAGTCATATAATTGCTTAACGTCCTTGACACCCATTTCTCTTGTATCGGTTCTGTTTTGTCAGGGACAAAACTTGCGATATAGACATTTTTGATTTTTTCAATGGCCTTGTAAATCTGGTCGATTGTAACTGCTTTGGCAGTGGGTATGCTAAAGAATAGACTAACCGCTATCAATAAAACCGCTGCGGCTGCAACTGCAGTTTTGAC
>Ga0114923_10003292_pt1 | contig 10895 bp, 6 predicted proteins | sample SumtaG_FD_89578 | JGI IMG/M metagenome (GOLD analysis project Ga0114923, IMG submission 89578) | Deep subsurface microbial communities from Indian Ocean to uncover new lineages of life (NeLLi) - Sumatra_00157 metaG | ecosystem: Environmental > Aquatic > Marine > Oceanic > Sediment | place: near...
ACAGTGTCTTATTCGCTAAGAAAGGATTCAATGTATCTGGTTTTGATCTTTCACAAACATTAATCGATGAGGCAATTTCTCTTGCCAAATCCCAGAATGTTTCTGTCGATTTCTATAAAGGCGACATGAGAGAGATTAACTTTGTTCAGAAGTTCAAAGGGGCTGTATTGCTTAGTCACAGTTTTGGTTTCTTTAATCACGAAGAAAACAAACTTGTTCTCGAACGTTCATATAATTCGCTAGTCGAAGGTGGAAAACTACTTCTTGATTTGATGAACCCTTACAATATACAGAAATTCCAGCAGGTTTGGACTGCTCTTAAAGATGGATACCTGTTAAGTGAACCACATTTCCTGGATGCTCCTTCTGGAGTTCTTAGAGGTCGACCTGCTACATACATTGATGTAGAAGGTAGTCGCATCGTACTTGCTAACCAAGACGCTTTAGCAAATAACGACATACGAATCTACACTGCCCTCGAGGTCCGTAATCTTCTGACCGAAGTTGGTTTTAAGAAAGTCGAATTATATGGTCAAAACAAATTACCTCGCATGCCATATTCTGCTCAATCCGAACGTATGGTGGTCCTCGCAACACGTTAGCAATCCTATTACGGAAATCTTTTAAACCTCCAATAAGGAGCACCCGCACGCGACCGGTGGTTTCCATCGGTGCCCCGACCGAGTTTTCTCGCGATAACTTCGAATGTTGGGGATATGCTATATTTAGTGCGGAACGAGTACTAAGTTTGTGATGTAAAATGGTTAAGATAAAGGATCCCGACGCAATAAAACGGCTAATCATGTCGGACGATTATGAGCATAAGCGCATAATAAGTATTTCAGCCCATATTGATCACGGTAAGACCACGACGGCTGACTATCTTATGAGACGTGCAGGTCTGATGAGCGATGCTGCTGCTGGACAGGCCCTGATGACAGATAGTGATGAAGAGGAACAAGAGCGAGGAATTACAATCTTTACTTCAGTAGTTATGCTTAACTTCGAAGTAGAAGGTGAAGAATACCTTGTACAATTGTCAGATACACCTGGACATCTTTCATTCACAGGAGAAGTATCAAGAGCACTGCGTGCTAGTGATGGGGCTGTAATTCTCGTTGATGCACTGGAAGGAGTAATGACACAGACTGAAACCAATATCCGTTTAGCTGTTGGTGCAGAGGCGTGCAAGCCTGTTCTGTTCATTAACAAGGTTGATCGTCTGATTAACGAATTGAAATTACCTCCTGCAAAAGTATACGAGAGAATCGATATCATCGTTGCAAAGGTCAACGCACTGATTAAGAAAGTAGCACCAACAGATTTTGCTAAGAAATGGCAAGTCAGTTTTGAAACTGGTAGTGTAGCTATTGGGAGTGCAAAAACTGGTTGGGCTTTCAGTATGCAGACACTAAAGAAGAAAGAAATCAAACCAAATGTTGTATTCGAAAAATACGCTGAAGGAGATGAAATGTGGTTACGAGAAAATCTCCCTCTTGATGATGCTCTGCTAGAAATGATTGTCAAGCACCTGCCTGATCCAAAGACAGCTCAGAGATACAAGATTCCACGTATCTGGAGAGGTGACCCTGAAAGCGAAGAAGGAAAAGCACTGCTTGAATGTGATAGGAATGGACCTCTTCTTGGAATGATCACGAAGATTTTTGTTGATCCAAAGAGCAAGAGACCTACCCTAATAGGACGTGTTTTCTCAGGTACACTAAGAACTGGACAGGAAATTCGACTAGTGAACATGCGACAAAATGCCCGTGTTCGTAGATTGGGTGTTCAGGAAATTACTGATATTCTTCCGATGGAAGAGGTTCCTGCAGGTAATCTGTTCTCAATCTTTGGATTCATGTGTCCATCTGGAGAATCATTTGTTGATAGTGGTTCAGAAATGCAGGGCTTTGAGGCAATCGAATATGTATGTGAACCAGTTGTAAGTCGTAGTATCACTCCAATAGATCCCCAAGATATTGCTAAACTTGGTGACGTTGTTAAGATGTGGATAATGGCGGACCCAACAGCACGATTTGTTCATGATAAAGAATCTGGCGAGTACCGACTTGATGGTATTGACCCGTTACAGATTGAAATTCTGACTAAACGAATCAATGAACAAGTACCTATTCGTGTGTCAGAACCAATCATCGTATACCGTGAAAAGATGACTGAACGTGGTGGTGAATTTCATACAAAGTCACCAAACGGACATAACCGAGTGAGAATGTTCATAGAACCTCTTGACGAAAAATCTGTTGAGCTCATAAAGAAAAATCGTGTGACTGCTGAAATGAACAGCAGAGACCGTGCAGCATTGCTTCGAGACGAAGCTGGTTGGGATGCGAAAAAGGCACGTAAGATTCTTGACATCTATGAAGGAAGTATGCTAGTTGATGGAATGAGCGGTGTTCAAAGATTCGATAGAATTATCGCCTATGTCAAAAGCATGTTTAGAGAATTCATTGATGAAGGTCCAATTGCTCATGAACCCATTCTAGGGGTTAAGGTTACCATTACTGACGCTACAATCCATAATGATCCGGCTCATACAGGTTATAATGAAGTCGCAACAATGATGAGTTCAGGATTGAACATGTCATTCCTCACTGGTAAACCTGGATTATATGAACCAGTACTTAATGCTGATATCAAAACACCCCCAGACACTCAGGGTGGAATCATCAAGGTACTTACAGGTCATCGAGGACAGATTGTTACCATCGATGCTGATGAAGATAATGTTACAATACGCGGTACACTACCTACAGCAGAAACAATTGGAATTGCTGATGAATTCAGGAGTGCATCACAAGGTCGTAGCTTCTTTGGATATCAGTTCAGAGGTTTCGAAACCGTTCCAGGAACTCTTCAGGAAGAGGTCATTCTAGATATCCGCAAGAGGAAGAAGATGCCTGAAGTAATGCCATCACTCAGTTCTTGGAGCAGATGGGTCTACAAGCGAACCTAGAATATATGTAAATAGCAGCGCCGTAATGGCGTTGCTTTCTACTTCTTTTTTTATTTTCCTAAATTGGATAAGTTTTTGATATGGATTAGACATCAGTTATTTGAATAAGGATGAAATTAGACGCACGTGAATTGCTTGAGAATCTTGTATCGTTTAATACTGTAAATGATCTATCTAAGGGAATAAAGACAACTTCAGATTGCCCAAAATACATCAATGAAATTATGGAACGATCTGGATTCAAAACAAGTATTCTTGAATCTGAAGGATTTTACACATCAATTGGAGAGAAAGGTGAAGGATCTTTTAGTATCCTTTTTCTAGCGCACTTCGATGTTGTTCCAGTCGGAGAAGGTTGGGACTCAGACCCTTTCACATTGAGAGTTGAGGGCGATAGAGCATTCGGTAGAGGAACATGTGACGATAAGGGAAACATTGTTTCTATGTTATTGCTAGCAGAATTATTGAACGAGAAAGAGCTGCCATGCAGAGTAATATTGGCGTCTGCAGGTGATGAAGAAATTGGTGGTCGAAATGGTGCCTACGTTCTTGCAAACCAAATGCTTGAGAAAAATGAATTTCCAGATTATATCGTAATTGCCGATGGTGTAAAACAGCAGATTATTCACCGAAGGCGTAACATCCTTCCCACATATTTCAAGGTAAAATCATCTCTTGCAAAAACTCGTGGTAGAAAAGAAACGATACGATTCACAACAGATACTTTTGGAACGGGATCAAGACACTCTGCATACCTACGTTTAGGTGTAGACCGTCACGCAATGCTTGCTGCTTCAAAGTATCTTGATATCAATCCAAATACCGTTGTTCAGGACGTTCGTGGAGCATTCATAAAATCAAATGTTGTACCTGACTGGGTCGAACTTGACATCGTACATATTGATGCATCTGAAGAAGAAGTAGATTATGACGCGTCGCTCACAGATCTTATGCGCTCCTTGCTGGCAATTAATCAAGCATCTTTTCCAACTCAACTGTCAGACAAAGGCACTATGATTTACCCGAACTTGCTATCAGTAGAGGATGGTCTCTGGACTCTTTATTGTGATATTCGTTCAATGACAAATGATGGCGATTCAGTTCATCAAGCTTTCAAAAGCGCTTTGAAAGGAAAAGTCGATTTACAATCAATTGATGTTCGAGCAGGCATAGGTTATGTCGACTCAGATCCTGATGCTCCTTTGATGAAAGCCGCCAGTTGGGCATTGAAACAGGAAGGAATCGTTCATAAAATTGTTGAAGGGTTTGGAGGATCTGATTCTAGATATTTCGCGGGACATGGATCGGACGTGTTTGATTTTGGTCCCCGCGGCGAGAACCTGCATGGCGCAAATGAATGGGTGTCCCTGGAATCATTGGAAGAAAACGCACGTTTCTTCTATCGGTTGATTCAGGCTTTGACAATGAAGCCGCAGCCCTATTGATGGCTATTTCGTAGTCATTCCAACCTTCAGGGTGAGGTCGTCTACTTCCCATTCTTTAACAAAACTGAATTTACTCCATTCTGCTTTGTCTTTAGGCCCAACCATTTCTAGGGATTCTGCACGTGTTTCAGTTGCTAAATATTCCTGATACATTCTTGCGAGTTCTAGACATTCATTATCCGAAAATTGAACAAACAGGGTTATCGATTGCTCGATTTTCAAGTCCTGTTCTTTTCGCATAACTTGTATTCGACGAGTAACATCTCTTATGAGACCATCTGCCTCTAATTCCTTAGTTCGGGTAATGTCAACATACACCTTTCCAATCTTTGAATCTGCAAAGGATAGATGCTCAGGCATGGACTCTATGAATTCTACATCATCGCTTTCTAGAGTCAGCTTCTCTCCAGCAACTACAATTTTTGCTTCACCTTTCTCAAGGTCCTTCTTGAGTTGTGAGGCATCAGCATTTTGTAAAGCGGTAACCAATTCTTTCATCTTGTCTTTGTATTTTGGACCAAGTGTCTGATAGTTCGGTTTAACTGAAAGCTCAGTGAACTCAGCCATCACATCTGTTCTCAGAACTTCGAATTCTCGTGTATTGAGGTCTCCCAAGAGAATATCTTTGAGACTTTCAGCTCTTGCAGCTATTTCATCATCATCAGCTATAAGCATTACTTTAGCTACTGGATGACGGAGTTTTACTCCCTTCTTGTTCCTTGCATGGCTTGCACCAGACCTCAGTTCCTCTAAAACGTCAAATGTCAATTCTAACTCAGTATCCAGAAGCTTGGTGTCAACTTCTGGCATATCTGTCAAGTTTATCGACTCGGGAAGTTCTTTCAAGAATCGAACGAGGAAGCTCTTGTGCACATATTCTCCCAGAAATGGAGTGAATACGCTGAAACATCTGACAAGGGTCTGTAGCGTGTAAAATAATACATCATAGGCCATTATCTTCTTTGGATTATCAGCATCAAGCCAAACGCGTTTCTTGACTAACGGTAGATAGATTCTACTCAGATCTTCGGAGATGAACTCCAGCAGCGCCTTACCTGCATGATGCCATAGATATTTGTCCATTTGAGAATGGAACCCCTTGACAACGGACTGTATCCTAGATAGGAGCCATTTATCCTCTAGGTCTGCTTTCTTGACATACTTCTGCATTCTTTTCTCATCGAATTCAAACTTGTCCAAATCCATGTATGTTTCAGCGAAAAGAACAACATTCCACAAGACGTCAAGTTTTCTGCGAGTTAGATCAATCTCTTTGGTATCATAATTCATTCTAGACCATGAAGCTGATTTTGTAAGCATGAATATCCTAAATGGATCTGCGCCTATTCCCTCGAACGCATCCTTTGCAAATACGACATTCCCCTTTGACTTGCTCATTTTTCCTCCATCTTCATCCAATACGTGTTCCTGACTAACACATGCCTTGAATGCAACTCCTCCATGTAACACCACAGATGTGTAGAGTAAGCTGTAGAACCACCCTCTTGATTGATCAACAGCTTCGGTGATGAAATCATATGGAAAAACAGTGTTGAAGACTGTTTTGTCTTTCAGATAATCTACACTTGCTGAGTGTGCCATACCCGAATCAAGCCAGGCATCTATCACGAATTTCTCTCTATGCATCTTTCCTTCACACTTGGAGCATTTCAGAACCACGTTATCTACCCAAGGTCTATGCATCTCAAATTCTTCGGGAAATTCCAGGGCTAGCTCCTTTAGTTCTTTTCTAGAACCCACAACAACTTCTGCGCTGCAATCATCACATACCCAAACTGGTAGTGGGGTCCCCCAGATTCTAGAACGGGAGATACACCAATCATCTGCATTTGCAACCCAATCACCAAATCGTCCTGTTCCGGCCCAGTCTGGAGTCCATTCAACAAGATTATTTTGTTTGACTAGATTATCACGAACACCTTCCATCTTAAGGAACCATTGAGTGGCATCGGCAAGATACACTAGCGGGGAATCACATCTCCAGCAATGTGGGTTCTCGTGGGATAGAGTTTCTTGATGAACCAGTAATCCCTTTTCTTCAAGCTTCTTTAGTACAAGTTCATTGGTGTCAAAAACGAGCTTATCCTTAAACATCGGGACTTCATCTGTGAATTTACCTGAAGTGGTTACGGGACAAAATACTGGAACCTTGAACTCTTTTCCAACATTGAAATCGTCTGGTCCGAATCCTGGTGCCGTATGAACCAGCCCTGTGCCATCCTCGACTGTTACATGTCTCCCTGTGACAACTGCATGCATGTACTGTTCAGTGTGTTCTTGATGGAATTCAACATCATCTTTGAATGGATGTTCATATTTCCATCCCATCATCTTCTTTCCTTTCAGAGATTCAACAATCTTGTATTCCTCGATTCCCGCTTTACTCATGACTGCTTCAACGAGATCTTCTACTAGCCACCATATTTCCGTCCCAACGCGAACCTTAACGTATTTGAATTTAGGATGGACTGAAACCAGTTCATTGGATATGAGCGTAAACGGTGTGGTGGTCCATATGACCAAAAACTCATTCTCTTTATCCACCAACTTGAACTTTACATAGATAGATGGGTCTTCTTTTGTCCTATAACCCTGAGCGACCTCATGACCCGACAATGCTGTCACACATCTTGGACAAGTTGGATTCACGCGATACCCTCTTTTCAAGAGACCCTTCTCATTAGCTAATTTTAGAAAATGCCAAACATGTTCTATGTAGTCATCCTTCCGTGTTTCGTAAGCGGTAGGATAATCAAGCCAGAGACCTAGGCGAACCGAATCGCTAACCCATCGTTCCAAATAAAAGTCAACAAGATCCTTACATTTCTGAACAAACTCCTCAAGTCCCATTGATGCTTCAATCTCACCTTTTTCAGCAAGACCTTCTTTCTTCTCAACTTCAAGTTCGACAGGTAGACCTTGCATATCCCAACCACCACGTCGCCAGACATTGTATCCTTTCATTGTCATGTATCGAAGTTGAACATCCTTCATGGCTCGACCACGGGCATGACCAACATGCATGAAGCCGTTTGTGGTTGGTGGGCCTTCAAGGAAGTTCCATCTTGGACCCGTGCTCCTGTGTTCCACGGTCTTGTTGTAAGTATCATTATCTGTCCAGAATTGAAGTATCTCTTTTTCGACATCTAATGGATTGTAACGTTTTGGTAATGGGCTCATGATAATATCATCTCAGCTTGCGTGGAATAGTTTGATGAGTAAGTTAAAAGGAATTTACTCAGCCAAAAAGGTGATTGTATGGCCTTACCTGCGCTCACAACTAGGTCATGTGTGCTAGATAATTTGGCAATCCATCCTTTACTCACCTTTGGACTATTAATCCCTCCCTCGAAACTTAGTTAAAAACATTGGGCTAATTGAACTTGACCTTGTCTGATTAAGATTTAATTGTGATATGAATCATTTCTCGTCTGTTTGTAACAATGTTCAGGTGATTGATATGAGTGGTTTAGAAGACAGACCTACTGACCAGCTTGCTGATATGATCTATAATGTCCTTTGGCAGGATCTTCTTGAGGTATGGCGGATTGTAAGAACGCGTGTTGATTCAGAAGGTGCTGAATCTGTCAAGTCCGCGTTTGAAGGTGCGAAGAAGCGATTCCTTGAAGGACCATTCAAAGAACATCTTGAGGTCCGGTGGGGCATGAACCTCTGTATGCATTGCAATGATGAAAATATCGATAAAAATGGAATCTCTTATGTTCAACCCAGTGGTGATGGTTTAGAATTTAACCAATGTTTGAATTGCAGGGTTGGCATTCTTTACAATCTCGTTGTAGCTAACGCAACTCTAGATTCCTATAACATCGGACTTGGTCTAGCTGGACAATACGCTGGGATGTCAATTCACTGGAATGCACTCACGCCAAAAGAGATGGACCCTTTTCTCCCCACGTACGAGGTCATCAATGAAGGACAATGGATGGGCACAATTTCATTCAATGACCAACTCGAAGCTCGATTCTTACCATTTGCTGCAATGACTGCAACAACAGCTCGTGGCGCAGTAGAACCATGGACCTCTGAGATTCCTGCAGATGTTCAGGCAGCGATAGATGCGTTCAAAGAAACTGCAAAGGAACAAATAGAGGTAGCTCTAGTCTTGAAATGATTTGCATACTATGGGTGTAGACTGTGGGAGATGAAAAGTTAGTACGAGACAAGATTCCAGAATTAATCCGTTCATCTGGTGATACACCTACTTTTCGTGTAGCTTCTACACATGAATTGGATCATTTTCTTCGAACCAAGATTGTTGAAGAGGCAAAAGAACTCCTAGAATCTGGTGATATTGAAGAAATAGTGGATATTTTGGAAGTGATAGACGCCCTGCTTCTGCATAGAAAATTAGATCGTAACGAAATAACTGCGCTACAAATTGAGAAGAGAGGACGACGAGGTGGATTCGAAAAGGGATTCATCCTGAAAATCCGCGAAAAACAAGTCAAATAGAAACTCCCTTTTCATACTCTTAAACGTGTGATAAAGGTTATATTGCTAATTTTTTGAAAACCATAGTAGAATACCACCCTGTTCAGTGGTGGTACTATTCGCAATGGAGTGCGATTATTATGGTTCAAGACGATGTAACCCCAATTCCCGAAAGTCCTCTTGCACATGGTGACCTTTCAAGATTCCGTGTGGAAAAGAACGCTGTCAGGGAATTACCTTATACAACCCAATCAATCTGTCCAGATTGCCTCTTAGAGGATGACAATGTTAACGTAATCGATGCTACTCTCTATGAGGATGATGGCAAGGTTATGTACAAGAAAACCTGTGAAACTCACGGTGATTTTCTTGATGTCTATTGGGGTGATGTTAAAATGTTCAAGAGGGCCCAGCAATGGTGGTACAAGACTGTTGGTCTAGACAACCCTAGAACTAAAACTGAAAAGGGATGTCCTGAAGATTGCGGTCAGTGCCCTGAACACAAATCACACACTGCACTTGCTTTACTTGATGTTACAAACAGGTGTAATCTTAGATGTCCAATCTGCTTTGCTGTCGCAGCTGAAGGTGGAACTATTTACGAGCCTTCCCCTGAAGAGGTCCTAGAGATGATGAGAAATCTTCGTCGCAATGAGCCCGTACCGGCTCCAGCTTTGCAATTTGCAGGTGGCGAACCAACTGTAAGCAAACACTTACCCCAGTATATCAAGTGGGCTAAGCAGCTTGGTTTCAGGCATGTTCAGATTGCTAGCAATGTCATTAGAATTGGTAAGAGCAAGAAATACCTTCAGGAGCTTCGTGATGCAGGTTTATCAACCATCTACATGCAGTTCGATGGAGTTACTTCCAAGCCTTATTTAGAAGCACGAGGGACCGACCTTTTAGATATCAAGAAGCAAGCAATCCAAAATGCTCGCGAAGTTGGTATGGAGTCTATTGTACTCGTTCCAACAGTTGTTCGTGGTGTGAACGATGATCAAGTTGGTGCAATTATCGAATATGCTATTGAAAATAGAGATGTTGTTCGTTGTGTCAATTTCCAACCTGTAAGCATTACTGGACGAATCGATTTCGAAGCCCGTCAGAAGATGCGGATCACAATTCCCGATGTTATTCATATGATTGAAGAACAGACTGGTGGAAAGATTCCTGCAGATGCATGGTATCCAGTACCAGCAATGCTACCCATGGGAAGAGGTCTTGGTTTGATGAAAGGAAATCCTGAACTAGAATTGAGTTCTCATTTCGCTTGTGGAATGGCGACTTTTCTATGGCTTGAGGAGGATGGCTCTTACGTACCAATCACTGATATTATTGATATTGACAAGTTCATCAAATTGCTCACAGAAATCTCCAATCTGTTTGTTGACGAGGTACGTGGGGCAAGTAAGCGTGCAAAAGCAAAACTAGCCGCTGGAATGCGATTCATCAAGAGGAAAGGTATCATTAGAGACCTTCTCAGTGCATTCCTGAACAAAGGTGATTATGATTCACTTGCTAAGTTCATGCGTCGAATCATTATGCTCGGAATGATGCACTTTCAGGACCCATTCAATTTTGATATCGAACGAGTCCAACAATGTGATATCAATTATACAGTTCCCGACGGTAGGATTATTCCATTCTGCACAATGAATACAATCCACAGATCTCGAGTAGAGGACAAGTTTTCCGTACCCATTGATGAATGGCGTGGCAAGCACAAACCTACTGAGGTCGAAGAAGAGAGTATCTCCAAACCCTACGAGAGTGAATAAATCATCAAAGATTCTGGCGGATAACTCCGCTAGATTCTCTTTTTCTCTTACTTTTTAATTATTTATGCCAATTACGCTTAAAAGAAAAGTTAATTAGTAGAAACTGTAGTTTACATGTTGAATGGTAGGGCTAAGGGACATGACTTATCGTTCTACATAAAAAAACTGGCGGGTATTTGGGCTAGTTTTTCGTTACATGCCCTCAATTACGAAACTCCCCCCTCC
>Ga0114923_10003294_pt1 | contig 10892 bp, 13 predicted proteins | sample SumtaG_FD_89578 | JGI IMG/M metagenome (GOLD analysis project Ga0114923, IMG submission 89578) | Deep subsurface microbial communities from Indian Ocean to uncover new lineages of life (NeLLi) - Sumatra_00157 metaG | ecosystem: Environmental > Aquatic > Marine > Oceanic > Sediment | place: near...
CGGTATAAGCATGGCCTATACTTTCGGCAATGGTAGCGCAGCAAATCGTAAGAAGGTCCAGTACTACGAGATGTACGGCAACCGCGCAATCTGGGCGGCCGGCTGGAAGGCCGTCACACTACATGCCAAGCGTATGCCCTGGGAAGTTAATGTGAAACTGCCGTTCGACCGGGACAAGTGGGAGCTTTATCACGTAGAAGACGACTTCTCCGAAAGCAAAGACCTAGCCGCACAGCATCCGGAGAAACTCGAGGAAATGATTGCGCTGTTCGACGAGCAGGCGTGGAAATACAACGTCTATCCGCTGCACGATGATATGGTTATGCGTATAGCCCGGCAGCAGGACCGACTGTTCAAAGGACGAAAGGTCTTTACCTACTACTATCCAGGCGCGGTTCGTATTGCGGAGAAAGCCTCTGCGCCGGTTAAGAATCGTTCACACACGATTGAAACATTGATTAATCTGACCGGAACCGAAGAGGGTATTATCATGGCATGCGGCGCGTTTACGGGCGGCTACTGCATGTTCATTAAAGATGGCCGGTTGTACTATGACTATAACTATTACAATGGAGTCTACTATGCCCTCGAATCACCGCCGCTGCCGAAGGGCAAAACCGAACTGAAGTTCAATTTCATCAAGACCGGCGACTACAAGGGTACCGGAGAGCTTTATGTCAACGGCAGCAAAGTCGACACGGTCGATATGCCGGCAATGCATCTCTCCACCTTTTCTTTGTCAGAGACGTTTGACGTCGGCCAGGACACCGGCACGCCGGTATCGGCAAAGTACAAAAGCCCGTTTGCGTTCAAAGGCCAACTCGATAAGGTCGTGATAACTTTGACTGACTGATGCCGGCTGCAACCGGAACTTGTAGGTAACTAAGAATACCAAAAAAAGTCTAAATGAATATGAAGTTGCAAGGGAATAACAATGGTAAAAGAAAAAACACATCCATGTTCGCCCTGTGACAGCAGTGAGCACGGCGTGCATCTTTGCGCTTTGGCCGACGAGTATTTTCATGTCAACAGCCCGGATGAATTCAAAGCAATGGTACTCGATGCCGAATTCAAGTGTCAGTTCTGCGGGCGAACAGCAAACGACGGGAACCGTCTGTGCTATCCGGTTCCATTGTGAAAATGGTCGTGAGCATTCAGAAACCACAAACAAGCAAAGAAAGCTTAAGACAAACGAAAGGGCATTACAATGACTGAGAAGACAGAAAAGCTAAAAAGTATGGTACAGGAAAAGATGACAGCCGCAAGGCAGCAACTGGAAAATGTAAAGGCAACCGTCGAATCTTCATTCGACAAAACAAAAACCGACCTCGAACAACAACTCCGGCAGGCAAAAGCGGGCGTGGATGCGAAAAAACTCGCTGCGGGAAAAGCCAAGGAAAGACTCAAGGCTGAAGCTAAAGAACACAAGGAAATGGCCAAGGCAAAACTGCACGAAATGAAAGAGACCGCGGTATACAAAAGAGGAGAAAAGAAAAAGCACAAAGTAACTGTCAGGGCGGAAAAAGCCGAGCGGCATGCGCAGACCTCTATGGATTGTGCCGTCGTCGCTATTGCCGAGGCTGAACTTGCCTGTCTGGAGGCCTGCCGGGCACGCACAGAAGCAGAAGAACTGGTTGCCAAGGCCAAATAAGCGGCACCAGGTTTGAGCTTTTCAGCCTAGCAGGACTTCGGAAAAAACTGTTCGGCGAACACTATTTGTTCATATGAACAAATGGGTGGTTGCAAATGAAAATGCTGATTTACAAATTTGCTGTTCTCGGCCTCGGTGCGGTCACACTCTTGTCTTCTGCCGGCTGTGACGCAACTCGACCCGAAAAAGGGTTGTCGTTCTCGGGATTCCTGAGCGACTACTCCAGGCTCGAATCGTTCAGCAAGACCAGCTATAGATACGTCAATCCGAAGCACGGCCTCGATAAATATTCGAGATTTATCGTTGAGCCGGTTGAGATACTCTTGGATGACGTCACAAGAAGCGACATAGACAGCTGGGACGAACTGGAAAGACTCCGCGCGTATATGCGCAGGACTTTAATCGATACTCTTGAACCTCGCTATGCGGCCTTTGCGCAAACACCGGGCCAGGGAGTAGTGATAATTCGAGTCGCTCTTAGTGGTATTCGTAAACCGACCATGTTCAAGCCGGGCGGCGCAACCGTGGAAGCTGAACTACTGGATTCGGTGACCGGAGAACAGATAGCGGCCATTGTTGAAAGAGGCCAGAAGAAACTGCCCTTTGGTGGATATGCCGAGTGGGATGAGGCAAGAGCTGTTATGGATGACTGGGCCAAGCGGTTCTACGACCGGCTCGAAGAGGCCCGTGGTTACTGATTCCAAATATAAAACGTCGGGAGCCCAAACTATGAAAGGGGGTGGAAAATGAAAAAGTCTTTGACAATCGTTGCGTTGGCTGCTCTGTCGTACTTTTTCGGCGGCTGCACGTATTGGTATCAGCCGGAAACCAGTTTCACACAGTGCCAGCGAGACTTTCAGCAATGCTACACCGAACTGAAGAAGTATGCTGACATGCGGGATATCGGCAATTACGAAGTCGATTTCATCAAGGAATGTATGCAGCAAAAAGGTTACACGCTGACTCTCGAAGATGATTTACCTATGAAGGTCAAACGAGTCGACCCGGATATGGACACATTCTGGCTGTTAGCAGGTATGGCAGGCACAATTGAGCAATGACCACACATAGTACAAGACAGACTATGCCGTCGTTGTAAGCAACATAACAGTGCTTTCGAAAATTTGGGCGGTTGTAGCAAATTGCCTTTTGCTTATTTGCAAAGCACCAAAAGGCACACCGTATAAAAAGTCTAATTTGAGGGAGGCAAAAAAATGACCAGGACCAATACCATAATCCTGATTGTAGTTGTGTTGGCGGCACTGCCGGCAGCAAAAACACTCGCGCAACAACAGAACCAGGAATATCTGAGGGAGCAGGTCGACGAACAGATTGAGCGGATGCGCTGGTCGGGAAGGCAGGCATTCATTGGTGTGCTGGGGTATCCACAAAACGTCCGCGAAGCGATGCTGGAAATATCGCAACATCCCGAGCTTGTTGTAAAGCTGCTTTTCGCAAAGGAAAGGCCGCTGACCAAATCAGTGATCGACCCGGACGAAGTGCTCAAACCTTACCCGGAACAAGCACAGCAGGCCGGAAAATTGCTGCTGTTCTACCCAGATGTACTGGAGGTTATGCAGGAGCACCTGATGGCGACGAGCGTGCTCGGCGAGGTCTACAAGAACGATAAGCAGAAGATTAAGCAGATAGTCAACCGGATAGCCAAAGAAGTTGAAGTCGAGCACAACAGCGCCATCGACACCTGGGTAGAGCGTTTGCAGAACAATCCTGAGGCAACGGAACAGCTTATAGCAGCGTATGAAGCATACGCCGGCCAGGCAGCTAAGCCCGAGCAATTGGCCGAACTTACAAGCTTAGAACTGGCAGAGGACGGCAGCGTGGAGGTTTCGGATTTGCCCAGCTCTGATTTTACGACTTACATCCTGAACAATTCGGACCAATATCCGAACCTTAGCGACGAATTTCTGGGCTACTATGACTCCTATTACTACGATGATTACTACCGCTATGGCGGCTATTACTATCCACCCTATGCCACTCATTATTATCCTGTCTATCCTGGTCGGGGGGAAATAGGCGACTCAATCAAGGATTGGATCAAAGACAGACCGCAAGTCGAGCCTCACGATAGACGGCAAAATAGGTCAGACCGGGTGGAGCGGCTGCGGGAACAGGGAAGATTCGACAAAGACTTCGCCCAGGCTCGGCGAAACAGGTCCGACCTTGACCGAGGCAAATTCCTGCGTGAAAATGCCGACCGCTATCCGAATCTGGCACGAAACGTAGAGCGCCGCCGAGACAAACCACAGACAGCCGGACAACGCTCTCAATATGACCGGCCGAGGACCCGCCAACGCAGCCGTAGCACTACTGCTCAAAGAACTTCACAAAGGTCAAGAGTTCGCAGGCGACCGTCGACACAGAGACAGCAGGTTAGCAGGGCACGACGGCAGCACAACAGGAGTTGGAACCGGCCGAGCGGCCACAGAAGCCAACCGAGACGTCCTCAGGGCCGAGGGGGGCCTCGCAGGTAAGGGCGGCTGCAAAAAAAGGGGTGTTCTATGGAAAGACCAACGTATGAACAACGAGCCCAGACGATTTGCCTGATAATCCTGACGGCAATCGCCATTGCTGTGGCTCTTAAGCTTTTCAGCACGGTGATGATACCGTTTGTGCTGGCGGTTTTTCTAACCTACTGCCTGAAGCCGCTGGTTGACTTTCAAAGAAGACGACTGCATGCCCCGCATCTTATAGCCGTCCTGGTGACAATCGTTCTTGCGTGTCTCTTGCTGTTTTCGCTCGGTTTGCTGGCATCGGCCGCTGTCAGCCAGGTCGTTCAACACAAGGACCACTATCAGGCACAAATTGCGCAACTATTCAACCGAATAATGAACTCGGTGCACCTGGAGCAGCTTGGCTTTGATATCACCAATCTATCCGAGTCACTGTTCAAGCGATTCACCAACACGGCAGGCAAAGTCTTTGCAGGGACTATAAGCGGGATTATGAATGTCCTGTCGAACGGTGCGCTGGTTGTGATATTTCTGATATTTATGCTGGCGGGAAAGAGCACCCGCACCACACCGACAACCGCCGTGCGCTACAAGATAGAAACGCAGGTAAAGCGCTACACGCTTACTATGGTTCTGACCTCAGGCACAACAGGGACACTCGTGGGGCTGACGCTTTCCTTGCTTGGCGTGGATTTTGCCTGGATGTTCGGATTTCTCGCCTTCTTGCTCAATTTCATACCCAGCATCGGCTCGATAATCGCAATTTTGCTGCCGATTCCGGTTATTCTGTTGAGCCCGAAGATGTCGACAGCAGCAAGAATACTGGCAATCGTGATACCGGCCCTGATTCAGTTTGCCATAGGCAATCTTCTCCAGCCCAAACTTATGGGCCGTTCGCTCGATTTGCATCCGGTAGCGGTGCTGCTGTCTCTTATTTTCTTCGGCGCTATCTGGGGCATCGTGGGAATGGTTCTGGCAACACCGATTACCGCCGTACTAAAAATCTTCCTCGAAAAATTCGAGTATACCAGCCCCGTCGCCAACCTGCTTTCGGGCCGAACCGACATATTCACAACCAAACAAAATACTTGACAACGTACAGATAATAATGTTATTAAGTCAGCATTGAATAAGGGGGAGTATTATGGGGTGGCCTGGACAAAAACTCGGTTTATCGGTTTTTTTACTGCTGATAATAGCAGCTACTGCCTTTTGTGATTCGGGTCGAGTTCAATGGGAACTCGAAAATCGGCAGCGAATCAAACTTCAAATCAAAGCCCAGAAGCAAAGACTCGAATACACAAAACAATTAGCCGCGGAAAAACGCCGGCAAATCGAAGATGCCTTCGGCGCTCGGCTCAGAAACCTGCGGCAGCGTCAGGATGACTTCCTGAATCTGCTCGAGCAAAACGTCCATAACCTGTTCGATGGCGACAGGATGCTGCTGAGCGCTTTTGTAAAACTCTATACCAACTTAACAAGCGCCGACCGCAATATGACAATGGACCGCTACTTGTCAGCGGCCGTTGACGAGGCCTCTATCTACAAGTCGGCAGGTTACAGGCTGATTGGCATCATAGACAACGGCGGACTAAGGCCGGGCACCGACATCGAACTCAAGGCGCGCGCACTGGTCGAAAAAGCGGTGGATTTTGAGGAGGAGCTTGTCGAACTCCATGCACAAAAACAGGCCGCTATTGACAGACTGGCCCAGTGGCGACAGCAACAGGAGCAAAACATACTGCGGACAATAGATGTTCTTAAAACAAAACTCGAAAAGGCCGCTTTCGGTGTAGTACAGGCAATCGGTTTCGACAGCGACAGGCCATTGGTAATGATTAACAACCGGATTGTTTATCAGGGTGGGACAATAAACAATATTACGCTTACAAAGATAACCGACCAAAAGGTTCAGTTTGAAAAAAGAGACGCCAGGTGGACCCAAAAAATCGGAGAACCGGCCGCCGAGTATTGGGACAATTAGCGCGTGCGGCTGGCAGCCGTGCGGCAGTTGCAATTTTTGTGGGGGTGACCAATGCGAAATTGCATTTTGGGATTGATATTAATATTGGCTCTGTGCATAGCGCTGGCGCTTGCAGCCGAGAACCCGGTCCAATATGTGGACGGTCACTGCCGATCTTCCTTGTCAACCGTGGCTCCAACCGGCGAGGCTTATCTGGCGATTACCAACAGCGCCACCGGCCTGACAGTCGTGTACAAATTTGGTGCCGATGATTTTGACGACGAGAACAAAATCGTCCTCAATGCTGATGTGATAAACCAGGACCGGCTCATAGTAATTCCGCCTCACAACTGGTAAGCAACCCTGCGTGATAGCGCTCGTGAGCCATTACCGGATATTATTGCGCTTTTAGGAAGTACGGCCGGCTGAATTATTACAGCGAACGCGCCGCCTGCGGCCAAAGGAAAATGCTTACGAAAACAGACAACACGGTTTCGGTAGACTATCCGACAACTGAACAAGGCCGGCTCAAAGTGCTGATACGCGGCCGAGTTGATGTCAATACTACCGCTACACTGTGGTCGGATATCTTTGACAAACTCGCCAGGGCCAGGCCGAAAGTGCTGGAAATCGACGCCAGTGCAATCGACTACTGTGACGGGGCGGGCATCGGATTGCTGCTGGCACTGAGAAACAAACAAACAGCCGAAAAAGGCGAATTTGAAATCACAGGTTTCAAGCCGGAATTTGAGCAGCTTATGAAATTGTTCGACCCCGGCATACCCGCCAAAGTGGCAAAACCAGCAGCATCGTTTACCAGAATCTGTGAAGATGTAGGCAAAGCCCTGGTTGGTTACTGGCGAGATTTACAGACCCTTATTGCCTTCATTGGCGAGCTGGTTGTTAAGCTGACTCGAACAATACTGTACCCGAGGTCTTTGCGATGGAAGGACACGATTTTGGTTGCGGAAAAAAGTGGCGCTGATGCGGTCGGCCTGACAGCCCTGTTGGGGTTTCTCATCGGGATGATACTGGCGTTTCAGTCGGCGATACCAATGGCACGTTTCGGAGCTCAGATTTTCGTGGCGGACTTAGTGGTGATATCACTCTTTCGCGAACTCGGACCCTTGATAACAGCCATAATCCTCGCCAGCAGAAGCGGTTCGGCTTTTGCCGCTGAACTTGGCACGATGAAGGTCAACGAAGAGATTGATGCGCTAACGACTATGGGCCTTGACCCGGTTCGATTCCTGGTCATCCCGCGCGTAATCGCAGCAGTATTCGTGATACCGCTTTTGACTATGTTCAATCATCTGTTCGGCTTACTTGGGCTTTTAGTGGTCATGGTATCTCTCGGCTTTTCGCCAATTACGTACTATCACCAAATTCAGCAGGCGGCAACACTGACGGACTTATTTGGCGGTCTTGTCAAGACCCTTGTCTTCGGCGTGCTCATCGCGGGGATCGGTTGTCTGCGGGGCTTGCAAACGGGTAAAGGCCCCAGTGCCGTGGGCGATGCCGCAACCCGAGCGGTCGTAAGTGGAATAATATCTATAGTTGTGGCCGACGGCATCTTTGCGGTTGTTTACTATTATCTGGGAATCTAATCAAATGAACAACGCCGGCGAAGTAATTATTCGCGTTGAAAACCTTTCAGCCGCCTATGGCGATGTTACGGTCTTGAAAGACATATCCTTCGTCGTCAACACCGGCGAGGTCTTTATCATCCTGGGCGGTTCAGGCTGCGGCAAAACCACGCTGATGAAACAAATGATCGGCCTGGCGACACCCAAAACAGGAAAAATTCTCATCGAAGGGGCCGACATTGTGACAGCTTACGGCAGTGCGAGAAATGCCATCCTGAGGAAATTCGGCGTGATGTTTCAATACGGTGCTCTTTTCGGTTCAATAACTTTGATGGAGAACATTTGCCTGATTTTCGAAGAATTCACGAAGTTACCGCCTGAGGCAATGAAGCTGATAGCACTGACAAAGCTGAACATAGTCGGCCTGGCCGACGCTGCCTACAAGCTGCCGGCTGAACTTAGCGGCGGCATGAGGAAAAGGGCCGCTATAGCAAGAGCGATGGCACTTGATCCCAAAATATTGTTTCTGGACGAACCGGGTGCCGGGCTGGACCCAATTACAGCGGTTCAATTGGACAAGCTCATATTGGACCTGGCAAGAAGCCTGAATATCACATTCATAATAGTCACGCACGAATTGCCAAGCATATTTACCGTTGCCGACAGAATTGTAATGCTTGATGCAAAAACCAAGACAATAATTGCGACTGGAAAACCTCAGCAGCTTCGCGACGAAAGTGATGATCCATACGTTCGCCAGTTCTTCAATCGCCAGTCAAAACCGGAATAAATCCGATAGTCTATCGAAGATACATTTGGACAGCTCGAATAAATGAAATCTGGTGGGTAGTAAGATGAATAGCAAAGTAAACTATTTCAAAATAGGCCTGTTTACCATCATCTCAATTGCCCTGATTGTGGCCAGCTTAATCATCTTCGGCAGCGGTCTGTTCGCCAAGGAGAAGGTCTACTTTGAGACCTATTTCGACCAGTCCGTACACGGCCTGAATGTCGGCTCGCCGGTACTGAATATGGGTGTTCGCTTCGGCAGGGTCGAGAATATTACCTTTGCGAGAAACGAATACCTGGTATCCGGAGACCCTCAAACCATCTCCAGGTTCGAAAATTACGTGATAATTATCTGCTCCGTGGACGAGGAGAACCTGCCTGCCGCCACTTATGAACAAAGAAAGATACGCGTGAAGCGGTTAATCAAAAAAGGCCTTCGCCTCCGGCTCGCCACGAACATACTCACCGGCCAGGGCTATCTGGAAGCAACCTACCTTGACCCTGGAAGGTTCCCGCCAATGGAAATCGGGTGGGAGCCCAAATGGCTTTACATACCCTCTGCACCGGGAGCGTTTACCACGATAAAGCATTCCATCGACAAAATACTTCACAAGCTCGAAAAAATCGATACCGAGAAGATAGGAAAAGAGCTTGAAAATATGCTCACTGCGATAACCGACGCTGTCCACGATGCAAATGTTGGCCAGGTCTCTGCCCGCTTGAACAAGACCCTCGACGACGTGGATTCACTGATTGTCGCTGAAAAACCACGCATTTCGCAGACAATAGAAAACTTCAGGCAAATCTCAGCCAACATCAAGGACTTAACTGAAGATTTGAAACGACATCCTTCTGAACTGATATTCAGCAAACCACCGCCCAAATCGGAGGTCTACAAATGAGAACTTCCAAAATCATGTCGGCCCTGCTGCTCGGCTGTGCTTCAATACTAACAACTTTGCTGTTCAGCTGCGGTTCACCGGCTTACACCAGGCATTTCTTCGTTCTGCATACCGCTCGTGACGGCACACCGAGCATATCAAAAAAGCAAATCATTCTCGAAGTACCCAGATTTGCGATAGATTCAGCCTTTGCTTCAAAGTCTCTGGTGTATCGCCGGAGCACGTACGAATACGAATCAGATTTCTACAATGAATTTCTCATTTGGCCTGCGGAAATGATAACCGAGAAAACCCGCAACTGGCTGGCAGAATCAGGTCTCTTCGAGCAGGTAGTGGCCTCGGCAGGCCAACTCGAACCTACGCATACCCTGATAGGCGATATCAAGGCATTGTACGGCGACTTCACTGAGAAAAAAGCCGCAACGGCCCGAATGGAAATAAAAATTGCCGTCACCAGAAAAGAAGCCGGTGAAGTTTCCATACTTTTTTCAAAAACCTATACCGCTTCTTTTCAAATGGATGCTCGAAACGCTGAGGCCCTGGTAGATGCCTTCGATAAATGTCTCATACAGATTCTCACTGAGCTTGAGGCAGACCTGGCAAGAAAACTGTGACTATTTCAGCAGTTTTTAGCTGTGCCAATGTCTTATGAAAGGATAGAATTATGCCAACCAAATACAAAATTATCAAGGCCAACGATTTCCTGAAAGCCAAACCCACCGGCGAAACTGACATTGAAAAAACCAGGAAAATGATTGCCAAGATAGCTTCTCTTGCCAAACCGCCGGCTGATTACGAAATCCTCATTGACGTAAGAGAGTCGTACGGCAACCTTACGATATTCGATATGTACGAGATTGTTACTGAACTCGGCCGGCACAGGCACGCTTTTCGCAATAAAATCGCGGTCATCGTCAGATTTGACTATCAGTGGGACAAAGTACAGTTCCTGAAACTTTGTGCCAAAAACCGTGGGTTCAGAGTCGAATCCTTTACTGAATTCGAAGATGCCATCGACTGGCTGACCACGGCGGTTGATGTCCAAGAGGAGTCTTCTTCAAAATCAGCCGCCCAGTGACGCCCAGGACAAAAAGACCTCGCTGGGATCATCGCTTACACGGCTTGCCTTTAAAGGCTATGTGTATCACAGACATGTTCTTCGCTAATACTTGTAGTCCAGCGCTTCCTGGCCGGCAGTTCTGACTCCGGGCTCGGGAAAAGTTGCCGAAAACTTTCTATCCAACATGCAATTTGACATCCGCATTTCAACCTCTACCCGCAGTTGCTTCGGGGCCCGCTTAACAAGCCACTCCTTGCTCAAAAGCATTCTCAATCGCTCGGCAGTTTACTCAATGTCCAGTACTGGTTTACTATTACCAACGCCTCCACAAACTTCTCATAACTGAAGCACTTGGTCACATAACCAGCCGCGCCTAATTTAAAGCTCTCACGTATATCCGACCGGTCACTCGAGGCACTGAGCACAATAACAGGAATATCCTTCAGCCTCTCGTCGGCCTTGGTAAG
>Ga0114923_10003296_pt1 | contig 10888 bp, 10 predicted proteins | sample SumtaG_FD_89578 | JGI IMG/M metagenome (GOLD analysis project Ga0114923, IMG submission 89578) | Deep subsurface microbial communities from Indian Ocean to uncover new lineages of life (NeLLi) - Sumatra_00157 metaG | ecosystem: Environmental > Aquatic > Marine > Oceanic > Sediment | place: near...
ACCAGCGGCACGCCCGGCCACCGCTTGCTGACGATGATGTCCTCGCTCGGGAGGTAATGGAAGAGTTGATCGTTCTGAACGGTGAAGGTCTCATCGCGCACTGACGCAGTGAACAGATCCTCGCTTGTGTCCTGTGGTGGCACATAGCGCATGGAAAGCGCGGGAGGCGGACCCTTAACGTATCTCACTTTCATCCTTACATTCTCGGCGGGTTGTGATTCATTGGTCACCTGCAGAGTCGCTTCGAGATCCTGGATGCGGTTGAATGCGTTCTCCACAAGCCAGATGAGTCCTTCCACTTCGGTAGGAGGGTGCTCGTCGAGCAAGTATTGATCCACTGCAGCGACCGTGACGATGAGCGCAACAAACACACCGAGAGCGAGAAGTATCAAGTTTTGATTGTTCATCGATGAGCATTATAATCCCCGTCTGATGGGCATTCAATAGAATTTGGGATTCGGAAGGACCGTTAGATTGGAGGCTGGTGGTGGAACTCCGCAAGATTCAAGATGCCGAAGTGGAAGGAAAGACGGTACTCGTCAGGGTGGACTACAACGTCCCATTGAAAGATGGAAGCATATTGGACGATCGACGCATCCAGGCTTCTTTGCCTACCATTCGATGGCTTATCGAGCACAACGCAAGAGTTGTGTTGATCTCCCACTTGGGACGTCCGGAAGGGAAGGTGGTTGAAGAACTCCGGCTCGATCCGGTAGCCGGATATCTCGAATCGCTCTTGGGAAGATTTGTCAGCAAGCTCGATGATTGTGTCGGAGATGCGGTCTTGAAGGCGGTTTCCGAGGCAAAGGATGCGGACGTACTGTTGCTCGAAAACGTTCGTTTCTACCGCGGGGAAACGACCAATGAGCCGGCGTTCACACACAAGCTAGCGAATCTGGGCGATCTGTTCGTCAATGATGCGTTTGCCAGTATGCACCGCGCCCACGCTTCCACGGTGGGAATAGCTGATCATCTACCGAGCTATGCCGGTTTCCTCGTACAGGCCGAGATCGAAGCGCTGAGTCCACTGATTGAGTCCCCCGATCGGCCCTATGTGGCCGTCGTGGGCGAGAAGAAGGCACAGAGCAAACTGGGACCGCTGCATGACTTGGCACCGCAAGTCGACGAAATCATGATCGGGGGCGGTGTGGCCATGACGTTCCTGCATGCCATGGGGATTGATGTAGGCGCTTCGGTGGTGGATCACAAAGTGCTTGAAGACGTGGGCGAGATTCGCAGAATCTCCGCGCAAAGCGAAACGATCCTTCAGCTTCCGGTTGATGTGGTGGCGGCTCCTGAGCTTTCCGATGAGAGCGAGAGCGTCACATGTTCTGTGAACGAGATTCCGGACGGCTGGCACGCGTTTGATATCGGCCCTGAGACAATTCGGCTCTTCCGTGAGCGGATCGTTCAGGCAAAGACGATCGTTTGGACCGGCCCGATGGGAGCCTACGAAATCGAAGCCTTCTCCAACGGAACGAGGCTACTTGGGGATGCCATCGCTCAATCCGCCGCCTACAGTGTGATCGGCGGCGGAGAGACCGGCGAAGCCATGGAGCGCTTCGGAGTGGCCGAGAGTGCTTCCCATATCTCAACTGGTGGCGGAGCTTGCCTTGCCCTGCTGCGCGGGAAAACTATGCCTTCTCTTGAGGCCCTGCTGGCTTGATTTTGCCTGATGTTGCCGCTCGGTATAATAGACCGAGTTGCGGGCATAGCTCAGTGGTAGAGCATCAGCTTCCCAAGCTGGGGGTCGCGGGTTCGAATCCCGCTGCCCGCTTTCGTGCAGATTGAATCAACCTCGCGCCGATAGTCCCAATGAGGAAGGAGCGACATGCAGGAAATGAATCAACCCGGCGGTGAACTGTCGCTGGTTGCGCTTCGACCGCGCGTTCTTTCCTGTACCCTGTGTCCTCTCGCAGAGACACGAAGCAACGTTGTGTTCGGAGAGGGGAATCCGTCCGCCGATGTGATGTTCATCGGCGAAGGACCCGGTGAGGTGGAAGATCAAACCGGACGTCCGTTTGTAGGGCTGGCGGGACAGAAACTAGACGAGGTGTTGTCGTCGGTCAACATTCGGCGTGAAGACGTCTACATCGGGAATGTCGTCAAATGCCGCCCTCCTGGGAATCGCGTTCCATCACGATCTGAAATGGAGGTGTGTTTTCCCTATCTCGAATCCCAGATTGCGTTCATCAAACCGGCCTTGATCGTGACGTTGGGAAACACTTCGACGCAATGGCTCATGCCCGACATTCCCGGTATTACGAAATCTCATGGGAATTTCTTCTCTTGGCGGGGCGGGATCTTGTTGTTCCCCATGTTTCATCCCAGTTATCTGTTGCGGAATCCCTCGCGAGAAAAGGGTAGTCCGAAATACCTGACGTGGCTTGACATTCAGAAAGTGAGCAAGTGGATCGATGAGTACCAACACACTGAAAACGCATGAAGAGCAGGTCGCCTTTGTCCGCGAGTCATTGGAAAAGGCCGACGCCCTGCGCAAGAAAAAGGACTACGAACAGGCGATCTCGTTGCTCGTGGAAGCGCTTCGTTACGGTCTCGAAAAGGCGATGATCTACTATCGATTGGGCAATGTCTACATCGATGGCGGCGACCTGGCCCGCGCCGAATATGCCTACAACCGAGCGCTGGAGATGGATCCGGATTTCGTCAACGCCATGCACAACTTGGCTGTGGTCTATCGCCGCCAGAAACGAATGTCGCTTTATGTCAAGACCTACAAGAAATCGCAGCGGCTCATGATCAAGAAACCGCGCAAAACTGAATTCGGTCCCGGTCAAAAGAAGCGGCTTCGAGGTATGAGTCGTAAGGTCTTCTTCTGGCTATTTGGAGGAACGGCGTTGATCGTGATCCTTGTCTGGCTGCTGACGCGCTGAGAAGCTCCTTTTCCCTTTGGTTCGTGCGTTTGACGCAATATGAGTGATTTCGTATAGTCTGGCTCACGCTTTACGAAGATTTCAGAAGAAGAGAGGATACCGTTGTCAAAGAAGAGAATCTACGAAATTGCTCGCGAGCTTGGGATTTCGAGCAAAGAACTGATAGTCAAGCTTGAAGAAATGGGTATGCCTGGTCTCAAGGCGGCCAATTCCGTAGACGCTGAGGAATATGCTCTGATCGTTCACCTCTATGAAGATGAGGAAGGGACAGTCACGGAGACTCCGACTTCTCAGACGGGGTCAGAGGTGGCATCGAAAGCCAAGATAGCTACCGAGGCAGTAGGTGTGCGCGCGAAGCTCACTAGATCAAAGAAGTCACCGGCACCCACACGAGGAGAAGTTCGCTCTCCCATCGTTTCGGTGTTGGGACACATTGATCACGGGAAAACCACGCTATTGGATGCCATCCGGGAATCCCATCTTGCTTCCAAAGAAGCGGGCGGGATTACTCAAGGCATCGCCGCCTATCAGGCGGAGTTGCAGGGTCAGAAGATTACGTTCATTGATACCCCGGGTCACAAAGCGTTTACCGGGATGCGCGCGCGCGGTGCGCAAGTTACGGACATCGCTATCTTGGTGGTGGCTGCCGATGATGGTGTGATGGCGCAAACGGTGGAGGCCATCGACCACATCAAGGCCGCCGAAGTACCGATGATCGTGGCCATCAATAAGATCGACAAGGCCAATGCCGATATCAGCAAGGTCATCAACGATCTGGCTCAACACGGACTGATGCCCGAGGCTTGGGGCGGAGACACGATTACTGTTGAAGTATCTGCATTACAGGCGCAGAACATCGACGAACTGCTGGAGATGATTCTGCTGGTGGCGGAAATGAGCGATCTGAGAGCGGATCCCCAAAATCCCGTCGAAGCTGTTATTATCGAATCTCATCTTTCCACTGGGCAAGGTCCCGTGGCGACCGCTGTAATCCGTGACGGAACCCTTCGCATTAAGGATTGGGTCGTGGCAGGGGCGGCGCAAGGTCGCGTCAAGGCGTTATTGAATGGAAGTGGCGACCGCGTGAACGAGGCATTACCGGGCGAGGCGGTTTCCGTGCTTGGATTCGGTGAAGTGCCTGAAGTGGGTATGCAGATTGAAGTCGTCAAGAATCAAGGAGAGGCCAAAAAGTTGGCGCAGCAACACGAGCGGGATCAGCGGCCTCAGGCCGCACCCCGAGTTAGGACACTCGACGATCTGTTTGCCCAGCAGGAAGAAACGGCAAAGCTCAAAGTAATTTTGAAGGCGGCATCCACAGGCTCTTTGGAGGCTGCGCGCCGGGAGATCGACGCACTTGACGTCGAGGGAGTGCAGGTAGAGACTCTCTTATCAGGAGTCGGAAACATCTCCGAATCGGACATCATGCTCGCTTCGACGGTCAATGAAGAGTGTCTGGCGGTTGGTTTTGGCGTGACAGCAGATCCCAAGGCTGTTAAGCTGGCCGAGCGTGAGGGAATCATGCTGCTGCTGTACGAGATCATCTACGATCTTGTCGACGAGATCGAGCGTGCGTTAAAGCGTCAGCTGGGGCCCGCGTTCGAAGAAACATCCCTGGGAACTGCGGAAGTGCGAGACACGTTCAAGGCCCCTGCCGGAATGATCGCCGGTTGTTATGTGGAGGATGGGCGCGTGGAGCGCCGGGGACAAGTTCGCGTGATCCGCAATGGTGCCGAGGTATTCACTGGTGAAATTGCTTCGCTTCGACGATTTGAGGACGATGTCCGCGAAGTCCAAGCCGGGCGTGAGTGTGGCATCCGAATTCGCGACTTCAACGACGTTCAAATCGGTGATCGTCTGGACGTCTTCGTTCTCGAAGAGGTCGAGCGCTAACGATCGAATGAAAGCAGGACTTCTCACGATACGTTTTCGGCTCCATGGCATCGATTCGATCAAGCAGAAGCGGTCTGTCGTGAAACGAATCCTGGCTGACATCCATCGAAAGGGAGCGGCGTTCGCGGTGTGCGAAGCGGATGATCAGGACGATCTGCATTACATGACGATACGGGTGGCCCATTTGTCCAACGATCCGCGGTTCTCGGATTCCGCGCTCCGGAAGCTGCAGCTGAAGCTGGAGCGGGGCGATGGCTACGAAATGGAAGAGGCGGATGTGGAGATTCTATGACCGGGAAACGACGCTTGGCACGCTTGCAGGAAGAAATACAACGCGAGTTGGCTGCCATTGTGGAATTTGAGAGTCGCGACCCGATCGTCCGCGCCGCTTTTCCTACGGTGATGGACGTTCGTCTATCCGTCGATGCGCGACACGCCAAAGTCTATGTCGCAGCTGGAACGGAAACCGACTCCGATGCCTTTCTGAACGCTCTCATCCACGATCAAGGCTTCTACCGCAGCGAATTGGCGCACCGACTTTCCACCAGACACACGCCCGAACTCCAATTCATTGTCGATGATACTGTGGAACGGTCGCTTCGATTGGAGCAGTTGCTTCGAGATGACGAAGTTACTGGATCGGATTAGGCAAGTCGCCAAACTTCTCATCCGATTGCCGTCGATCGGAGTTGCCTCGCTTGTCTACAGCAGTGCCATCTACTTATCTTCTCTCCGGGCGGATTTGTTGGACATCAGCGATCCGTGGTGGATCGTTACGTTGGGAATCGTGCTCCTTCTTTCACCGGTTTACCACATGTTTGTCATTCGGAAGACCACTGATTCCGTGTCGGGACATGCGTTTGCGCTTCGCGATCTTCCGATGGAATCGTTCCGCGATCTGGTGGTCGGCGAACTGCTCGTCAATGTACTCGTTGTCCTGGGAGCAGCCCTGTTTCTACTTCCCGGGATCTATGTGGGGCTTCGATCGATCTACTACAAACAGATCATCGTGCTGCACAAGGCGCGCTCGTTGTCGGCCATTCGCGAGAGCTTTCGCATGACAGGCGATCCGCGAACGGTGTTGCGGATGTTTCTGTTTCTTGCGATTTCCTATTGCATTCCTTTGGCGATTGATCTGGTATTGACTCCGGCGATTCAGGCCCTGTGGGTTCACTCCATTGCCATTCTTGTGTCGGCTTCGTTCATCGCTTGGGTCAATGTATACATCACACTTTCGTTCAACGAGCTGATAGAAGAACTGCAGGCGTTGGAAGGGACTGAGAAGCCAGCTTAGTAGGTCGAGCGTCGAGTCGAAAGGAACTGTTGATGAACACCGATCCGTCCGTTGTGAGATCCGTTACACCGAAGCCGATCCAGCGGCGAATCGACTTGTTGTTTGTGCGGGCCATACAAGCCATGTGAGGAGCAAACGTCGCAATGTCGGGCACAAGGGCGCTAACGTCGGGTACAAGCCCCGAAGCAGACGTCGGGCACAGGGCCGCTCACTTCGTTCGCTTGAGGCGCAATCACAGATTGCGCGGATGAATCCCCGACGCTACAAATAGATAGATGTGACGTCGCACATCGATGTAGCGTGGCAACTGACCTGCCACTTGGAGAAACAGCCTGTCTGTTTCTCGAACGAACCCTGGGGACTTGGGGAGTCACTTGGGGTTCGCAGTTGCTTGGAGAAGAGCCTGGCTCTTCTCTCAGCTTCTTCCTGTGTGCTTGGGGGTGTAGTGGCCGGAATAGGAACTACTGCACTCCCAGGGGTTCTCCCGGATTGCCGGTCAGGCCGGCGTTCATGGACATCGCGATTTGGATGGCGAGGGTAAGTGACAAACTTGAGCTAATCAGTATGCCTCGCAAGGTGGTTGCTAGTCCCATCACCGGGTCTGTATAGTCACTTCAAACCATGACTGAGTTGAAGCGGATCTCCACGAAGGTTGTCTATGACGCTCATCCCTTTGCGCGGGAGATCCTGGCGCGTCTGCAAGACGCGGGATTCGAAGCCGTCCTCATCGGGGGCGTTGTGCGCGACGGCCTCCAAGCCCAAATGCAAAGGGACGTGCTCTTCCCTCCCAAGGACGTCGACATTGCAACGGCCGCATTACCCGAAGAGATTCGCGGTACCTTCGACGATCGAACCATCATCGGAGTAGGGGAAGAATTCGGAGTTCTAGTAATTGTTGCCCCGGATGGAAGAACCTACGAAGTGGCCTCCTTTCGCGTCGAATCCGAATACGACGGTCGTTGGCCGGGCAAAGTCGATCTAGTCCGAGATCTGGAGTCCGACGTGCGGCGCCGGGACTTGACCGTCAACGGTCTCGCTGCAACGGCTGATGGCGAGGTCATTGACCTGGTGGGCGGCACGAAGGATCTGGTGGCGCGGCGAGTGGCCACCATCGGAGATCCTGTCGTTCGATTCAGCGAGGATTACTTGCGCATGATGAGGGTGGTGCGCTTCGCCTGCCTCATCGATGGAGACGTCGATGAAGCGGCCGCTCAGGCGGTGCGTGACCATGCCGACGCGATTCAGAAGATATCTTCAGAACGCATCGGCGACGAGATGCTACGCATTCTTGAGACTCCCCGGGCTGCTCGCGGACTGGAGCTGCTGGACGCCCTTGGCTTGCTGTCGTACATTCTCCCGGAGCTGTCGAACTGCCACGGCGCTCCTCAGCCTGAGGAATACCATCCCGAAGGCGATGTGTTCGCCCACACCGCCGAGGCGGTGCGGGTTGCCGATGGCTTCATTCGGGATCCGATCGTCAAGCTGGCCGTCGTTCTCCACGATATCGGCAAGCCGATCGCTCTGGCGCGCAACGACGGACGTAACATGGGCGGTCACTGTTCCATGGGCTCACGCATGGCCAAAGAAATCGGGCGCAGGCTACGATTGAGCAAGCAGCAAACCCAACGGCTGAGCTTCTTGGTGCGTCACCATATGCGCATCGCCGACTTCCCGAAAATGGGCCGTGGCAAGCAGATTCGTTTCTTGAGCGAGGGAGAAGCTCAACAGGCTTCGACGTTGTCGGCGCGGTATCCGCTGTTTCGGGATCTCCTTCAAGTGCTGGTGGCGGACTGTGAAGCCACTGCCCACCGCTCGGCAGGATGGGCGCCCATTCTGCAAGAGACGATCCAAGTGATGGATCACATCGAGCGGGTCTGTGGGCTGCAGCGTGTACGAAGAATAATCGACGGTCACGATCTGACGAATCTCGGTCTCAGGCCGGGACCACGGTTGGGACGAATCCTCAATCACGTCCACGATCGGATTCTTGCCGGGCACATTGCGACTCGTGAAGATGCGGTTGCATTCGCGCAGTCCTTGATTGATGAAGAGTCCCTTCTGCCGGATGAGAACCACGGGCGAAACTGAAGGGACACGCGCCCTGTCGAATCTCTCCAATCTCTCATAGGCTGTTTCTGTATTCGCTTCATGTGTGTTGGACCTAGGCGATTTGCAGTGAGAGAAGCCGATTGTGGGGGAGAACGAATGGGCAAACCATTGAGTATTAGCCGGGATCTAAACCTCAGCTTGGAAGATGTGATCGGTCAGTGCATTGCCATCCTCGGCATTCGAGGATCGGGAAAATCCAATACGGCCGGCGTGATCTTCGAAGAGCTGCTTCAACACAACTACCCCCTTTCGATCGTGGATATCGAGGGCGAATACTTCGGCCTCAAGGAGAAATATGAGGTTCTTGTCGTGGGGACGGGCGAAGGCGTGGAAATTGAGATTGACGCCCACTGTGCCGGCGAGATTGCCCAACTGAGCATGGAACAGAACGTTCCCGTAGTTCTCGATCTGAGTGGATTCATGTCTGAAGAGCGAACCGAGTTGCTCAAAGCGTACCTGTCCAGTGTGTGGAATTTGGCGGGAAGGCTTCGCAAGCCTTACATCATCGGTATCGAGGAAGCTCACGAATTTATTCCCCAAGGCGTGAAGAACGAGCTGAAGGAAATGATCGCCCGCATCGCCCTGCGCGGGCGCAAACGAGGCCTGGGAGGAATTTTCGTCTCTCAACGAAGTGCCAAGGTGGACAAGGACGTTCTTAGCCAAGCCGGCATGCTGTTTCTACACCGCGTGGTTCATGAGGTGGACATGCGGGTCTACAGCGAATTGCTGCCGTGGCGAAAGACCGAGGTCAAGGAGATCATCAACTCCCTGGATACCGGCGATTGCATCTACGTCAACGGGGACAACGTCTTGCCCATCTACGTGCGCGAGCGATCGACATTCCATGCTGGCTTTACGCCGTCTCTGGAAGCCGTAAAGTCTCCGGAGCTGAAGAGCGTGAGCGCTTCGATTATCGAAACCATCGAGAGGGCACGTGCTGGCAAAGCACCGAAATCACCCACTGAGCAGCTTGAGCAACGAATCGATCTGTTGGAGAGAATGATCGATTCGAAAGACGAACGTATTGCCGAGCTTGAGGAAGTGGCACGAACTCTTGGGTACATCAAGCTGGAGATCCCGTCCTTTGCAAGGGAACTGTTGCCTCCAAGCAGTGTGCCCGAAAAGATGGATCGAGTATCCAACAGCTTCCCAGTGGTGGTAGCTGACGCGTCGACCGTCGACATCACGCAGTCTGTGCAGATTGCTTCCAGCGAGGATCACGAACCCATCGGAGCTTCGAAGCCTGATCTCGATGACGAATCCGACACAACATCGAGTTCGTTGCCGCCGGCGGTGGATCAACACATCGAACGGCTGGTTTCCCGCTTCATCAGGGAAGAAATGCTGCATCGCAAGGTACTGGCCTTCTTGGTCGAGCATTCTCCCATCGCCTATTCAGCAAACCAAATTGCGGCGTGGACAAACTGCCCTCAGGAACTCATCGATGACGATCCTCCTCATGGATTTCTCAGCTCCGGACTGATTGTGCGCGAGCGACGAACTTCGGGAACGCTTTATCGAAGTGCTCTGAAAGCTTTTGTGAATCGAGAGTTCAGAGTGTTTCAGCCCGATATCGGGGACAGCGGACTGCATTTCGTAACTCGTGTGCTCCGCGAGCGATTGGCGCTGATTGCTTAGAACGAGGCTAACAGCCGCTTTCAGCTTTCTTCAGTTGTAGCCTGAATTGACGGGTTTCCTCTTTTCTGCTATAGTTTCCGGTAAGGAGGTGCGGGTGAAGATCAAGATTGCTTGGCGTCATACTGGCGCTAGTCCGGCACTTCGTGACTATGTCATCGAGAAGACGGAAGCACTTGAGCGTTTCTTCGATCGAATTGTCAGTGTAGATGTTGTTCTCTCGGTCGAGAAAGAGCGACAAATCGCGGATCTTCATGCGCATCTAACTAATCGTAAGCGAGTCAATGCCCGCGAGGAATCGACTGATATGTATGCGTCGATCGACAAGGCAATTGACCGCTTGAAGCGGCAGCTGGTCAAATTCAAGGATCAACTCCAGGGAGTGAAGGATCGATCGGTTGTCGATGTCCACGCCGACGGGTCGGAAGAGTCGATCCCAGGTAGGCGTATTATTCGTTCGGAAACGTATTTCCAGAAGCCGATGACGGCCGAAGAAGCGGCGCTGCAACTTGAGGCGATCGACAAAGAGTTTTTGGTTTTTATCGACATTGAAGCGGATCAGATTGCAATTATCTATCGACGGAGAGATGGGAATTTTGGGCTGATCGAACCGCGACGGTAGAGCAACAGGGGACGGGGTAGGGCGTGGTTAAGGTTTTGTCGCTTTTCTCGGGCAGTTTGGCGAGTCGCGTGGCAACCAAGCTGGTTGAGCAGCACCCGCAAGTAAAGAGTGTTCAACTACTGCATTTTCGATCGCCATTTTCGCGCGAATGTGAAGAAGTTCGACAACTTGTCAAAGCCGAATGGTCTCGATCCACGTTCCGGACACAGTCCATCAAGAAGGACTACCACGCTCTGATCGCGTTGACGGACGAAGGAGAGTTCTCGTTATCGGGAAGCTGCCGAAGCTGTCAGTCGCTTTTGTTCTCCAAAGCAGCAAGATATATGGAGCGCATCGGAGCCGACTATATGGTGACGGGTGGAGTTTCCGGTAGGCACGGACTTACGCTCCAGGATTCATCCACGATCGCGGCCATGGAGGGCCTGGATGGCCGTGTTCTCAATC
>Ga0114923_10003297_pt1 | contig 10888 bp, 8 predicted proteins | sample SumtaG_FD_89578 | JGI IMG/M metagenome (GOLD analysis project Ga0114923, IMG submission 89578) | Deep subsurface microbial communities from Indian Ocean to uncover new lineages of life (NeLLi) - Sumatra_00157 metaG | ecosystem: Environmental > Aquatic > Marine > Oceanic > Sediment | place: near...
ATATATGCTTGTTATCCAACAATATAAAACGGACGATTTCCAAATACAGAATCATATTGAGAAAAGGTAGACTTTCGGAAATTGAAGGAAGATTGTTCAGAGTATGCCAGATACGAGGCTCGACTGACGAGTCAACCGGCTTGTCCACCGTAGCTGTTCGTCAGGCGTTAGCGAAGGAGGAAGCGTACCGCGTCTATAAATCGCACCAGGCGGAAAGTTATTATCGGCGCGGGAGAATGGGTGAGCCCTTCGATCCCGCCATCGGCGTGACTCAGGGTCTTGCGAATGCAAGGCCAACGATCTGAATCTAAATCCGTCCCACTCCTTTAAACACAAGGCTCACAGGAGTATGCCAGCCATTCGACAGGCTCAGGCCCCGAGCGAAGTCAAGGGGATACGAGGCTCCGGTTCGATCCCGCCATCGGCGTGACTCACCGTCCCGAGCTTTGTCGAGGGAGACTGACGAGTCAACCGCAGTCCCGCCGTTGGCGGGATGAGGATTAGCTCCTGTAAGCCGATTTTCAAAGGAAGGCTCTTATCGGCGCGCTAGAATGGGTGAGATGCAAGGCCAGAGTCCTGAGGAATACCGGAACGTACACGGTAACGTACGTGAGGATTTCCGAAGGGCGACAACGCCGCAGATCACCCGTTATCGCGCGCCGCTAAAGTCTAACTCCAAAAGACCTGAGTAACATTACTGTTTCCATGAGAGGTAAGCCAATGACATTAGTATGACTCCCCACAATCCCCTCTATAAAGATAGCCCCCTTCCCCTGGATGGCATACCCCCCCGCCTTATCCATCGGCTCGCCCGACTCAAGATACCAGTTCATCTCCCACTCTTCCAGCATCTTCATCCGGACCCTGCTTTCCACCGTCACCACCCGGTGTTTGCTCTTTTTATGCCATACCGCGGCAACGCTTGAAAGGACCGTATGCTCACGGCCGGCGAGGCTTGCCAGCATCAGCTTGGCGTCCTTCTTGTTCTGAGGCTTGCCGAGAATATTACGTCCGTTGAGGATGACGATCGTGTCGCACCCGATCACCACGTCGTCGGGATGGTTGGCGGCCACACTGGTAGCCTTTTCCAGAGCCAGCCTCTCCACGTGATCTCTGGGAGCCTCTTCCGGAAGGACCTTTTCATCTACATTCGGGCTGATCACCTGAAACTTGATACCGGTAAGGTCCAGGAGCTCCTTGCGGCGAGGCGAGCCCGATGCAAGGATGACCCTTTTTCGACGGAACCAGCGTTTTGTGAATCTTACAGACATGCGCTATTTCCTTACATAGCTCGTGTAGTCCAAAGTCCAATGTCCAAAGGAAGGTTCGTGAAGCCCCTTTGGGCTTTGGGTTTTAGGCTTTGGCCTACTTAATTATGGTATTTCCTTACATAGCTCGTGTAGTCCAAAGTCCAATGTCCAATGTCCAACGAAAGATCTTGGTTCCCTCTTTGGGCTTTGGTCTTTGGGCTTTGGGCTATTTTCTCACAGCCCCCTTTGGGCTTTGGCCTAATTAATTATGGTATTTCCTTATATAGCTTGTTCAGTCCAAGGTCCAATGTCCAATGTCCAACGAAAGATCTTGGTTCCCTCTTTGGGCTTTGGTCTTTGGGCTATTTTCTCACAGCCCCCTTTGGGCTTTGGTCTTTGGGCTTTGGGCTATTTTCTCACAGCCCCCTTTGGGCTTTGGTCTTTGGGCTTTGGGCTATTTTCTCACAGCCCCCTTTGGGCTTTGGTCTTTGGGCTTTGGGCTATCTTATAAAGCTCCAAGGCAGTTCCCCGGACTCGCGTCCATAGAGGATCTGCTCCGCGGTGGGGATGATCTTCGTCAAGCGCTTCATAGATACACCCCCGGCGGGCAGGTTGTCCAGTACATCAGCCACCGACTTGTCCCCCAGGGAGAGAAGAGCATCCAGATAAGCGCCCCTTACGGAGCCTGTCTGCACCCTGACGTTCCCTACGGGACCCAGTTTAGTCCTTATGGTTTTCATGCGCTCGCTCAAAGTGGATTCCGCTGCCATGGGGACCCTTTCGAAGGCGGTACGCGGTTTAGGGACGAACGGGTTGACGCTAACCGTGATGGCGCCGACCTTCCCCCGTGGCCTGCCAAAGTAGAGCATCCTCTCCCTCAACTTCCCGACAAGCTCCACGATCCCCATAATATCGCTATCGCTCTCCCCCGGCAGTCCCACCATGAAATAGAGTTTGAGGTTCGGTATCCCCGCTTCGAAGAGGATGTCGGCCCGCTCGAGGAACTGCTCATCGGTAAACCCTTTTCCGATGGATCTGCGAAGCTCCGCAGTCCCGGCCTCCGGAGCCAGCGATACAGTCTTGTGCTTCGCCCTTACCAGCAGGTCAGCCAGTTCCGGTGTGACCCTTTCCGCCCGGATGGAAGAGGGGGAAAAGCTGCCTTCCCGCTCCAGAAGAAACCGGGCCATCTCCTCAAATCCGGGATGGTAGGACACAGCCGTACCCACTAATCCTATAGTCTTGCGGTAACGCAGCCCCAGTTCGGCTTCCGTAACGAAGGCATCCATCCCGAGGAACCGTACGGGATCACACAACGACCCGGCGGCGCAAAAACGGCAGCCGGCAGGACATCCCCTTGAAACCTCCAGCGTATACAGGTTCCCGAACTCCGAATCGGTGCTGATCACCGCCGGCCGCGCCGGATGGGAAGAAAGATCGGGAAGGATGGAAGTCTGGATTTTTAATGGACTATCGGGACCAGGGTGGGGAAGTATAAATGGACTATCAGACGATATCTGACGTTCGTATCTTGCGGGAATGTAAACACCTGGAACCTTCCCCATCCGGTCGAGGAAAGTATCCCTGTCGCTATTTGACCAGAGTTCTTCAAGCAGCGCCGGCAGTACCGGCTCGGCGTCACCTAAAACAACCAGGTCAAAAATGTGAGCAGAAGTTTCCGGATTGATCGTGAGCGCTATGCCGCCACCGATTATCAATGGTCTGTCGTAAGTCCTGGATAGAGGCCTGGCTATTGGGCCTGAGGGGCTCTGTATTTCTGAAGGGGGTTCCGGGGGTCCCTGGGGAAGCCGCACCCTTCCCGCTTCCAGCAGCCGTGGGAGGTGAACCATGTCCGGCTGGTAGGAAACGGAAAGGGCGACGACATCGAAATCGTTAAGCGTCCGGCCGCCATCTGGAAAACTGAGGGATCGCCCATCCCAGAAGACTCTCCTGGCATCGAACCTGTGATCCTCCAGGAAAGCCCTGAATATTGTCTGGTAGCCGAGGTTTGACATGCCCACCCGATAACTGTTCGGGTAGGCAACCGCCACCTTCAGCCCGCCGCTCCGGGGTCGCGGCGAGATCCAGGCCTCTTTGGAAACGGCCCTGATAGTCACAGCTGATCAATCCGCCTGACGCCTTAAAAAGGCCGGAACCTCGAACTCTTCCTCTTCAATGAGGGTCACCGATGGCCGCCTCACTTTGTCGGAGGGCTGGTCCATCTCATTTTTCCTTACATAAGCCGGGATCTCCGGATCGCTCGAACGGTCACCTCTGTGTGTATGGGCCAGGTCCCGCGCCTTGGACCCGCCTTCGCGGCCGAAACCGGTTGCGATGACGGTGACCATGAGCTCATCACCCACAGTTTCGTCCTCGACCCATCCGAAGATGATCTCGGCGTCGTCGTGGACAGCGCTGCGGATGATGGATGAGGCGTGCTGGATCTCCTGGATACCGATGTCGGTTCCGGCGGTGATGTTTATGAGCACACCGGTGGCGCCATCGATGCTGTTGTCCTCCAGAAGAGGGCTTGAGATGGCTGTCTGGGCTGCCTCGGCGGCCCGGTCATCCCCATCGGCGACCCCGGTTCCCATAAGCGCTCGCCCTTTGCCCTCCATGATGCGCTTGACGTCGGCGAAATCCAGGTTGATCCGTCCCGGTTTGGTAATGAGGTCGCTGATCCCCTTCACGGCGCAGTTAAGGACCTCGTCAACGATCTCAAACGCGTCGGTGGCCCTGGAACCGTGCTTGATCACCGAAAAGATCCGATCGTTGGGGATCACGATGAGTGTATCAACGCACTTGCGCAGCTCTTCGAGACCGTCCTCGGCGTTCCGCATCCTGACCCTGCCCTCGAAGTCGAAGGGCTTCGTGACCACCCCCACTGTCAGGGCGCCGCTCTCCTTTGCCAGTTTGGCGACGATGGGCGCGGCACCGGTCCCGGTTCCGCCTCCCATACCGGCAGTGATGAACACCATCTCGGTTCCGGTGAGGCTTTCCCTTATGAGGCTCTCACTCTCCTCGGCCGACCTGCGGCCCACCTCGGGGTCAGCGCCGGCTCCAAGCCCATGTGTCACCTCGACACCCATCTGTATCTTGGTCGGCGCCAGTGAGGTTTTGAGGGCCTGTGCATCGGTATTGGCCGCGATGAACTCCACGTTCTTCAAACGGGACTGGATCATTGTGTTCAAGGCGTTCCCGCCGCCGCCGCCGACCCCAAAGACCTTTATCCTGGCCTTGAGATCCCTGCTGTCCTCCACGAATGTAAACATCAGTTCACCTCCCAATGAACTCGAGCGATCCCGGTCGCTCTCGTTGGCAAATTCAAAATTCAATATTCAAAAGTAGAGCGCCCTTTTTTGAATCTTGAACCTTGAACCTTGAATTAGAAAAAGTCCTTCAGCCATCCCTTCATCTTCACCACGATCTTGTCGAAAATTCCTGTTTCGTTGTGCCCGAACCCGCCCTCACTCGCGTGTGTGGAAGCGTACTTGACGAGCCCCACCGCTGTGGCGTACATGGGGCTGTTGACCACGTCGACAAGTCCGCCAATGTCCATGGGCAGTCCCCGGCGCACCGGCAGATTGAATACCTGCTCGGCCAGTTCCGTCATACCCGGCATGATCACCGTTCCGCCGGTGATAACCACGCCCGAGGCGATCCTGTCGTCAAATCCGGATTTGAGGATCTCCCGGTTGATGAGGTCGAAAAACTCCTCGGCCCTGGGTTCGATGATCTCCGCCAGGGACATCCTCGAGACGGTCCTGGGCTTGTGCCCGCCGACCGAGAGGACATCCACCTCCTCATCCTCCCCGACCATATCGGTGAGTGCGCATCCGTATTTTTTCTTGATCTTCTCCGCCTCCGTTGCCGGCGTCCTGAGACCGTAGGCGATATCGTTGGTCAGGTTGATACCCCCCAGGGCCAGGACCGCTGTGTGTTTGATACTCCCCTCGCCGAGGATGGCGACATCAGTGGTTCCCCCGCCGATATCCACCAGAGCCACGCCCAGTTCCTTTTCCTCCTCCGTGAGCACCGCGTCGGCGGCAGCCAGAGGTTCCAATACGATATCCAGCACATCCAGCCCCGCGCGATGGCAACACTTGATGACGTTCTGGGCAGAGGTGACAGCCCCGGTGACGATATGGACCCGGGCCTCGAGCCTGACTCCCGACATACCGAGAGGGTCCTTTATGCCATCCTGATCATCGACAATGTACTCCTGGGGCAGGATGTGGATCATCTCACGGTCCAGCGGCATGGCCACTGCCTGTGCGGCGTCAAGGACTCGCTCCACGTCCTTTTTGGAAACCTCCCGGTTCTTAACAGCCACAACACCATGGCTGTTAAACCCCTTGATGTGCCCGCCGGCGATCCCCGCATAGACTCCCTGTATGGGGGTCCCGGCCATGAGTTCGGCCTCTTCTATCGCTTTCTTGATCGAATCCACCGTGTAATCGATATTTATCACCACACCCTTCCGGAGGCCCTTGGATGGTGTGGTCCCGATACCGATGATCTCGCATCTCCCGCCGTTTTCCACGGCAGCCACTACCGCACAGATCTTTGTCGTGCCTATATCCAGTCCGACTACGATCCTCTCCTTACCTTTGGCCATCTGCTTATCCTCCCGCGGGGGAAAAACTGCTTTCCACTGACGAATCACGCTTTCTTTCAGGCATTGAAACGACACGGCCTTTGAACCTCAGGTCGTATCCGGCAGACCGAGCATCAAATACCCCTGCTTCCATGAGACGAGCCAGCTGTTTCAACTGGGTTTCCGTGTTCCCGTGTTCAAACACAAGAACAGTGCCGCTGCCCATGAGGGAAACCTGGACCCGTTTTCCGGCCACGCCCAGTTCGGATATCCTTTCCGGTCCGATGAGGCCGGACCGGGTAATATTTTGAAGGACTTCCATGGCAGGTTGCGCTTCAGTAACCATCCGGCCCGGCTCGCGGGACCCTGAAACCCCGGTTATGACCGGATATCCCTCCGGATAGGAGTCGTGAATGCTCAGGACAATACCCTCGGCATCAACCAGGGCAAAATTCCGGCCAAGGACGACGGCTGTCGGAACCCTCTCCTTTACCGAGATCCTTAGTGTGTCCGGAAGCTCGCGTACAACGGTGGCGTCCTTGACCCAGGGGTGTGAGATCACCTTCCTGCGAACCTCCTTCAGGTCGACCCTCAGCAGAGGATCCCCCTTCATAACTCCCGCAAGCCGTCTGATACTCTCCGGCTGCACGCCCTGATAACCGTCAATCTCAATGATCCTGACAGCCAGGGATTCAAGCTCCACGACCTTTCCAAAACCCAGGTAAGCGCCGTAGAAAACGCCCAGCAGCAGGGTGCCGGCCACAGCTCCCCTGAACACCCACCAGCTCCTGAGCAGGTAATGTCGGGCAGTGGAGCCTGTCCTTTTCTTTTTGACCGCTGAAACCCTTTTTACGGGCTTTCCGGGTCTCTGCCTTGATTTAGGCGTTTTACTACTCACCTGCTTCCCTCTCCCGCCGCCTTAAGCATCTCGAGGACGAGCTGGTTAAACCCGATCCCCATTCCCGCCGCCGATTTCGGCAGCAGGCTGTTGGGGGTCATTCCAGGTATGGTATTGACCTCGATCACTTCGAAGTGATCACCGGCCCCGCGAAAATCAACCCGGACAGCTCCGCAGCATCTCAGAGCTCTGGCCGCGGCAAGAGCCGCCGCCTGGACCTTTCCGGTAGCATCATCGCCGATAGGGGCGGGGACACGGTACTCTTCGGCGCCGGTAATGTACTTGGCCTCGTAATCGTAGAACCCCGACTTGGTCACGATCTGGACAACAGCCAACGGACGATCGTTGAGCACCCCTACCGTGAGGTCGTCACCTTCCACGAACTCCTCCACCAGGACGTCAGGATCATGGGATGCGGCCAATCTGACCGCCTCTTTAAGCTCACCTTCCTCCCACACAACCGAGATCCCGATGGTCGAACCCTCCCGGTTCGGCTTGACGACGACAGGCAGATCTACTTCCAGAACCGCGTCGTAGCTTCCCGGCCCCAGTTCGGTGTATCCGGGGGTGAGAATGTCTTTGGAGCGCAGCACTCTTTTGGTCATGATCTTGTCCATGGCCAGGGCCGAAGCCAAAACACCGGGACCGGTATAGGGAATACCCATGAGTTCAAGGGCGCCCTGGATCGTCCCGTCTTCACCGCCTCTTCCGTGAAGGGCGATAAACGCGGTACCCACTTTTTCCCGGCTCATCTCCTCTCTCCAGGACCCCTGTGTGTCGATACCCACGGCATCGACACCCTCATCGAGAAGGGCCTTGAGGATCGCATTGCCGGTCGTGAGGGAAACCTCCCGTTCGGCCGAGGTACCGCCCAGCAGCACTCCGACCCTGCTCCCTGATCTTTTCCCTGCCTTATTCCCGTTTGAACTATCCATCCCTGAGTTACCCATGAATGATCCTGACCTCCTCCAGAAGCATGACTCCGTACCTTTCATGAACCGTTCCCCTCACCTTTTCGGCGAGAGTAAGAAAATCAGATGTCGTAGCCCCTCCCAGATTCACAAGAAAATTCGCATGGACCTCGGAAACCTGAGCGCCCCCACACCTTTCACCCTTCAGCCCCGCCTCATCGATGAGCCTTCCCGCGCTGTCCCCCACAGGGTTTTTGAACCAGCATCCCGCGCTCGGAACTCCCGACGGCTGGGTTCCCTGCCTCCGGTCCGCCTGGGCCTTTATCCGTAAGCGCACCTCCCTCCTGGAGGAGGGTGTCAATTTGATCCGCACATCCAGGATAATATTCCCTTCTGGAATGCCGGATGACCGATATGAAAAATCAAGCTCCCTCCCCGGGACCCATCGGGCATCTTTTCCGTCAAACAACCGGACCTCATGGACCACATCCGCGATCTGACCGCTCCTGGTCCCTGCGTTCATGAAAACAGCCCCTCCAACGGTCCCCGGTATCCCGGCGAGGCACTCCACCCCGGCCAGCCCGTTTTCGGCTGAACTTGCCACCACCGCCGGCAGAGGGACCGCCGCTCCGGTCAAAAGCATGGAATCTCCTTCCCTCTGAACGCGGGCGAACTGCCCGCCCAGCCGGACAACGCAGCCTCCATATCCACCATTGGCAAACACCATATTAGTGCCGCCTCCAAGAAGGACCCATGGAACACCTTCCTCCTCCAGACAACCCAGGAGGGTGACGATATCCTCCATGCCGTCACAGACAGCGAACAGGGCCGCCTGGCCGCCTGCCCTCAGGGAAACGTGGCGATGGAGCGGTTCAGCCTCCGTAAGTTTACCGGCAAACCCCTTTTCCCTGACCTTCCCGGCAAGGTCTGTCGAGGTCATTTTCCCAGCCTCTCGAGAATCTGCTCACCTGCCTTCCAGATATCACCAGCTCCTAACGTCAGGAGAAGATCACCCTCCTTCAGTTCATCCACGGCCTTTTTCACCGCCTCATCCCATCCACCCACGTATTCGGCACTCCTGTGGCCGTGACTTGTGATGGACCTGGCCACATCCTCCCCGGTCAGGTTGGCGATCTGATCCTCCCCGGCGGCGTAGATGTCACACACCATAACCCTGTCGGCGTTGTGAAAAGCCATGCCGAACTCCGGGAGAAGATCCCTGGTACGGCTGAACCTGTGTGGCTGGAAGAGCGCTACAACGTGCCCCTTCCAACCGAGCCGCGCGGCGCTGAGGGTGGCACTGATCTCAGCCGGATGGTGAGCATAATCGTCATAGACAGTAACGCCTTTCGCTTCGCCTTTTTTCTGGAATCGCCTCTGGGTGCCGGCATAAGAGGCCAGGGCTACTGCTATCGTATCGAAAGGAACTTCCAGTTCCAGTCCCACCGCGATAGCAGCCAGGGAGTTATAAACGTTGTGAAGACCGGGTACCGGAAGCTGTACCTCACCCAGGCGTTCGCCGCTTAAGGAAGCGGTAAAGGTCGAAGTAAACCCCTCATGGACGATCTCGGATGCCATTACGTCGGCCTGAGCCGTTAAACCGTAGGCTATGACAGGCCGTTCCAGATCAGCGAGCATCCCCGCGACCTCTGTGTCATCCACGCACAGGATGGCGCGGCCGTAAAACGGCACTTTGTCCAGGAAACGGCGAAAGGCTGATCTCAACTCATCGAAGGTACCGTAGTAATCCAGGTGCTCGTTATCGATGTTGGTCACTACTGCAATAGTTGGAGTGAGCTGCAGGAAAGAGCCATCACTCTCATCAGCCTCGGCCAGGAGAAAATCCCCCTCACCCAGGCGTGCATTGGTTCCCAGGCTGCCCAGCTTCCCGCCGATGACCACCGTGGGATCGAGGTTGGCTTCGGCCATGATAGCCGCGACCATGGATGTGGTCGTGGTTTTACCGTGAGAACCCGCGATGGCGATCCCGTATTTCATCCGCATGAGTTCGTTGAGCATGGTGGCACGGGGCACCACGGGTATCCCCGCCTGCCTGGCAGCTGTGACCTCCGGGTTGTCGTGCCTGACCGCCGAAGAGATAACGACCACATCGGCTTCTCCCACATTCTCTTTGGCGTGCCCGGCCGTCACCTTGCAGCCCACCTGCACCAGGCGCTTCGTGGTTTCACTCAGGACCAGATCAGACCCTGTGACCTCATAGCCCAGGTTCGCCAGCACCTCGGCTATCCCGGACATGCCGATGCCGCCGATGCCGACGAAGTGGATGTGCCTTGTTTTTCTGAGTTTGACCATGGGTTTGTCCCGTATCTACGTATCTACGTGTGTAAGTATCTACGTGTGTAAGTAACTACGTGTCTAAGTATCTATGTATCTACGTGTCGACGTATCTAAGTGTCGACGTGCTTGGGGTTTTCTCCCCCTCCCCCACTCTCCCACTCGCCCCCTCCAGATTTCCCCCCGTATCTACGTGTCTACGTGTCTACGTATCTACGTGTCTACGTGTCTACGTGTCTAAGTATCTACGTGTCTACGTGGTAAAAACACCGCTTCCGGAGAAGCTGTTCTTTACCCCAATTTTGGTTTCTCTCAGTGTTCTCATCATTCTCAGTGGTAAAAACATCGCCTTTATAGAAACCGTGTCTTCCCCAGCTTTAAGCCTTCCTCTGTGACCTCTGTGCCTCTGTGGTGAAAATCATCGCCTTTATGGGAACCGTTGTTTAACCCTGGATTCCGGGTCCTCGTTTCACTCGGCCCGGAATGACGGAGGTGTTGGTCTCCGTGCCTTCGTTCTTGATCTTCCTCCGCCCTCCGCCCTACGCCCTTCGCCCTGGTTGACCTCCGTGTCACCGCGCCCCGTGTCAGACGGTTTCTCTTCACTTGGCTTTACCCCCATACCCCCTTACCTCCATACTTCCATACCTTTCTTCACCCCTGGATTCCGGGTCCTCGTTTCACTCGGCCCGGAATGACGGAGGTGGTGGTCTCCGTGCCTTCGTAGTAAAAAACACCGCCTTTACAGGAACCGCTCTTTACCCCAGCCCTGAGGTTTTCTCAGTGTTCTCATTATCCTCAGTGGTGAAAAACATCGCCTTTATGGAAACCGCTCTTCACCCCTGGATTCCGGGTCCTCGTTTCACTCGGCCCGGAATGACGGAGGTGTTGGTCTCCGTGCCTTCGTTCTTGATCTTCCTCCGCCCTCCGCCCTACGCCCTTC
>Ga0114923_10003298_pt1 | contig 10887 bp, 5 predicted proteins | sample SumtaG_FD_89578 | JGI IMG/M metagenome (GOLD analysis project Ga0114923, IMG submission 89578) | Deep subsurface microbial communities from Indian Ocean to uncover new lineages of life (NeLLi) - Sumatra_00157 metaG | ecosystem: Environmental > Aquatic > Marine > Oceanic > Sediment | place: near...
ACGACTGATAAATACTTACCTGATCGTTTCGACCCTGATAGCCCTTTATGCGATCGTTGAGAGGATCCTGCCGCTAAATTATTGGCAAAAAATACTAGGCGAAGATTCTACTTTTGGATGGGGAAACTTTTCCATCGTGGTTGCAAACCAAAGTTCATCTATCATGCAAGGACCCAATCAGCTTGCAAGCTTTTTGCTACCGGCTGTTCTTATCGTCTTAGTCTCACTTGGCTTTTCAAAAGAAAGGGATATAGATAGCAAGTTCTTAAGGCTCTCTTTATTTTTCGTATTTGTTGCCGCAATTATACTTACTTTTTCTCGCTCGAGTCTGATAGCACTTTTATTTGGCTTGGTGGTTTATACGATTATATCTTTTATTAAGTTCCAAAAACGCAGTATAGTTTTGCGAGTGATTGTTCCGATTGTGCTTTTGTTTTTGGCACTTTTATCAATATATGTTTACCAAAACAATTCTGCAGTCCATGACTACTTCACACATGGTCAATCCCAATCAGAGCATGTTGAAGCGCTGAAAGATTCAGTTTTGGAGGTAAAAGGTAGAGTGTCTAGCCCTATTGAACTAATGTTCGGTTCAGGTATTGGAAGTGCAGGTCCAGCGGTCTTAAAATATGGAAACGGCTTTGTTTCTGAGAGCTGGTATTTGCAATTAGCGATTGAACTTGGTATCGTTGGTCTACTTTTGTGGATTTCATTTATAGTTATTCTGTTGATCAATTTATGGAAGAATTCACATTTTGGGTTATTTGTAAGTTTGATTGCGGTTTCTATCGTAGCCTTATTCTTACACACTTTTGCAGATAATCCAGCCATTGCTATTACATTATTTGCCTTGGTCGGAGCAAGTGGCTCAAGTAAATATGACGAATTTTCATGAGCTAAACACTAAGCACGAAATCCTAATTACGAAACAAATTCTAATTTTCAAAATCCGAATGTCTAAATATTCAGGCATTAGGGTTTATTACATTGTTTAGAATTTAGAGGTTAGATATTATTATTTTCAAAATTTTATGTCAAAAATTTTGATTGACGGAAGATTTATCGGAGTGGGGGAATCGATCTCGAGATACACTATGGAGATCTTGCAAGGCATCTTGAAGTTGGACAAAAAGAACAAATATACTTTGCTGATGCGCCCTCAAGGCAAAAAAGAATTCAATAAGTTTTTTTCTGAAAAGCAAAAGGCAAATTTCAATAATCTAAAAACTGTATATCTCGATATTCCTCACTATTCTCTCCCAGAGCAGACAAGGCTACTTAAATATTTGGATAAGAACAAGTTTGATCTCATTCACTTTACACAGTTCAATCACCCGATCAGATACAAAGGGGTATTTGTAGTATCTGTTCATGATCTAACTTTGCTTGGGCACCTACACAGGATGAATCCATTGAAACGCTTAGGTTTTAAGGGGGTTATGAGTTCAGCCATAAAGGATTCAAGTCAAATAATCACCATCTCTAACTACAGTAAAAAAGATATAGTAGAGACCTATAAGATTGATCCGAAAAAAATCTCGGTGACTTACTTGGGAGTAGATAAAAAATTTAATGAAAAATTAAAAAATCAAAATGAAAAATTAAAAAGCTTTAAGGATAAATATAAGATCGCTGGAGATTATATTTTATACACCGGGATGTGGAAGAAACATAAAAATCTCATAAGGCTTATGAAAGCCTTTGAGATTTTTATTAAAAAAGATGTAACCACACGGTCAAACACGGATAGCATCCAGAAATCTGAAAAACTACAAGCTACCAACTACAAGCTACAAGCTGGCAGTATACAACTTGTACTGGTTGGTAAAATTGACCACGAAGAGCCAGAAGTTCTCGCCGAAATCTCCCAAATCAACAAGCTACTAGCCCTGCCTCGCCAGCAGGCGGGCACAAACTACAAACTACCAGCTATTATAACTACCGGCTTTGTAGATGAAGAGGAGCTCCCAGTTGCCTACGTTGGGGCGCTTGCATACATTATCCCTTCGCTTTCTGAGGGCTTTGGTTTGCCACCACTTGAAGCGATGGCATCAGGTACACCGGTTTTATCTTCAAATGTTTCTGCAATGCCGGAGATTTTGGGAGACGCTACCCTCTATTTCGATCCATATAAAGTCGATGATATCGCAAAAAAAATTGAGATGATGGTATCTGATGAAAAGTTGCGATCGAAGTATGCAAGCCGAGGTTTAGAGCATGTGAAAAAATACGACTGGAGCGATACTGCAAGAAAAACACTAGATGTTTATCTTAAGATATTGAAAGCTTAACAAATATTTGATAAAGTTATAAATAACACAAGCGTAAGCTTGTTTTTGTTATCAACTATGAAAGGAGAGCATGGATTATATGGTTTGGATGGTGTTTGCCGCAGCCTTACTTGCAATTATATATGCAGTGATTTTGATCTCGGTTAACAATAAAAAGCCTTCTGGTAGTAAAAAGATGGTAGATATCGCTAAATTGATCCAAGATGGGGCTAAAACATATTTGAAACGTCAATACCTTTCTATAGCCGTAATTGCACTTACTTTGTTTGTTATTCTACTCTACGCAATTGGGATCAGGACTGCACTTGGGTTTCTGATCGGTGCACTTTTTTCTGCTCTTGCAGGATTTGTAGGTATGAATGTGGCAACTTCTGCCAATGTAAAAACCACTGAGGCTGCAAAACAGGGTTTAAAACCTGCTCTTAAAATAGCATTTCGCTCAGGCACAATAATGGGACTTTTAGTTACAGGATTGGGACTTATGGCTGCAGCAGGCTATTATGCAATTTTTAAAGATCTGGATGCACTAATTGGTCTTGGGTTTGGAGGCTCTTTTGTAGCCTTGTTTGCTCGTGTCGGAGGTGGCATTTTTACAAAAGCGGCTGATGTAGGTGCGGATATAGTTGGGAAAGTAGAAAATGATATTCCTGAAGATGACCCTCGCAATCCTGCTGTAATCGCCGACAATGTGGGGGACAATGTAGGCGACGTAGCTGGAATGGGAGCTGATCTATATGAAAGTTACGTAGATTCACTTATAGTTGCGATGATTTTGGGAGTCGGGCTTTTCACGGCCGATAAAGGAATTTATCTGCCGTTAGTTCTTGCAGGTGCGGGGATAGTGGCAGCTATACTTGGAACATTTGCAGTCAGAGTTGGGAAAAGGGGAGTGCATGCGGCATTAAACAGAGGAATCTACATTAGCGCCATATTTATGGCTGTATTTGCTTATCTGGTTTCGAAATACTATGTCAATGATATAAACATTTTCTACACCATGATCACAGGAATCTTGACGGGACTTTTAATCGGAAAGGTTACAGGTTATTACACTTCAAAGAAGAGCAGACCGGTTCAACAAGTCGCTAAAGCGTCAGAGTCAGGACCAGCAACAAACATAATCTCGGGTCTTTCTTTGGGTATGACATCGACTATTGCTCCCGTGATCATAATCTCTGCTGCAATCTTGCTCTCATTTTACCTGATGGGACTATTTGGAATTGCTCTTGCTGCTGTTGGAATGCTTGCAACCCTTGCAATTACTCTTGCGACTGACACTTATGGTCCAGTCGCCGATAACGCCGCTGGAATCGCCAAGATGGCAAATTTGCCAAGTGAAGTTAGGAATCGGATGGAGGAGCTTGATGCGGTTGGAAATACGACTGCGGCCATCGGTAAAGGTTTTGCGATTGGCTCAGCAGTACTCACTTCTATAGCACTTTTCGCCGGTTATTCGCTCGCGGTCAATCTTACTTCAATCAATATTATATCGCCTCCAGTCATGGTTGGATTGATGCTTGGTGCAATGCTGCCTTTCATTTTTTCAGCTCTAACATTGAAAGCTGTCTCAGATGCTGCCGATGTGATTGTGGCAGAAGTTAGGCATCAGTTCAAAAATATAAAAGGGCTTCTTCAAGGCAAAGCAGAAGCGGATTATAACAAATGTATCTCAATTGCGACAGATGCAGCACTAAAAGAGATGATCGCTCCTGCCTTGATCGCGATTATTGCTCCTTTAGTTATCGGTATTGTTCTTGGTCCAGAATCACTGGGTGGACTTTTAGCAGGAACGATTGCATCAGGATTTCTACTGGCGATAATGATGGCAAATTCTGGAGGAGCTTGGGATAACGCGAAAAAATACATTGAGGCGGGTAACTTAGGTGGTCAAGGTTCGGATGTTCATAAAGCTTCAGTTGTCGGAGATACAGTAGGGGATCCCTTTAAAGATACATCAGGACCATCGATCAACATACTGATTAAGCTTGTAAGTATAGTTTCACTTCTAATCGCTCCACTAATTTTGATCGATTTTAGTTTTACAGTTAAAGTGGTGGTTGCTTCAGTGTCAGTCGTTGTGATGTTCATGATTCTGTTACTCAATTATCGAATCAAGAGGAGCTACCATGTCTGAACAAGAAGAAAAAAGATTTGAATTCATAGTTGATCGGTTTGAAGGTACGGATGCTGTTTTGGTTGGAGAACACAACGAGATTGTTGTTCCTAAAAAGATGATTCCGAAAAATGTAAAAGAAAGTGGTGTGGTTCATTTGACACTATCTTCAGATGAGGCAGAAACTAAAAAGAGAGAAGATAGTGCCAAGAAGCTATTGAATGAGATCCTAAACGGTAAAAAATAATGTTCTAAAAAGCGATAGCGCCTCGGTTATGTACATCGGTACACCGAGGCGCTTCGGGTTGGTTGCATGCTCACAGGGCAATCACATGGGGCAAAAAGAGCCCCAGAAAAACGATGACCCCTGGCAAAAGGGCTACTACGGGAAATCCTTCATGTAGGTATGGCGACGCAGCGCCGACTAGCCCGACCGCGAGTCCTGACAGGAAGAGAGTCGTGTTGCCCGGATTCATGTGACATAGTGCCACGCTAACGATGGCGAGAAACGTGCCGATGATGACAAACTTCCAGTTCCAAGCGCCTTGCCACATTTCGCTCACAGTTGACATGAGTCGCTGCCACAATACTCTGGCTTTCGTCGGACCTGCCATCGGTCTGCCTCCTCGGTTTCATCCAGGATATACTACCTCTACAACTTTTTACACCAATTCCATAAAAAATGCAACAGTATCAAGTATTTTGCAAATAATTCTATCTTAGGTATTATGTAAGTAGCGGTAGGAGGGAGACCACTATTTTTTGTATATTTGACTATTGCATTAACTATTGTCAAACAACGGTCTCAACTATTGTCAAACTATTGAAAGCAATAGTATCAATGGAAAAAGTGGAAAAGAAGTACCCAAATTATGAAAAGTTAATCAAAAAAAGCAAGAAAAAGCTTTTTAAGAGAATTGCTCTAATGGCGGGGTCGTTGTTGGTATTGCTTTTGATTATTTTTGAAGTATATGTTTTTGCAAGTTTTTATGAATCTCCTTCAAATAGAAAAGATGACAACTCAACTGAAACCAATGAAATCCAAAATACTCTCCTAGATATTGGTGATAATTTTTCAACTTCAGTTTTATCGGCTCCACCCGATGGATACAATAATCTCTTTACAAATCCTGGAATTGAAGATGGAGGTGCTGGCTGGGATTATCTTACATACGGACGAGAATCGCATAGTGGAAACTGGAGTCTGATTGCCAGTTCTCCGTATTCTCGGTCAGAAACTAATCAAATTTCTGAATTTAGTCTTGCTAATAAACAGATGATACTAATTTTCTGGGCGAAAAGTATATCCGGATCAAATAATTTAGAAGTTAAGGTTAACGGCGCCACAATTTTTTCCCAGTCAGTTTCTGATAGCTGGCAGGAGTATGAGATAGATTATACCTTTCCAGGTGATGCTCCAGACACATTCAAATTCAATTTTGATAGTGCTAATCAAAGCGTTAGATGTGACGATTTCTTCTTGTATTTTCCAGGATATACAGAACTCACAATTCCTGCAATTCCCCCAAAGGTGGAAGATTATACCAGTCACTGGCTTTATCCTGATGCATATACAGATCCAAATTATCTGGATAGTTTATACTTTAGGATAACTACTGCAAATGACAATGCAGCAGATGTGTATTTCTCCATGAAAGTTCGTCCTGGTGGAAGATTGTATGGTTTAGTAGAAAGTTCAGGCATTGTGACGTATTACAACGACTGGATTGATGCTGGAACTGCAATAAACAATCAGGCGGGACGCAACGGTATTTTTTCTGATCTGCACATCAAACCGGGTGAATCAACAGAGTGGATAGAACTCACTTATCCTCTCGTTTTTTTGAATATGCAACCAAATAGCACCTTAGCATATAACTATAACAAAATTGTACTTACTGCCTATGATGGTGCAAGTACAGAATACTGGGGAGAAATTTTTAAGACTTTGAATGCTACAATTGAAATAACTGATGATCCAGTTACCCCCACTTTTACCAAAACACTGACAAGAACCGGGGATGGTTCTTCTTTCATGTTTAGATTCCCTCGATATATTCCAGATGATTCAGACGGATCTGAAATAATTTCTGTTGAAGAAGATATTGATCAAATGTATCAATATTTTCAAAGTCTTCCGGACGTTGGAACAAAAACTCCTGAAAAGTCAATGATGGTGTCAAGCATTAGTCTAGAAAAACTTCAGGATACATTGTCTGTTGATGCATATAACAAACAAAAAGAAATTTATTCAGAGGAGCTTGGATTCAATGGTGTATTTTCTACAGTTACTGGAATAGATACGGTAAGGAAAGAAGTTTTCGATGACTGGGGTCTTACAAAAAATCTTATTAATTTAGGTTATAGTCACAACGTAAATAATTCGTCACTTGTGCCAGATACTTCATCGATAGAAACTACTTACAGTAATGCAAAAAACACTTTGTCTTCTATGGGAATTTACTCACATATCGGAGGAATTTACATATTCGAAGAGCCAGGAGTAAGTACAATTTCCGTACTTAGGGCTATTAGCGGATATAATGATTTGTTTAAAACATATCTTCAGGATGAAGGTATCACTTTGGATGAACTTGGTGTTTTAGGCTGGGATGATGTTGAAATGAAAACTCCTGAAGAGTCGGTTGCCTTTCCAGCACTTTTTTATCATTCAGCGCTTTTCAGATCAAGCAGGTTAGCAAATGCAGAAAAACAAGTATATCCAATTTCAGATCAATATTTTCCTGGAATTGGAAGATATACAGGATTTAGTCATACCTTTCATTATGGCGGAAATATGGTTGAGAAACGAGGGATAACTGAATATGATTATATAAGAGAATCAGGAAGCAACGGAATATCTATTTCGAGCTGGCTTCCTGATGCTGCAACACTTCAACAAGAGTCATACGGGGCTGAAATTATGAGAAGTGCAACAAAATACACCAGTGCTGACATTATGGGTATTATGATTTTGTTTAAAGCGCCTGAGGAAATCAGAAAGATTTTTTATCCTGCTCTTTCGCAAGGGGTTAGGAAGTTTTTGTTTTTTGCATATGGGCCTCATTATATTTCAGGCAATGAGTTTTTTTCGGATAACCAGCCAGTAAATGCTGTGATAAGAGAACTTTCTCATGAGATTGGTGAGTTTGATGACTATCTTGCGGAAAGTGAAAGAGAGAGTAGTGATGTTGCAATACTATATTCAGAAACAAGCGATGCCTGGATGTGGAGTCACAAAGTAATAAACAGAGCGGACACTGGACAGAATCCGTATGCCGGAGAAAAGCTTGGCATATATCTTGCTTTAAGGCATAATCAGATTCAAAGTGATCTAATAACTGAATACGATATAGAAAATGATTATCTTGACAATTACAAAGTGTTATATCTTCCTGGAATGAATCTTCCAACTAGCGTTGCAGAGAAAATCAAAACTTGGGTATATAATGGAGGCATTTTATTTGCGGATTCTGGAGCAGGCTCAAAAGATCAGTATAATGTAAATACAGATATACTTGATCCGGTTTTTGGGATAAGTCAGGGAGATAATATTCAAAAAGAAAATACACACTCACTTGATCATTATGCATATCATCTGTTTTCTGGCTGGTATACACCACCGGAAAACATTGAGTACAATGGTGGTACAAGTTACATGTTTGCATTCTATCCTGAAGACTTCACAATAAATAGTCCAAATGTTGAAGTACTGGGAACCAATACTGACAGGAGCAGTCCAGCAATTATTTCAAATGAATATGGAAGTGGCAAAGTTCTTTTTGCAAATTATATGCCTGGTGTATCATATATTGCAAAAGCACTGTTACCTCAAGGTTGGCCTATAACTGGTGCTCCTGTTTGGCCAGCGATCGAAAGAGATCTGATATATCTTCCAATCGAATGGGCGGGAATTGATCCGAAAATTAGGCTTAACTATCCGGTAATTCAGACATCTATTCTTGAGGGAACGGGTTATACATTAATTCCAATTGTCAATTTTCTAGATGTTCAAGTCAATGATCTTGAAATGGAGTATGTTACAGATACATCAAGAAATTATAGTGTAACAAGCATAGAGTTAGGAAATCTTCCATATAGTGATATAAATGATGGTATTAAAATAAATTTTGCATTATCTGATACCGATATGATTCTAATAAAAGATATTGGTGCAAAAGCAAATATAGTCCCTGGAACAGATACTGCTGGAAGTACTGGATCTAGCGATCAAAAAGCTGCAGTTGTTAAAGGTACAGCTGTGGATTTATTGGAAGATATATCTTGGCCATCGATCAACATATGGGGCAAGCTGTCAAATATTGTTTCACTTCTAATCGCTACACTAATTAGTTTTTCATTTAGAGTGATAGTCTGTACTTCGGCAGTCTTAGCAATGATTATGATTCTGTTTCTTATTTATCTAGTCAAAAGAAAAAATAGATATGATAGTGGAAATGCAATAATCTTTAATATAGTCCTTCTGTATCTAAAGATGAAGCTGAAACTTCTAGGAAAGAGAAAAAAATCAAGTGATTACTAACGAAATTTAAAAAGTAAGAAATAATTAGTATTTTGCAAAGATTCTGTTATTAGGTACTATATAGATAGCGGTAGGAGGAAGACCACTAGTTTTCGGTACGAATAATCTGCATTTGTACTTTCGCAAAATTTGTATTTTAGTAGGGGACAATAAGGAACTTATTGTGGAAAAGAAGCATCAAAAGAAAGAAAAGTTAATCGAAAAAAGCAAGAAAAAGCTTTTTAAGAGGATTGCCCTGATGGCGGGATCGTTATTGATATTGCTTTTGATTATTTTCGCAGTTTACTCTGTTGCCTATGCCAAAAAGTCTTACCTCAACATTCGCGTAGGAAACGTCGATGTCGGAGGACTTAGTAAATCGAGCATTGAAGAGATTTTGAAAAGAGAGAGCGAAGAGTTTACTTCAGCCCCGATAATTCTAGAATACAAAGATAGCGATTCGAGCAAAAACATGACTTATGAGATTGACTCAACCGAGGTTGGTTTGGTTTATGAGGCTGACAAATCAACTGACATGGCTATGGCAGTCGGAAGACAAGATGGTGCGATAACAAGTTTTTGGCAACAGCTAAAGTCGATCTTCATAACAAGAAACATAGATGCTATATATAGTATAAATAAAGATGCAGTAGAAAAATTCGTCTCTGACATAGCTCTTTTATTAGATCAACCTGAAAAGGATTATGCTATAGAATATGGTGGAAGCGGAAAGTTCAATCTAGTTTCAGACAGGGTTGAAGGAAAGAGGATAAATCAAGAACAGATCGTAACTCAAGTATTGAAAAATATCTCACAGATCAGAAACGTTGCCATTGAACTTAGAGTTGAAGAATTTGTGCCTCAAATCTCACTTGAAAATGCTAAAAAAACTGTGTCATCTGCCAATAAGATAATGGCAAAAGGATCGCTCAATTTAGTTCATCTTGATCAAAGCTTTGAGATAGATGAAGACGCCATAGCCGGTTTGATCTTGGCTGAACCTGATGGAGAGAATCTTAAACTTGTATTTAACCCCGAGAGATTAGATGCACAAGTAACTGTGATTGCAGCTGCCCTAAACACTGAACCGCAAAATGCTGAGCTTACTGTAAATGCTGGCAAAGTGGAGGTCTTTTTGCAATCAAGAGAAGGGAAAAAACTTGATCAAGCTCAAACCAAGATCGATATTGAAAATGCTCTAATATCTAGAATCAATGAAGAGAGTGAGGAAGAACTTCAAAAAACTGTCACCTTGACTGTTATAACGACAAAGCCGGAAGTCCATTCAGAAAAGATAGAGAGTTTTGGTCTCAAGGATTTGGTTTCTACTGGAACCACAAGTTTTTATGGGTCGCCTTCAAATAGAATTCATAACATCTCAACCGGGGCCAATGCGATCCACGGCACTCTTTTAGCTCCTGGTGAAATTTTTTCAACTATAGGAACTCTAGGAAAAATTGATGGTGATTCCGGTTATCTTGAAGAGTTGGTTATAAAACAAGACAGAACGGTGCCGGAGTTTGGTGGTGGGCTCTGCCAGGTTTCAACTACTTTGTTTCGATCTGCGATAAATGCTGGGATGGAGATAATAGAGCGGAAAAATCACAAATACAGAGTTTCTTACTATGAGCCACCGGTTGGAATGGATGCGACTATTTATGATCCTTCTCCGGACTTTAAGTTTAAAAACAACTACGCATCGCACATACTTATTCAGACAGTTGTGAAAGGAAATAATATATCTTTCAACTTTTTTGGAACCAAAGATGGCAGAGTGGTTGAGATAGGAGTTCCTGAAGTTTATGACTTTGTTGATCCACCGCCACCGATGGACATTGAGAGCGATACTTTGCAACCGGGAGAGCGAAAACGAATAGAGCGAGGGCATCAAGGAGCTTCCGCAAAATTTCACTATAAAGTTGCTAGAGGTGCAGAGATCTTGCAAGAAAAAGACTTTTTAT
>Ga0114923_10003299_pt1 | contig 10887 bp, 19 predicted proteins | sample SumtaG_FD_89578 | JGI IMG/M metagenome (GOLD analysis project Ga0114923, IMG submission 89578) | Deep subsurface microbial communities from Indian Ocean to uncover new lineages of life (NeLLi) - Sumatra_00157 metaG | ecosystem: Environmental > Aquatic > Marine > Oceanic > Sediment | place: near...
ATAGTGACGTCACCACATAGTGTCACACAGTAGTCACTACATAGTGTCACCACACCGATGTCACCATGTCAGCCATAGCCTGTATCAACATCGAGACCGCAGGCCGTCACCCGTTTGATACCCTCTTAACACCGGCCTGAATTTGATGAAAATAGTTGATAAAATATACTATTTTCCACTTGCCGGTGGACGGTCTATATGCTATACTTTATATAGAAAGCAGGTGTAGTATGATTAGTATTGATATGAGAAACATAATAGTATTAGCCTTTTGGGTAACGATTGCCTTATTATAGGAGCTATTTATGCCTGTATTTGAGGGACAGGACGATGCAAGAACAAGCAAATCGGGTACAATGACAGAATACTTTTGTACTAAGTGTTTACAATTACGTTTGTCATTGGTTAAGGACAAATCGCATTGTTTCAATTGTGGGACTACCGAGATTATACCGGGTCAAGTCGGTCAGCTTGACAAGCAAGCCCTGTTAAAACAATACAGGTCTAATCAAGAATAACGGCGTATCCGTATAGGATACCTAATCAATTTTAATGTCTTTTATGAAGGGTAAGAAAAATGAGTAAGAAGCCGAACAGTAACAAACCACCGTTAACAGACGCACAAAAGCTACAAATCAAGAGGGACAACTTTGCAAGGGTATGTCCACCACGTATGGACAAGGCATTGAAAGCCATACGCATGGTCGGTGATTGTACGTTACCCACTTATTCGTACAATGAAGAACAGTCAAAGTATGTTGTAGCACAACTGCAAAAGGCTGTTGACGATGTAGCGTCTCGCTTTTCAGGAGTACAAGGTAAGTCGGGTGGATTTGAATTACCAAAGTAAGCTAACACCGGCTAAAGGATTGATTGTGGGGAATGGAGTCCCCGTCATTATAACTATTCTTTAGTGAGGGTCAAGCATTATGTACTCATTAATAGTACAACCACCGGACGAAAACAAGCCGGTCATTGACCGCAGTTTATCGTCAAACAAGGCTATCGAATTATTACCGCTCATGGTAGAGATATGCCGAGCCGAGTTTGCAATGGAAAATCCTGTTGCGATATATGTAGGTGACAATATATATCACGTATTCGACCTTAACAATCCTCATGTTTACGCAAAGATAAGTGTTCTCAACAACCAAAACTAATGACAGTTGATACAATAATCAGGTTAAAGGATTTGATTGACGAATGCAGCGTCACCTGTTCACCCGTTGTAAGTGCATGGCAATACGTTAACAGAATGAATGGTAAAACGATGTTTGCTGTATTTACAACCGCTTGTTATTGTGATATATTTCAAAGCCCCGCCGTTCTTAGACCAAAGTTAATATACAGGTCAGGTCATTATATAGGTGAGTACAAATTTATGAATAAAGTTAATTAGGGGTTTACTCATGGCGATTATTGTAGAGCATGATAAGAAGCAGTATTTGTTAACAGTCAGTCTACCCGAAACAGACTGGATTAGGGAATTAGCTAAAGGTATGGGTATAACAAAAGAGGCTATCGTTGCGGCTTCGATGATTAAGGGTTTAACTTATTATGTAGAGACATTTGCTCAAGCTGAGACTACAAGCAAGATGCAAGACTTAGCACAAGATGAAATAAAACCAGACGATACCGATATTAAAGATGATGTAGCCGATGATAAAGGTTAGTGTATAGGATAAACAAGGAAACGAATTATTTGAATGGAGTAGTATTATGACATGGCAAAAGAAAATGCAGGAGTTTGGCGGTGGTAATTTCACGTTCTTATCTGTTGACGGTGAAGTGTTAATTTTCATCATTGTAGGTGAGCCACAACTATTGAAAAGCACTTACAAGGGCAAGACAAACGAGCGAATCGGGTGTCCCATTGTCACCGATGAAGGTTATATGCTGTTCATTTGTGGTAAACGCCTTGCCCGTAAAATCGGTAAGCTCGAACCGGACTTTAAGACTAAAGCTATCATGGCGGTACGTCACGGCTCAGAGGGTGACGTTAACGCCAAATATGATGTTACGGCTGTCCCTGAAAAGGCAACATTTGAGCGGTTAGTGGCTATCAAGAAAAAGGATTTTAAGGTTGCTATGATAGCCGAATCAGTAGCAGATTCCGCCGAGGTCTTAAACAACTAACAGTGCAAGTTTTCATGGTATGGGTGACGTTTGTTCAGGGTATCGGCAAGCGTCACCCGCTATTAAGCAGCATTTCATATAGGTGCGTGGTGGCGTCTTGTCTTGTCACCGCAAGACGTCACCCACTATTAAAAGGGGTTAGTTATGGCAGGAAATACAAGAGGTAAGCTGAAGGAAAACTTTGAGGGTGTACACCGTAATCTCGATTGGTGTATGAAACATATCAATAGTTCTTTAGAGTTAATTGCTATACAGTTGATACAGACACAACCTGATACCTACAAAAAAGATGATGCAGAAGAAGCGGAAAAGGCTTTAATGACATACCCGTTGTATAATGGTGTTAAGGCTTTAGGTCAAGGAATAGAAACACTTGATGAATTAGCAAACAACATTTATGGTTCATTATAACACTTAACGGATTGTGGATATATACTGAAAGGATTCAGTCATGCCACTAATAGCATTAGGAATAAGACGGGCGGTTGCACTAAAGCTAATCCCTAAAGCATTTAAGAGCGGTTTAAGTGCATCATCATTTATTAATCAATTACGACTCAAAGGGTTAACGTATAGACGCACAACGATGTTATCTGATTGGCGTACAGTTAATGAGATAGAAGCTAAAAAAGATGTACTCAAATACATACGCAAAGATAGATTACCTTCCATCAAGTCAATGGCCGATGTAGAATGGGGTTACGATAAGGAATACATATACAAGGCTAAAACATGGTCACGTATTCACCCGGAAGAACCATTGACGGAACGTATGGTGACATTCACTTCTGATAAACCGTTAACACCAAAGCAAGTAGAGGAGCAGATTGCTACAAAATGGTCAGCGTGGGAACGATACATTCCTGAAAAGGTAGAGCGGATACAAGTAACATCGGCTTATCATAGGATAGAGTCACCCTTAGAAGCGGAATAATTAATGAGTAGCATCGACCGTAAACCTCATGCTCTAAGGCGTGAAAAGACTATGGCTATTCCGAGGCACTTTGTTTTTGTCGATACAGAGACAACATTTGTCAAGGATAGTGACGGTAACATGGAGCAACATTTTAAGCTCGGCTGGTTATGCTATTACAGCCGGGCATACGGTCGGCATATTGAGCAAGACGAATGGTTTTATTTTGATAATATTGGTAGTTTTTGGGATTTCATTTTCGCTCATTGTGAGCCTAAACAGAGATTATGGATAATTGCAAGGAACATCGTATTTGATTTTACTATTTTAAGAGGTTGGGAAAACCTACGTAAAGAGGGATACAAGTTAAGATTTTTCCATAACAACGGCGTATCCTGTATAGTTAATGTACGCAAGGGTAAAAACTCTATCGTGTTTCTTGATAGCATGAATTGGTTTCCTGAGTCTATTGCCAAAACAGGTGAGCGTCTCGGTATACCGAAAATGAAAATAGACTTTGATACTTGCACTAAAAAGGAGCTAAAACTTTATTGCCGTAACGATGTACTAATTGACATGGAGAATTTCAAGCAATTTATTGCATTTCTTGTGGGTAACAACATATCACGGCTATGTTATACAAGAGCGTCAACAGCAATGGCAGCATATTTACTACGCCATTATCATACACCGATATATATACACAATAATGCTGAGGCCATAAAATTAGAGCGTGACAGTTATAAAGGCGGTCGTTGTGAATGTTTTTATATAGGAGAACCAAACCATGATACATATTATATTCTTGATGTTAACAGCTTGTATCCTTTTGTTATGCGTAACAATTCTTACCCTGTCAAGTATAATAAAATGCCAAAGAGAACAACGGTTAATCGTTTGGCGTCTATCCTTAACAGTAAAGCGGTTGTTGCAAGAGTTAAAATAGAGACTAAAGAGCCTGTCTATGCCGTTAAGCGGGAACGCACTTTGTTTCCAATAGGTGTATTTGAAACTACCTTGTGTACACCTGAGTTAAAATATGCCTTAGCTTATGGACATATTAAAAAAGTATATGATTGTGTCATATATGAACAGGCAAACATATTTGAAAGTTATGTTGATACTATATATACACTCAGACAGGATTTTATCTCAGCGGGTGTTGACATATACCAGAATTTATGTAAGTATTTACTCAATAGCTTATATGGTAAATGGGGACAAAAGGCTGAGAATTGGGTAAAGATAGGTGATTGTCCCAACGAACCAGATAGAGAAGAATTACTCTTTACCAATGAGTCAAATAAGGTAATGAGGATACGATATTTATTAGGTGAAATGTTTGAATTGAAAAGTTATAGTGAGTCATACAATTCATTCCCTGCTATTTGTTCTCATGTTACTGCTTATGCTCGAATGTATTTATGGTCGTTAATGCAATTAGCCGGTCATGGTAATTACTTCTATTGTGATACTGATTCTCTGATTGTTAACGATAAGGGTATGGATAATTTAACACCTGTATTAGACGATACAAAACTCGGCTTTATGAAGCATGAAGAAACAGTACACAAGTTAATCATACACGGTCTTAAAGACTACGAAAAGGATTCTAATGTTGTTATGAAGGGTATCCGTAGAAACGCCGTCAAATTAAGTGAGGGTGTCTATCAACAGGAACAGTGGTCAAGTTTCAAAGGCTTACTACATTCAGGTGACATAAATACTTACACCGTTAAGACTGTCACCAAACACTTAACACGAAAATACACTAAGGGTATCATAACCGATTCTGGAGTCGTAAAACCATTTTGCCTAACCGCCGAATCCCGGTAGCCAGGCTACGGAGAAAACCTATGTTAACTAAACAACAAAAGAAGAAAGTTATCTTAATGGTATCAAATTATGAGGCCGGTATGATAAGGACGTGTAAAGCTCCTAAACACTTAATTAAGGCATGGTCACAACGGTATAGAATTACTCTGGAGCGGCGGTTACAGAGGCAATGTAAACTTTAATACGCTCCTCGTTATAGCCTAACAGTTCAAGCTCCTCTATTGCTCGCTCCTCGGAAATAAGCTCCTGAGTAAGAAACTTTAATGTCTGAGCGGTTGTAAATTCTGATACTTTAGGTATTAAGGCTCTATCCTTAGCCTCTTGCTCTTTTTGTGCTGCTTTTTCCTTAGCCTCTTGCTCTTTTTGTGCTGATTTCTCTTTAGCTTCTTTTGCCCGTTCCTCGATTCTCTCAGTATATGCTACTGTAAATTTAGTCATTAAATTGGCGTTATAGTCATTGTAGCCTAAATCTGTATAGGCTCTACGAATACCGCTAATATCAATTACACCTAAAGCATACATACGTCGAACGTCAACACGGCTTAACGGACGATAAGCTATTTGAATTAGCTTGTCACGCCAAAACGGCATTATGTCAAGTGCCCTCATAAGCATATTTAAGTCACCCTCACCGATAACACCACGATGTAACATTTCAAATCCCTGTTGTGGTGACGGTAGTGACCAATGAGCAGCCCAATAACGCTCAGCCCATTCCTTACTTAAACCCTTTTTCTGTACTGCTTCCACAAACTCTGAGGGTAAATCCTCGTATTGACCGAACCTCGCTGCTATTGACGGTGTAAATGCTTCACGTACCGCCATTGTGATAATGTCAGCAACCGGCGGTATTTGATAGGCTAATTCTCTATATAAATCATGGTAGTTATTGTGTACACCTACTTTTGATAACTCCTCACCGAGTCTTGATAGTGACGGGTCACGTCTTAACTCATAAGCTATAATATCTTCCGAGGCCGGTTTAGTCATTATTGCATCTAAGTAATCATGGGCATAGTCCGGGTGAATACCGCCCCGGCTAATAAGGTCGATGATAGTTTCCTCAGTCATACCACGTACTAAACTACCCTGTACCAAAAGCATGGAATTAGGTATTTCGTATGCCAGCTTTTTCAGTGCTATACTGTCATTGCCTCGCCAACCTAACCGGGCAAGCTCTGTATCCACTTGATAATCGTCCCAAAACTTTGTACGGTATAATTCTAAAACCTGTTCTGTTGTGAATTTTTGGTAGGTCAGCCAGTCCCAAACCATATAGTCATTATCCGGTATATCAAACAAACTCTGAGCATAGGGTTTAGGGTCAACAGCATCGCCGAGATAACGTGACGCTGTAATTATATCAGGAATTGACGGATAGGGTAAGCGTGATTTGTAAAACTCGCTTGCCTCTATTTCATCGTACCCCTCAAAACTTGCATAAACATCGTAAACATTTTCTGTCATTTTCCTACGCTGAGTAAGTATTGCAGCCATATTAGCATCAATTTTCAGAGTAGGTGTAGCAGCTTTCAAAGCGTATGCAGTAGGCCGGGCAATTTCGTCACCGGCTATCATTCCTAATGCTCTTGTGTAAAGAGATAAAAACGGCCTTCCAATAGTATCAAAATCAGGCTCGGTCGGTTCGGTCAGATTTCCGAAAAGCGGTCTGAGCATATCAGGCATAAACTCTGTTAATCCAGAGTCGTCCATGATTTGCTTTATAATTGGAGCATAGGTTTCCTCAGCTTGCTCAGCACGTAACCTTGCAGCATCGACACTGTTCTTCCAATACCACTCAGCGTATGAAATAGGGTCATCTATACTCATTCTGAAAAGTGCCTATACCATTCTGCAAGGTGAGTTTCATATATTTCAACATTCCAAATACTTGCTCGCATTGCATCAATGTAGTTTATAAATAAAAAACTTCTTAGCTTATCTGTTCCCCACATTGCCTCATTTATCTTATCCATTGTTAACTCATAAGGGTCTCCACCACCGCCTACGCAATTACGTAAATAATAGGGAACACGTAAAGGATATAAACCACTACCGTTACCCTTAATTATACTGTCTAACATCCAGTATAATTGCATACATAATTGCCCCATTATAAATGTTGTGGTACTGTCCCATGCTGGATTAGCATAAAAATACCCCGCATAGTCTGTTAAGCCCTCAACATACGAATCGGCTGTATCATAAGCATCATCAATATCAGATAGGTAATCGTCACAAAGAGTCATAAGATATACGATAATTTAGGTGTTATCGTTCTATGATTTGAAATGTATAGCGTTTCTCTTTAATGTCTTTTACTACTTCGTCAATTACCTGCTTGAGTTTTAGAGCCTCAGCATCATCCGTAATAGCAAACATGAGATTCACCATACATGATTTTTTCGGCATAGGTGTTTTTACTGGTATTTCTGGTGGTGTGTCCATAATTTATGTCCTTACTTATCTTTAAGTTTAACTATAACCTCAATTATAACGGCCTGTTTCTTTGTAATGTCACCCGCTACAAGTTTAATCTGTTTAGCTCTCAGACGATTACCCTTATCATTTACTACAATGATAGGGCACAATAAATTATTTGTACTGGCAAACATGCTACACGGTTTAAGACTTGAAATCTGTTTTGCTGTCACCGAGTACCAGTTGTTTGAGCATAGCAACGATAACATCGTCCCACTTGTTCGGTGTTTTCTCGGCTTGCTTCTCCAGAGCATTGAGCATAGTGACAATACCCTGCCGTAATTCGGGTGAGATTACGGTTACTAACAACTGAATTAGTGATAATAGATACTTCTCCATTTTACTTTTGCCTCACTTTCATATTTGTATGTACTATGGTTAATATTCCTTAGTCATTATTTATATTCTAAAATATCCCATGATTGTAAAATCACAATTTGAATAAGCTGTATCAGTGATATTGTATTCTAATAAACCGTCAGCACCTATCGCAACGTCACACGTTCTATATACGTAACCAGTAGCAACTTCTACGTGCATTCCATCAACATTTATACGATTACTGTGACCGTTTTTACAAATCAATACCACTGATGCACCAGCCGAGGGTGATAGATATACTCGTATTTTAACTAATCGTGCCGTAGCTGGTATTTTACCAGACAAGTCAAGTTGATTCCAATTTCCATCGGTGGTTAGGTCGTTCTTATCAAAGTCAACGGCAGCAGAATTTCCCATATCAACGAATACCATTCCATCACCCTGTACGCCTTGTTCTCCCTGTATTCCCTGTATTCCCTGTTCACCCTGTTCACCCTGTTCACCAGCAGCCCCGGCGTCACCTTTTAACCCGCCTGTATAAGCAAACATAAATAAATTCCTTATAAGGTGTAAAGAATAATAGCTTTTTCAGTATCGGCTACAATACGAATACGTAACAAGCTGAGATTACCAATACTAAAACTTATAACCTCATTTTTAAGTAGAGGCCATGAATTATTTGTATTGGCTTGGGTCTTGGTACGTACCCATATAGTATCACCGTTGTCAGGGTGTCCCATGACCATAACCTCAGAGCATTGTATGTCACCACCTTGAAATAAGTGATTATTTGATGTAGCCAATAAGTGATATATGTCACCTACAACGGAACTGGATACGAACAAAACACCACCGGGTGACGCTTTTAAGGATACCCTTTTTTCTTGACTATATGCAGTAAGTACAGACAAGACTTGTTTCATACCTGCATCTAAATCAATACCCCGCTCGCTTTCAGGTATCGTTTGAAACTCAGGCATTTTTACAGGACTGTCATTTCCAGCCATGATAAAAACCCTCTATGTATATTATTTACGTTGTGTAAAGTAACGACTAACTACTAAACATCCTCGTAACCGATAGTGATTTGCTTAGCAGTTGTTGCAGCACCGTTGTTATAAAAACCTACACGAACGACTTGACCGATTTCAACAGGTAAGTCCATCGGTAGTAACGGCATTGCTGTTGTCATAGCTATCGAAGCAATGTCAACAACCTGCTCGGCGTTTCTGTAAACCCGTAAATACATATTAGCCAGAGGAGCAGTTGTTATCGAAACTATCTTTTGACGCTTACCCTTAACGCCGGACAGAATTTCGGATAATGTCTCTGTACCGTCTGTAATGGTAGGTGTCGTAATACGTTTGTACCTTAACATTGTTAAGACTCCTTAAAGTCTAAGTAATGTTTCCGATTGTCTAACTACGTAATCTTATACCCGTAAAAACAGGTGACTATATAGACCGACAGGATAACTCACTAATCCAGTGAGACTTCCAAAATGGAAGCGAAGTCGATAGCCCCGGCGGTAAGGGTATGCGTACCAACCAACCGAAACACAAGGTATATGAGAAGCTCCTCACCGGCCTTGAAAACTAAAGCAGGGTCAAACATCAGAGGATTTCCTTGTGTCGGGATAGCTGTTCCAACGGCAGCCGGAACGCATGAATGTATCATTGATACATTGTCGGTGTACTCGACCTGAGCAGCACCGAGGCCGCCGTTACGGAACGGAAAACCGCGTCTGTCATCATCGAATAACACTTCTCTATCTCGCATGAGTTTACAATAGTCAGTGACTATGTAATTCCCTGCATCAGCAGCGTCACCTACCGGAGAACCGACAAGCCCTAACAGCTTGACATTGTGTTTTGCTGGAACAACACGGTCACAAGGAAAATTGATAAACTCATTAGGTGATAGAGCAGTATCAAGGTGAACGTCACCGGACGCCGAGGGATAGCTGCTCGAATCCATGTATTGTACGAGGGTGTACTTTTTGGATTCCGAACCGTTCTGCATGGACGCCACAATGTCACCCGATGTATGTAGGTCGTACACGATAACAGTGTGAGCGTTTCCAGCAGAATACGAATAGCTGAAGGTCTGCCCTTCTTCTACGGGTATCGTGACATTTACACCAGCATTGACAAGAAAATCCATGAGATTACGATGCAGAAAACCGGGTTTAGGCATATCCATGTGTCGGCCTGATTTGCCTTGTACACGATAAAACCCAACGGTTTTACGGTCGACTCGTAACGTGATGTATGAGTCTTGTGTCGGAAACGGACAGTATATCCTCTTGATAAGGATACTTCGCCCGGTAGCCGCTTCTAAACTACCGGACGATAAACCCGCCACTTCCTTAATACAATTTGCTTGGAGTAGCATAAGAATATCTCCTATGAAAATTGGTGTTTTGTGGTTGTACTACTTACAATTTTAGCTGTGCCACGTACACAAAGACAGGCTATTTGGTACGCTTGAATGTCGCCATGTGACGAATGAAATCCGTCATACGAGCGATGTTATCCTCAAGCGTAATGTCGGGCATTGTGGCAATCTTTGCCTGCCCTGCATCAATGTGAGGTAACAACTGTTCTGCAAAGGCAATGACTTTTGCCTTAGCAGCATTGATACCCGATGCGATACGGCCAGCACCTACATTTTTCGCCTTGTCCTTCCACTCCTCAAGGGTAACACGCTTGAGTCCAGCAGCCCACCGACCGTCATTGACGGCTGCGGTTAAATTGGCTAACATCTTTTCCTGCTTTGCAGCAGCAAGTTCACAGGGATTGACTGTCACCCGGTCTATTCCCTTGCGAACATCCTCGACAGCAGCACTTAGACGCCTTGCATGTTTCTCTTGAAACTCTGCGGCTGTTAACTTTGCCATGATAACACTCCTAAAAATTCATTGCCATGTTTTCGGTATCACCGTTTTATGATATTATATCAAACGGCGTACTACCCTGATACCGTATCTTATCAGTAATGCCATACACGATGCAACACAAATCGGGAAATAATACTCGATTATGTAAGGTTTTTACAGTGGGTAATGTAGTGAAGATAGGTGGTCTGTGAGCCTGATAAGATATGTCACTATGTACGGAGTATTTGATAGGGTATATGGCTGTATGTCACTATGTGGTGACTGTCACTCGGTATTTTTGAGACGGTGACTGTCACCGGTG
>Ga0114923_10003301_pt1 | contig 10880 bp, 15 predicted proteins | sample SumtaG_FD_89578 | JGI IMG/M metagenome (GOLD analysis project Ga0114923, IMG submission 89578) | Deep subsurface microbial communities from Indian Ocean to uncover new lineages of life (NeLLi) - Sumatra_00157 metaG | ecosystem: Environmental > Aquatic > Marine > Oceanic > Sediment | place: near...
GGTACAATCGCGGACGCATCAGCAGCCCTAGACGTCAACTCTACTACACAGGGCGTCGGCATTCCTGCAATGACGACCGCACAACGGGATGCTATTGTCACTCCGCGAGACGGCCTGTTGGTTTACAACAGTACCACGGATAAGTTGAACGTTCGTGCGAACGGTGCCTGGGAAGCTGTAACTAGCGCCTAAGTATGGCTATAGTCTCCACAATCACGATCGGCTCGGATACGTTTAGTGTATATGCGTTGACTGCTGATCCAGTGGCCGACGCCGACGCTTACCTGGCAGCTACGATCGGCAGCACCTGGAGCACCGCCACAGCCCTGGAGAAACAACAGGCGATTATCTCAGCTGCTCGCATGCTCGATCGGGCTGTGATTTGGTCGGGCGCTCGTACCGTTGCTAGTCAGGATCTGGAATGGCCCAGAGATGGCGCGGCCAATGAATGCACCGGCACGTCAGTTACCAACGGGACAATTCCCGACGAGATCGCCGAAGCTGAGTTCGAGCTAGCTAACATCCTCTTCGCCGATTCCTCAGTAGCTTCCAGCTCAGGAACGGGCTCGAATATCAAGAAGGTCAAGGCGGGCTCCGCTGATGTTACTTTCTTCTCACCCACGATCGAGACAGCATCCGATACCCGACTACCTGTAGTAGTTAATGACATCGCTGGATGCTTTATCGCGACCACGTCCACGTTTGGCGGCAGCTTCGGCACTACGACCGACGACGCTGATGTTGGATATTGCAAAGACGACTTTGACCGTAGCGAGGGATTCCCGTAATGATCAGCCTACACGTAACCGTATTCGACGTCGGCAACGGCAAGGAATTCAAAGTAATGTCTGCACCTGACGCCGACAATCCTACCGACTTGGTTGACGTCTCGGAGGAATACGACATCGTCGGTGTATCGACCAAGGAAGGTCGCGAAGGGTTCGCTGTCATCAAGAAGGCAGAGGTCAAAACTTAGTGGGAAATCCCTTATTTGGCGTAAATATCAGCAAGCTGATCGCCGATAACATGGACGGTCAGCTTCTGCCTGCGATACTACACACGGTGACGCCTGGCACACCCACGGGCAACCTGACTGGTGGAACCAACCCAACCGAAGTTGATACAGCGTGTCAGGGATTCATCGACACTCAGAATCGGGAAAGCATCGGCGGCACGTTGGTTAGAGACGGAGATATTGTCATAGTCCTCATCGGTGACCTGATCGCTAGCGGCACTGTGGCGCCTACCACTGCGGACAAAGTCACCATCGAAGGGGCCAAGTACAATATCAAAAAGCTGGATAGAGATCCTGCCGCTGCGGCGTATACTCTGATATGTAGATCACTTTAAGATCACTATATGTATCATTATAGGAGTATAACCACCGATGGGTGTAAGCAAATCACGCCGGCCGATAATAGCGCCGGGCTATCTAGACTTTCAACCTCCCGATTCCCTTGCTGGAAGTAGCAGCACCATTCCTGACGAATACGTTTTCGTCAGCGAAAAGGGAGACCTTCCCACGCCCGCGGGCGGGGTCATCACACTGGCAGGTGCGAGCACCTATCTGTTTACGCAGGAGGTCGACCTCACCGGTGATCGACTCGTGGCAGGTGAAAACACGGTGATCCTCGGGACAAGTTCTGAAAACGCTCGCATCAAGTCCACGGGACTGGGCGCGACGGCATTGATCTCCAGCGCGTTCACATTGCCGATGCGATTCATCACGATCGAGGCTGATATCGCACTCAACCTGTCAGATGGTGGCTCTGAACCTGCCCTTGACTGGACGGGGGTGAACTTCACCGACTGCGCGGTCATCGGGACAATCGAAAATTATGACAATATTATCATGACCGATTGCGCCTTCCTGAACTCAGCGAATCTGACGTTCGATGGAACCGTAGATACGATCGCATTCAGCGGGTGCCTACTCGTTGGAATTGCTGGCCAGACGACTATCGATCTTCCCGCTACGCTGACGATCACCCGGAGATTTCGAATCATCTACTCGGCAGTGGTTACCCCAGCTGGAGGGACGGCGATCGACATGGACGTGGGATGCACGTGTCCCGATGAGGCCTACATCCTTGACACCATCAACTTCTCGGGCAGCGGAACACCACTAGCAGGTGTAACCGTCGCAGATGAGCGAGCTCTATTCTTCTTCAACGTAGGTATTGATAACAGCTTTGCTGGAATCTCCTATACGATGAATGGCAACTCCACGGTTACCACCATCAGTATGGTTGATACTCCGACGAAGGTCCTTGGCACTACGGTCGAAGGGCTCGGTCAAAAGTTTACTCATACCAATAATAGAGCTACCTATACGGGATCGAAAGATCGGAACTTTATCGTTCGGGCGGTGCTCACTTTCGAGGGAACAGTCAACAACGAAATAGCGTTCTACGTCTACAAGAATGGAGTGCAGGTTTCAGAATCCGTTTCTGTGACAACCCTCGCCGGGACCAATCGAAAAATTAGCATGTCTATACAGGGCGGTGTGCTTCTATCAGATAATGATTTCATCGAAATCTTCGTTGAGAACGAGACCGGTTCTGCTGATATTACAATTGTTGATATGAACGTAATCGTTGATCTCCTGCTATAGACTCGGATGGCCGTAACAGACCCCCAATCACGAATCGAACGGATGCTTTCTCTAGCTGAGGCCGAGTTCGCTGCGGCGTTCTCGGAGGCCTTGGCGGTCGTAAGAGGAAGCATCAACCTAGACGAACTGGCTGTGCTACTTGAGCAACGACGGTTTGAGGAGGCGTTCGAGATCGTGGGTAGGGCGGCCAGTAGGCTGAACATCATTTGGTCTGAGCAGTTCGTAAGAGCAGGTACGCAAACGGGTGATTGGTTGGCGCGTAACGTCGGCGGTATCGTTATCGGGTTCGATCAAACGAACACGCGAGCGGTAGACGCCATGCGGAACAACGGGCTTCGGCTCGTGTCCAACTTCACCCAGCAGCAACGACGAGCGACCAATCAAGCGCTAGTCCAAGGTATTACGGAAGGCGCCAATCCCCGAGATCAAGCCCGCGCCTTTCGTAACTCCATCGGGCTCACACAGCAACAAGAGAGATGGGTGCGCAGCTATGAGCAATCATTGCGTAGCCTAGATCGCGACGCTCTCAGGCGCAAGTTGCGAGACGGCCGCTTTGATAGCACAGTAAGTCGTGCAATCAACAGCGGTGATCCTCTCAGTGAGCAGCAGATTCAGCGCATGGTCAAACGCTATCGTGAGCGTGCACTAAAGCTACGCAGCGAGACCATTGCCCGGACTGAAGCGCTGCGTAGCGTCCATGAAGGTACCAACGAGATGTACAAGCAGGCCATCGAAAACGGTGAGCTGCGGGCTGATCAACTGGTGCGTATCTGGAATACCGCCGGCGACACCAGGGTCAGAGATTTCGGAAACGGATCCAAGACCAGCCATCAAACGATGGACGAACAAGAGCGGCAGATGGATGAAGCATTCGTCAGCGGCGCAGGAAACAGAGCACTAATTCCAGGCAGCTTCGGTATTGCCATGGAAGACATCGACTGTCGGTGTGTGGTGTCTACTCGTATTCTCAATCTGGATGAGATTCCAGGATTCGTAGGCGTAACAGCCATCAATCTACCCTAAGGAACACACATGGCAACAGCTGTCCAAATCGAAGACGGCGTCGGCGGTTCTCGGAACATAGCCGAAGTAACTGCATCGCGTGAACTTGTCGTTACAGGCACGTTCACCGCCTCAGGAACTACTACAGTAGTTCAACCCACACACGACGACCTAAACGCTAACGCGAATATTCAAGTCGAGGATGTGGACGTCACCGACACGAATCAGCTACCGGTCAAAGAGCTGCAGCTTGTCGACTCCGGAAACAGTTCGACTGCCCTATTGGGCAATGGCGGAACCTTCACGGGCACAGGCCGTTTGCTAGATGGCTATGAGTCGGTGACGGTACAGACTTTCTCAGACGTTCCTGGCACAGTTCTTGCTAGCCTGAGGGTCCAGTTCAGTACTGATAATGTCAACTGGGATGTATCTTACGACTACATCACAGTGGCGTTGACTGCTCTCGAAACGTTCTTGCCATCGCAGGCGAGATACATGCGGGTCGTTTACAACAACAGCCTCGTTTTCGCGCAGGGCGTCTTTCGGTTGCAGACGATTCTCCACCCGAAAGTTCTCGGCTCGAATCTGATGGTCGAAGGCGTACAGGTCTCTGATAGTCGGGGTCTGGCGGTCAAGAACCAGACGGGCCAGAGCCTGGACGTAGACATTACTTCACAGTCGGTAGACCTCGAAGTTGTTCAATCAACTCACGATGACCTAAACGCTAACGCCAATCTTCAGATCGGCGATGTTGACGTCAGCGGTACGAACCAGGTACCAACGAAGGAACTACAGGTAGTTGACGCAGGCAATAGCTCAACGACCCCATTGGGGATTAGCGGCACATTCACTGGAACAGGCGTCTCGGTATTATGCTACCAGTCAATTACCGTAGAAGTGTTAGCTGATCAGCCAAGTGATCTTAGCCCACTTGGGCTACGAGTGGAATGGAGCCAGGACAATACTAACTGGGACCTGCTCGAATCCTACGATATCCAAGCCAGCACGGCAGCGCTCGTTACGATTCCGGTTCGCGGTGAGTTCTTACGAGTTGTCTATCACAACAACTTCTCGATCGCACAGACCATCTTCAGACTTCAGACGACCCTGCACCCGAAAGCGTTGACCACGGGCCTGATCATCGACGGGCGTGAACTGTCTGAGTTCGGACCGAACGGTGGTCTAGGCATCCGGAATATAGCTAACAACTCGTTGGCTGTGACCACGCTGACTGGCGTACATGTCGACACCGACGATCAACATGATCTCATCGTTGCCGAAACCCCGGACGACATGACCGGGCTGAAGATGGCCGGCTTCGAGCGTGACGACAACTTGGATAATGGCTGGCCTGTTGCTGGAGACGGTGACGCTGTTTGGGGCAAGCTCGATAGTCGAGGCGCCCTATGGGTAAGAATTTCGGAGAACAAAATGTTACTAAGTGGAAGCACTGATGGACGCCCAGTAGCGGTCGTAGCGGTCGCGTCGGCTGGAACCTTAATCCATACCGCAGATGCAACGGCTACGGATCTCATCTGGCTGAAGGCTACGAATACCACGGCAGCAGAAGTGACACTCACTCTAGAGATGGGTGGCACTACCGCAGCTGATCAGGTCGTGCTTCGCATTCCTGCGTTTGATACACGACAGATCCTCACCGGCGAACAATTGACGAACAGCCTGATTCTTCGGGCATTCGGGTCTGTCGCCAGCGCGATCAACGTCTCAGGATTTGTCAAGAGGGAGCCGTAATGGTTGACGAAATTCAACTTCCAGGTCCGCACTACAATTACCCGAATCTGATCCACGAATCGTGGGAATCAGACGGCGTTTTTGCGGGCGCTGGGCCCCATGCAGCTATTGCACTAAGTAAGACCCTGACGGTGTATATCGCCGGTACGGGTGTAACTGCCTACACGCCCGCGCGGAACATGCGCCTAGTTGAGGTCGGCTGGAATCTGGTCTACGCGGCGGGCGGCGGCGCAGCTCTCGTCTACGACCTGCAGCTCGAAAAGAATGGTGTGGTAGTCGCAACTCATGCGATGGCAGCACCTAACGTCGGATTGATCCCCGTTGGTGGTCCGAATGTGGGCTCAGGTAGGTTCTCCGTTGAAGTGGATCTGATCGCAGGCGTGGATCTTTACGGTATTACAGGTGCCCTCACTGCTGGTGTAGGCGTTAGCACAGGTGTGTTGACCGTCAATCTAATCTACGAGGCCATCGGATGAGTAACGCAACTACCACAATTACTGAGATCATGACTCAGGCAACGCCAGAAGTGCGTGATGCCCTGATAGCCGCTTTGGCGGTCCCTTCCCGGAAATTGACACGTATCAAGCAAGCCCTAATAGCAGATCCACCGCCGAACCCCGGACAGCGTCGGATTTTAATCAGAGAGCTATTAGATCTAGCGGGATATGATCCAGATCCGCCTAAATAGCTTGAAGTTGAAGCCCGAAAGGGCGACATTCAACCGAATGAAAAAGCGATTTCAGGCAGATGCACGGATTCTAAAGGTGAGCACGGACCTCGGGCTTATCTTTGGCTTCGCTATGATCTGCAAAAGTGAGGACGATGAGTTCTTCGACTCAGACGACGACTCATTTACGGAGCAGGGCATGCTAGAGGCTGCTACCGAGTTCGCAATGACGAAGCGAGTAGCCTGTGACATGCACGCCCGGGATGAGGACGGCGCTCCCGTTCAGGATGGCGGGGTGATTCATCACTTCCCCCTGACCAGCGAGATCGCCAAGGCCCTGGGGATCGTCACTCCCGTCACTGGGCTACTGGTCGCAATCAAGCCCGACAACCCTGAAACCCTGGAGAAAGCCCGAAATGGTGAGTATACAGGGTTTTCTATTGGCGGCAGTATCATTGAGTCCGAGGACGCCTAACACAAGGTTTCCGGATTTACCATAAAAATTGAAAAATCTAGCATGAGCATACATACGGACAAGAAGAAGCGTCGCCGCGTAAAGAAGTTTCGGCTAGATGAGATCAGCCTAGTTGACAAGCCAGCGCACGCACCGGCACGTATTGCAATCATGAAGCGGGAGGCGGATACTCCCGACGTGATCCAGAAGAACCGGATGGCTCTAACCACCCTGACCGCTGGACATGCCCATAGCATCATCCTAGTTCAGGCACATTCTGAAAGCATGGCAGAGCTGAGGGCCGGACAAACTAGCTTCGTCGATGGACATAGCCATGATTGGATCATGGATGACGCCGGCAATATCATCATTGGTGACAACGACGGCCACAGCCACGGGCTATCTGCTCTGGTCAAGGCCGCTGACGACGTCACAAACGAAACACTGACCGAGGGCATACTCGCCGCCGACGATCAGTCAACCAATCAGGCGAGCGTAACAAAGACCGCTGTAGGCGGCACGGAGTCTATTACTATGACACCAGAAGATAAAGCCGCATTCGAAAAGGCGGCAGACGACAAGCTTGCACTCGAAACGTCACGTGCTGATCTCGCTGAAGAGATCATCAAGCTTTCCCCCAGTCAACGTGGTCACTACGACGCGCTTGATAGCGATGACGGTCGATCCACGTTCCTCAAGGCAGAAGATAAGGACGCGATCGTAAAGAACGCTACCGATTCGGATCCTGTCGTATTCACCGACGAGGATTCTGGCATCGTGCTGCGCAAGTCGGCCGATCCAGTCACTCTCGCACTGGCCAAGCAGAACAAGCAGCATCGCGAAGAGCTGGCCCAAGAGCGCTCTCTCCGGAAGGCTGAGGATCTCGTAAAGCGTTCTGGCGACCTGCTGAAGAACTGCACGGGTACCCCGAGTGCCAAGGCTGCGCTGCTGGGTGCAATCGAGACTATCGGTGACGCTGAGCTTCGCAAGTCTGTGTTGGAGATCGTTACGGCGAAGGACGCCGGCCTACAGAAGGCCTTCGAAACTCTCGGTACGTCTGATGACGGAAACGGCAATGGCGCAGATGCCAACGCCAAGCTTGAAGCACTGGCGAAGTCGTATCACAAGGACCACCCGAACCTCACCGAAGCGCAGGCGTATACGGAAGCCCTGTTCACCCCCGAAGGTCAGCAACTGCATAGCCAGCTCTGATCCCCTCTTCACCTCAATAAAGGAAACTCAACATGGCAACTGCAGAAAACGTCCAGACCATTTCCGCCACCGCCGGGGAAGCGCTACCAATCTACCGGTTCGTGACTCTTCAAGCCGATGGCAAGTACGACCTTACCGGTACCGATGACCTTCGGGCAGACGGCGTCACAGCCGAAGTAGCCGCCGCTGATGGCGATCTCTTCGCTCTGGCACCGACACCGCAGCCAGCAATCATGAAGGTTGAGGCTAGCGCCGCAATCTCTGTGGGTGATCTAATCGCCGCTGATGGCACTGCTGGTAAAGCCAAGACGGCAGCTGCTGCCGGCGCTGGCTTGTATTCACTTGGTGTCGCGCTGTCTGCAGCTGCTGCAGACGGTGAGATCATCGAGGTATTGCTACACCTCTCAGCTAACCAGGCCTAATCGCCACTAACGCCTAGAAACAGGAAACTCATATGTCTCTCAATCAACCGGGCCGCGGTGACGTTCATGTCGACGGTCCTCTTACCAACATCGCAATCGCGTTTGCGCAGCTGCCAGACGCGTTCATTGCCGATCGGGTATTCCCAATCCTTCCTGTCCAGAAGCAGACGGATACCTTCTTCACTATTCCTCGTGGGGCTTGGTTCCGCGATGAGATGAAGAAGCGCGCACCGGGCGCACTGTCTGCCGAGCGCACGCACGACGTGTCGCAGGACAGCTACTCTTGTGACGTATTCGCGTTGCATGAGATGCTCGCTGATCAGATTCGCGCCAACTACGATTCGCCTCTTCAGGCTGATCGGGAAATCACTGAAGGTCTCACGCAGGCTGGTATGATCCGTAAGGAACGCCAGTGGGTGACGGACTACTTCGGTGCTTCTATCTGGTCGGTGGATCAGACTGGTGTCGACTCGGGCTCTCCGGGTGCTAACCAAGTCGGTCGCTGGGATCGTGCAGATTCCACCCCGATCGAAGACATCCGCGCTGGCAAGCGTCGGGTCCAGGCTCGGACGGGCTTCCGCCCGAACAAGCTGGTTGTCGGTCGCGAAGTCTATGACGCGCTGCTGGATCACCCAGACATCGTCGGTCGACTCGATCGCGGTCAGACCACGGGCGCGGCTATCGTCATGCGTCAGAATCTCGCGGCTCTCTTCGAGCTAGATGAGGTACTGGTGATGGATAGCGTGTTCAATAGTGCTGTAGAAGGCGCTACTGACGACATCGACTTCATCGGTGGCAAGTCTGCTCTACTCGTCTACTCGGCTCCGAGCCCAGGGCTCTACGTTCCAAGTGGCGGCTACACCTTCTCTTGGGCTGGATTCATGGGCGCTGGTGCCCTTGGTATGCGCATGAAGCGTATCCGCGATGAGAAGCGTGAGTCCGATATGATCGAAATCCAGATGGCGTTCGATCAGAAGCTAGTCAGTGCTGACCTCGGTCAGTTCTACATCACGGTAGTCAACTAACCGTTAGGCCCGGAGAGCTAGCCGGGCCACCGAATTCAGGACCGTCATAGTTACGGCCTCCCTGTGCCCGAGTAACGCCGGGCCAGGGTGCTTATTTAACAGGATACCCCTCGATGACCAGCGTAGTTAACACTCAAGTATTCGCTCACTATGTCTTGAACGTAGCCGACACGGCACACGCTGACGGCGAAGCTGACGCACTATGGTGCGGTGACGCTGGTATCGTACAGGTGGTTCGTGCGGACGGAACGCAGATCGCGTTCACTGTTGTGGCCGGCACCTTACTGCCTGTCAAGCATACCCGAATCGAATCTACCGGCACAACGGCCACAGAAGCTCTGATGGTCGCCATGTATACAAGGAAACCATGAATAGACGACACTGGAAGCAGCACTATACCCCTGGTGCTGAGTTTGTATTTGCCCGCCGTTTGCGAATGGGCGATGACCCCAATAAGCCATTCGTCTTTCCGGGCGAGAAGCTGTCTCCTGAGATGCGCACTAAGTTGGGCGAGCACCGGGTACGTAACTGGTTCGAGAACGGTACGCTTGAGATTGCAGACTTCAAGTCTCCTGAACCACAACGTGAGCTGGCATTGCGGGCACTCGTAGAAGAGAACGAAACGACCCTTGCGACAGTCAAGGAATCAGAGCGTGTAAACATCGTCAACGTCCCTGTCATCAATGTCATCAATGTCACCAATGTCGCGGACGACCAAGCGGCTGATCAAGCTCTCATTCACGTCCTAGCGGAGAATGCTGACCGGATCAATCAGGTCATCGCGACAAAAGAGGAAGCACCTAAGCCAGCACGGAAGAAGCGCGCTAAAAAGAAAGCTTCAAAGAAGAAAGCTTCAAAGAAAAAACTAGCGGCTGTCGCCGAGCCTGATCCGGAAGACTAGCGAATGGTCAGCCGATCTATCCGAGTAGTGATTCAGTCGTTAGAGGGATTCACAACCCAGATCATCCGGAAGGTGGTCCTCGACATTGTCGCTAATCTGCAGCGATCGCCAAGCAACGGCGGCACGCCAGTGGATACCGGATGGGCTAGAGCTAACTGGATTCCAAATATCGGAAGCCCAGTGGGGCAACCTGCAGGCAGCCGTCAGCAGGCAGAGGGTGGCTCAGTTCCAGGTGACAGCGCAGCCGGCGCCGCCAAAGTCGCGACGTCTTACACGGTGTCACAGGGCGCCGTGCATATCACAAACAACGTGCCATATATCCTGGAACTCAACGAAGGCAGTAGCAAGCAAGCCCCTAAGGGGTTCGTTCAGTCGGCTATTAGGAAAGCGATCATCACTGATCTGGCAAGTGGGCTCGGAGCATTATGACCACCTTAAACGAGGCACGTGGAGCTATCTATACCGCGTTTGCAGCCGGATGGGGCGCTACGTCTGTTTTCACTAGGGACAATGAGAATTTCAACCCTCCGGTAAATGCGGTATGGGCTCGCCTAACGGTTAGGCACGACGACAGATCTCAGGAATCCCTAGGGGGATTAGGGCGCCGCAAGTTCGAGTCAGTGGGTAGTGTTATCGTCCAGTGTTTCTCTCCCCTGGATACTGGAGCCACTTCGGCGGATACTCTAGCGGAAACAGCCCAAGGTATCTTTGAGGGTAAAACCCTGACACCTGAAGGCATTCGATTCACATCGTCCGTAATACGAGAAATCGGCCCTACTGACGACTGGTATATGATTAATGTGGAAGCCTTTTTCACCTACACGGAGACCA
>Ga0114923_10003302_pt1 | contig 10879 bp, 5 predicted proteins | sample SumtaG_FD_89578 | JGI IMG/M metagenome (GOLD analysis project Ga0114923, IMG submission 89578) | Deep subsurface microbial communities from Indian Ocean to uncover new lineages of life (NeLLi) - Sumatra_00157 metaG | ecosystem: Environmental > Aquatic > Marine > Oceanic > Sediment | place: near...
CGCTCAGCCTCTTGGAAGTTTGGAAGCTGCATCCTTTCGGCTGCGCACCCGCTTACCATTAAAACGCTTAGCAATATCAGCCATCGTTTCATCTTGACCTAACCTCTCTAAACTTTTCTCGGATTTCTTGCGTATCAGTCGAGCGTCGATTTTCTTCGCACCGATCTGATTTTGTAATTTCCTTGCCGCCTGAATCTCGGTTGCTGTTCCCGTTTCCAGCTCTTTTATTCGATCTTCGTCGTGCGCAATCTGAGCTTCTTTGGCACCGGCACGGTAGGCGTTGTAAATCATCAATGCCGCCGTACCGATGGCACCAGCTATTGCAATCCAGCTGAGCGACTTTACCCAGGTGATGATTTTCATCATTCAGCAGCCCCACCCAAACTGTTTGCGATAAACCCGGTCATGTAAGCAGACACCATCGACAACTCACCCGCGGCCATCAAACCGAGGAATCCACCAGCGCCAGCCATTACGGTCAGAACTGTTTTGTACGGATACTTTGTGAGGAAGTCTTTGAAGCTGAACGTAGTGTCAGTTTTTCGACGCTCGACAACTTTCTTGATGATATGTGTTGCTGACCCGGCAAGCATTAGTAAAATCAGATATAGAATTTCCATCATTGATCTCCTACGTGAGATTTCTCACACCCAATAGCCGCTTTGTCGGGTAGCGGGATACTTTCACAGTGTCGGATTGATTGCCACCGAGCACTTCGATGAAACTGTCAAAACGGCCAGCATAAAAGCCTACCTGTCCCGGCGCTTTAAGCACTTCCGGGCCGGGTTGCTCGCCGCTTCCGCGTTTTAAGATGATGATATCGCCCGGTTCGGCGTCATCGAGTTGTATCCCTTTGCCGACAGTTAGCCATGACCGGGCCATCAGGTTCTTCGAACGTGGTAAACGTGCCAACCAACAGATGTGATTCGCGAACGCACTGCACCACGGCACTTCGTCGCCTTCCGGCCATTTGTTATCGAGTCTGAGCATTGCAAGGATCGCCGGATTGTCGAGCGAACCGCCGACTTCTTCGATACCTACGTATCGCTGTGCAAGATCAAACGCATGTTCTTTTGTGAAGTTCATCGTTTCGGCCTCTCTGAGAATCGCATCGTACTTTGGAGATATTGCAGTCGTTTTTGGACAGCTACGCCGGCAATCGTTCGCATGTCGTAAGCAGCTCGGGTCTGCGCGGATCGTAGGATCGTTTTCGGATCAATCTTGTACGGCTGCACTCTGTTCCATTTGTGTACCCAACCCATGACTTCACGCGCTCGCGCTCGATCCCCCAACTTATAAGCGGCAAACAGACTATTGAGAATATGAGTACGGCGAGCTACGAGTCGCGATTCCATGTCCTTGATGGCCCGGTTTTGCTCGTAACGGAGTGTCAAGTTTGCAGGCGTAAAGCCCATAGCTTGAGCAGCGAGATCCCAATTAGTAAATTCGGCCGGCGACATGATCATGTCCTTTTGATATGTCTGCGCGCCTTGTTGTGCAAAGCGAATTGTTTTCATTACGTCAGCAACAGCTTTCGGCACCATTCGTTCAAATCCCCGCCGATATTCGCTAGTTTGGAAATCCGAGAAGCCTTGTGCGTAATTCATACCCATGCCCATGAGCGGTCCCGCAAGTTCTATGACCAAGTTCGACATAAGTTCTTTAATAGTGAGATTTTGTCGCTGTTCTCGAATCCAGAGATTGTTCAGGCTGGCGCGACTCGATAGCGTTGTTTGAGTGATCGTATCCCACGGTCCTTTGACGATTGCTTCGGAAACCGTATCGCCCCACATTTCAGAAAGCCATACACGTAGCGCGGTTCGAGAATCGTAAGGTTCGTCATCATTTCCAAGCATCGTATCGAGCAAGAATCTGGCACCGTACATCAACGGCCAGCCGGACAGTCCGGCGAACATTGAAGTCATCATAATGATGCCGGCAAAACGCTGACGCGCTTCTATGCGATCCTCGGCAGGAATGTTCTTGTTCTTCCAGACGCCATCACGAAAATCGCGGATCAATCTGTATTGCATGTTCAGACTGTAGTTGCGAAACAAGAATACGACTCGCCCTCCATCACCCTGCATAAAACGTGGCCGGTTTGTGTTGGTGTAATCGTAGTGCGACTTTTCAACCATTTCGTCGGCCTGCTCAATAGCAAGTTCATGTGCATCTTCGTCCGACATATCACCAAACTTTTTGCGGGCAAGTCGGTACGCTGCCATTGCGGTCACGACGCGATTCATTTCCTCGGACTTATGAAAAATCCAACCGGTTAGCTCTAATGCTTTTTGTGTTTTAGTACCGATCTCCGCGCCTCTTTCGGCAAAGCCCATCATTTCCCGCATTCGGGTTTTCGTGAACATGCCGATTTCTTTGAAGTATTGCAGTGCGGCTCGTTCGCCGTGATCTTCCGCTTCTTCTCCACTTTCAAGCACATCGTTGTGCAGTTTGTTTATATACAGATCGACCCTCTCGACTTTTGTCGAGAAGGGCAAAACAGAGTATTCTCCTGCCGCTTTCCACAACGCCACACCAGCACCAGCGTTCCTAAATCTGGCTCGTAAAATCGGGTACGCTGAGATCGCTGTCTGTGTCAGATTCAAAACGCCAGCTGCCGGCGACGTACTGAGGAACCACAAGAAGCCCAAAGAAGTCATGTTAGTAGCCCACCGGGCCGATTTCGGATTCATCGTGTAGTCGTGCCGCCTTCCTAATTCCGCGACAACCGGAACAGCCCACTTACCATCATGTTCTGCTTCGGATTTAATTTTTGCTTGCGCTTTATCAGCAGCAGCTTGATCAACTCCGGGGTTTCCCTCGGTGCCGTTTTCTATTCTGAACTTCTCATACAACTGCGCATAATCAGTAGTCGAAACCTCGGGTACCGGAGCCATCATTACTTCGTGCATTGTTGCTTCTTCGTATCCGTCTGGACGCCAATTCAACTTCTCCATGTTCTCGATCATTGCGGCACGTTGAAGCAAAAAATCAGCTTCTACTTTAGAACCATTAAGAAGATCGTTTAACTGATATCCGTATTTGAGTTTTGCCAACTGGTGAGTACCGTGGAAAGTGTTGAACCCGTAACTCCGCAAAGCGTCATGCGTAAACCCGAGTCGGCCTTTACGATGAATGTAGGCTTTCCGAGCAGACATTTCGGGAAGTGATTGGAGATACATCTGCCAAATTTCATCAGCAATTTCTCTACCTGGCTTAATCGTTTTTTCGCCTGTTTCCTTGTCCGTGTAAACGATATCCTGTTCAACCAGCAAGCTCTCTACCTTGGCAACGAAATTCGGGTCCACTCTGTTGACTGCGCCATAATCGGTTTCTGATTCTTCTGCCGGCCATGCAACAAACCCTTGATCCTGCAGTTGCTTGACTAAATCATTACGCTCACTACGTTTTTCTCGTTTGAAAAACCCTACAAGTTCATCGGTTTCAGGATCTTTCGCATAAACCCAATACTTACCGAAACGACTCAACGGAAAATACGGAACGATCTGACCCTGTTCAAACTCTCTACGCAGTCGCGTAATCAATTCTGCTTGTGTCGCACCCTCGGCCTCGGTTTGCTTAATACGTTCTTCAAGGCCGTGTAATACTCTACTGCGCTGCACACCATACGTGTCCCGCACTTCCAGATAGATTGCTTGCGCTTCGGAAACTTTTGTCGTGTAAACGTCCACGAATCTGTCAGTTTTCGGGTTATAACTTTTCTTCGTGTACTCGACCTGTTCGCCAGCCTCACCGAGTTTTTCCCAAAACGGCATTAAGATTTTGTGATCAATAGCTCGCTTGCGCCATATCTGACGTTTAAGTTTGCTCATCTTTTTGAACGTGGCAGCGTCCGGGGCTTGATACTCAAGCGGATCGACGCCGGCCAGTGACGACGCGTGCATGAACTCACCGAGCAGTTTGGCCGCTTCTTTAGTGGTTGAAGCGTTATTGAATGCCAACCATTTTTTACCAAGTTCTGCGTGGCCTTCCATGATTCCGTTCATGTATGCGTCCATGTGTTTCACTGTTTTGACGTAATCCTGTACGCCATCCAAACCCCATCGAATAAAGTCTTTCAACTTTGATTGCGGCACAGCCAACAGCACACCTTCAATCGTCATATCGCCGCTGATAAGTCTGTCAACGAATCTACGGAAGCTACGTTCAGGCGGTTTAGCTGTTTCTGCGGCATGCTGCATGGCTGCGCCATGTTTTGTGAGTACAGCTATCGGAGTGTCTGGATTGGCATCTACATTTTCACGCTCGAAAAGATCATCCACTTTGTACTTGAGATTGTTGCCCTTTTTACGAGCTTCAACGATTGCTTCTTCAAGATCGACTTGATCGACAGCTTCGCTGAACATATCGCCAACTTCGCCGGTTTCGATTTCTTCCTGTCCAACGTCACGCGCCAAATCTTTTTTGCGTTCGTAATCTGCCAGTCGTTGTTCCTTTGTCACATCCCCGAACATATCCTCTTGCGTTTCGACTGGTTCTACCTTTTTCTCTACCGGCTCTGGAATGTCTTTGCCGAACAGATCCTTCGCGTATCGGAGCGGGATCCTGTCAGACAGGAACGGTTCGATGTTTTCGACGTAAACGTCAATCGCGTTCATTCTCGCCTGACCGGTCAAAGGCCGGAGTGCCGCCATGCCGCCGTGTGCTTTTAGCATTTCAGCCGCCAGCTCCGGGTCAAATTGATTCAGAATATTGTGCAGATCCTCCGGCGACATGCCGAGCATATCGACTCGATGATCTTTTTCGCGCTGCATGCCGACTCTCGGAAATCTCCGCGATTCTTCTTCCGTCAACACACCGGTTTGTTCTGCGAAGTCTGATGGTGCCAATGCGCGATCCGCAATAACGCCACCACTTTCTTCGATTTGGTTGACTACAGCATCACGTTCTTCATCAATAATCTGAATGTATTCTTCGACGGCATTGTGGTTGGCCGCGTCTCGGGATACGTCGCCAACCCCGTAAATGTCATCACGAATTTTTCGGATCGCATCGGCATCTTCTTTGCGCAATGCTTTTCCGGCTTTTCTGATACACGCTTCGAGGGAACTCATTTGTCCATGATCTCCATAGCAGTGATAATAATTGCAAGCACTTCTTCGTCCTCACGTACCGCTTGACGTTGAACTGCCTGTTCTTCTGTCAGGTATTTGGTTTTCGCCGGTCCCGTAGAATCAGCTCCACGTAAAACTTCTGCCGGGGGTGCCTCGGTGAGACTTGCGCCGACCGTCAGATTTATTGTGGGCGCGGCACTTAGCTCGCCTGCTGCCGTTAGACCTGGGACCAATGATACAACGATCTGCAAAGCGGCATCCAAGTCGTTCGACGGTGCTTCCTGTATGTCTGCAACAACGGACAACACGATGCCAAGGGCCGCGTCGAGTCGGCCTTGGGCCTGCAGATCAGCCGCCATCGACAGAACGATCTGTGCGCTTGTGGTCAACTCGCCGGCAGCATCGAGGTCGGCTGCAACATTCATCACGATTGCCAAGGCCGCAGCCAGCTCGCCGCGAGCATCCAAATCGGCTGCAAGCGTCAGAACGAGATTCGCGGCTGCTTCGAGTTTGCCAGCCCCCATCAGATCGGCCACTAACGACAGCATGATGCTTGGGGCGGCGGTCAGGGTACCGAGCGCATCAAGGTCAGCTGTTGTTGTGACAGTGATCGGCAGGACCGCGGCCAAGTCTTTACCACCCAAGTCAGTAACGTCAGCTACGACGGTCAGCACCAGTGCCAGGGCAGCATCGAGCTTGCCTTCGGCATCCAGATCCGCGGCAACCGTCAGAACGATACTATTCGCTGCGGTCAGCTCACCGGCTGCGTCGAGATCGGCGGCAACCGTCAGAACGATTGATTGTGCAGCGGTCAGCTCACCAGCCGCATTCAGAGCCGCTATAACAGACAGGGTGACTGGTAGCAGGGCATCCAGTCGGCCTTTGCCCGTAATGTCGGCTACGGTCGTCAGAGCGATTGCTAGGGCCGCTGTAATGTCCTCGACAACACCAGCTGCGGATTCGATTAGTAATGGTTCACGACGAGCTTTGAATACTTGCCAAGGATTGTCGAAAAAATCTCTTAGCAGGGTTTCGTTGTTGAATGCAATGTCGAAAGCAAATACGCCGATAATGTCACCACGAAACGCATTGTCATTTTCAGTGTTTGCCGTGCCACCAAGCGCCATGTCTGTAGTGGTTCTTGGGTTGTAGGTTCCGCTGGCCGCTGAATCGGTGTTTTCTTCGTAGTCACCATCTTCACGTAAATGATGCACAGACGCTCTAACTTGTGTAGAGCTAGACCATTTCACGACTCCGGCAACAAGATTTAGCGCATCATTCTGAATGACGTTAGAGCCAACAACTATAGATCGTGTGGCCGAAGCAACTCGCACTCTGAATCGCGCTTTCTGTCCCGTAGCTTCAACTTGGCCGATCATTAAATCGTGATCGTTTGTTGCAAAACCTTCGTCCTGTGTGAAGTAACGCGGATCGGCAGTTCCCGGTCGTCCGTTTCCATCCGGTCTAGTGATGGCAAGTATCGTTAAGTCTTTTAGGTCTGGAAATAGAATTCCAAGATCGTTATCCAAACGGGACAATGAAATGTAATTGGTCTGGTTGTTTGGAACGAACTCTGCCGCTCTCGCAGAGCCAACACCGCCGCCGTAATTCTTAAAAACCTTGTTGAGATTTCCGAGAGAATTATGAGCATCCGTTACAAAGGTCATTTCCTGTCCGACAGATTTAACCTCTCCGCTATGACTACTAGATCCGGCCCCGCTGTACTGACCCCAACCCGGAATTAAGGCCCAAAGACAATGAGCACCAAACAGGTTTGAAGCATCAAACGATTGTGGTTGCTCGGGATATCTTTGCCGTTCAACTCTGCGAATCGGATAAACATCTGTTTGTGCGGCGACAGCAGATTCAATCAATAACGCTTCACGTTTCGGTTCGAATATCTGCCACGGATTCTGCCAAAAGTCCTCAATGAATGTCGCCGTCCGCGGCCCATCCCACATAGCAACCCAATGAATGTTACCGTCGAATGTTCGACCTCCCGAGTCTCTAAAGCCGAGACAGAGATTACCGTCAGTGGTATCAACCGTCGCACCGGCCTGTCCAAGACTCGTTCTGCGATTTCCGATATCATCCATGTCCCAAACATAATTATTCTGTTCTACGGCATCTACCGAGAGTGCTGCAACGATTCTTGTATTAAACCAATCGCCCGTAGCCGGGGCGACAGTATCGTCACTTCCGTCGATCCTAAAGCGGATAAAGTCGCCTATAGAAGAAACATAAACCGAGTAATTGTCGCTGGCAGACCCGTTATCCCGTTTCGAAATAATTCTCGAACCACCGCTGGCTGCTTCGTTCCCAACATCAACACGCGTAATGATCGTCAGTTTGTCTGGTTCGTAGTATCCAGGGCGGTGTGTATTTCCGAAGTTAAAACCGGCATCGTTTGTGTCATTCGTTTCCCATCTACAGACAAGACCCTCTGGCGTCGGAGTTAGTGGTGTTATCGTAGATGTACCAGCCTCAGTAAAAGCACCGATTCGATTGTGAACTAGATCAATCTGATCACCCTCTCGATCCACAGCACAAAAGAAAAACAATCCTTGTGCCATCGGGTGCGTCATATCGAGCGGCGTACCTTCTGGTGGCTTTTCGGTCCACGGTACGCGACGAATCGGATAAGCATCCGTTTGCGCGCCGGCGGCAGCGGCGGCTTTAACGTCTGCAACAACGCTGGTGACAATCGGCAAAACCGCGTCAAGTTCGCCTTCGGCTGAGATCGCCGCCGCGACGGTCACAGCGATTGCTAAGGCCGCTTCGAGTTTTCCTTCGGCATCCAGATCGGCGGCAACCGTCAAAGCGATACTGGCCGATGCGCTCAGCAGGCCGGCAGCATCGAGCGCAGCCGCAACGATGACGGTAATCGGCAACACGGCATCCATATCAACGAGTATTGCGTCAGTTATGCTGGCCGCGACCGAGACAATGATCGGCAAGGCCGCTTCGAGCTTACCTCCGGCATCCAGATCGGCGGCAGTCGTGAGCGCGATAGCCAGGGCGGTTGTAAGTTCGCCTCGGGCTTCGAGGTCCGCAACCAAGGTCAATACGGTTGGCAGGGTGGCGGTCAGCCCGCCTTCGGCGTCGAGATCCGCGGTAACGGCTGTGACGATGCTAAGCGCCGTCGCCAGCTCGCCGGCTGCGGCCAGATCGGCTGCAACGGTCAGAACCAATGCAGCCGCAGCAGTCAGCTCGCCGGCTGCATCGAGGTCGGCCACAACGGACAGCACGATAGACAATGCCGCATCAATATCGCCTTGGGCAATCGTCAGTCCGGGCGTGACGGTGATCGTTGTTTGCGGCTGACCAGCAACTAAAACTCGGAAATCGTAAGTCTCTCCGAGCGTCGAAGCGGCTAACGCCTCGATGCACCATTCATCCTCCAAATACTGACCATCACCCGGATCGACCGTATCGGCAGGATTTTCGTCGTCCTGAATTCGACCGCCGAAGAATGTGCCTGCTGCCGGCGCGGTTAGTTGTCCAGTCGTATTCTCACCAGACGCCGCGATATTGCCTGACGCCGACATGGCAAACGCTTTTGCTCGATGCACGGTGACGACGAATCCGATTGCGTTCCTTTCCGCGGAATCATTCGTAACCCACATCCACAATGCGCCCGGTGTGAGCGAACCAAGCACGCCTGTGATCGTGATCGACGTATCACCCCAAGCTGTTTCAGTCTGTTCGACTTTCGTGCCGGTGGCATATACGGCATTGTCGCTAATCTCGACTTTGCCTGTACCTTGAACTGCTTCGAATTGCGTACCGGTGATGACAACGCTGGTTTCTGCATCGTCATAATCTTCGTCGGTATCAACGTCGGAAATGGTCACGCCGACAAGCGGGCGAACCACTACGCCTTTAGTCGAGCTGGAATCTGCAGATGTGGAGTAATTGACGGACGATACTGTTTCGGAATCGACGCTATCTGCATCCCGTTGCGTGATCGCCGTTGAAAGACCACCGTGATCCGTGTTTACCGTTAGCGTCCAACCAGACGGTGTGCCACTAAGCGGATCGGCATCGACAACCATGTGAACGAGAATCGCGCCGCCACCGTCGCTCGCGCCGAGAGTCCAAGATGCGACAGCTCCCGGTGTTGCGACCGTGGTGCCTGAATCGCTGGTATTGCCGTCATATCCGCTGACTACGCCTAACGGAGTGGTAGGATCAAACTCGCCGGCTAGAACCTTGACACAGCGACCAGCCCAAAACTCGCTGCCAGTCCAAGTGAAATCGGTTGTGCCTGAACTTTGTGTGGCAGTACCGAGCCACGCTACGACGCCTTGTGTTGGACCGCCCCCGCTACTACCGCCTGATCCGACACTAGACAAAATTAAAGTCTCGCCGTTAGGTCCGTTAGCCGGAGCCGAAGGATTGTTTGCCGTTAAATCGTCATCAATTCCGATGAACGCAATCAGGAGATCGCCCGACTCATACGCGGGATGCGATACTGCACCAGTAGTACCTGTGCCGGTACTTGTGGTTATATCTCCCGCTTCAATAAGTGGTCTGGTCACACCGTTCGCCACTCAGTAGTCGGATCAGTGTCAAGTTTGTACTGTAATGTTCTTGTGACTGTTGGGGAATTGCCTGTGCTGTCGCTCAGCACTCGAAGCCGAATGTTCGATTCTTTACCTACTGAATCGTCAACATCTTGAGCCTTGCGCCATGTCGCGTCGGCTTCGTTGTCGTCATCGTTGCGAAAACGAAAACCTTCCTGTTCCCAAGCGGCAGTAAGTTCTCGTATTGCTACGAAAGTTCGTTCTCTGCCTGTCCGGGCAACAGTCGAAGCGCCTTGCCAGAAGATTTCCAGATCGCTAGTGCTCGAACTTACGGTTACTCTGCCGCCCGTATAGGCAACCCAAAACGCATTATCTAGTGAATCCTCAACTTCGTTATCCCTGTCCGTGTCGGTGACAACCGCGCCGTTTTCATGGACGCTCATCGTAACCCGGCCTTCGTCCGCAGCCAGCGTTCCCCATGCAACCGACATTGAGAACATGGTCAGAAAATCGTTAGCACCAGGATCGGTGATAGTCATATCGTCAAGCAGTTTGTCCGTGGTCGTGCTATCGGTATCGTCGGCTGTGCCGGTTGCCTGTTTAATATCTGCCGTGGCTATCGGGATCAAATTCATGGTGCGGTCGTGACAGGTAATCGTGCTTGAGCCATCACCACTGTTAAATTCAACAGCGACTTCCTGTGAACCGTTTGCCGTAATCTCAGCGAATATCCCTACCGATAATTCTTGATCGGCACCGGAACTTTCCCAAAAGATTTCTCTGAGCGTATGAGTTTGAACAGAGCCGCCAACAATTATTCTGAATCCGGCATCTGCACTGGCCGCAGAAGCAGTCGCACTTGATGAAAACGCAACTAAGTAAGTCCCTGAAACCGGCGTTCGGGCCATACCGACGATTGTTGAAAACGTGGCCGATGCCGTGGTGTCGTTGCTTACGGACGTATCTTCGTAATCAGTTCCCGCCGCAGGAACCGGGAACAACGTCATTTCCCGCTTGCTGGCGACGTTAGGCGAGGCAGCAGAAGATGTCGTGTGGCGTATTTCTACAGCTTGACTGCCTGCCGGACTGACCTTGCAGGACATAACGTAGGTGATGCTCGCGCTATCTATACTTGAGTTGTTGAGATAAGTTCTGCGAGTGTGCGCAAGCTCGATGTTATTAACCCAAACGCTAAACGTGTCAGAAGCGGAGCCTGCTGCAGAAGGCGTTAAGAATTCAATCGTGCAGTGTAGGAAATAATCGTCCGAAGCGGGCGTC
>Ga0114923_10003305_pt1 | contig 10875 bp, 11 predicted proteins | sample SumtaG_FD_89578 | JGI IMG/M metagenome (GOLD analysis project Ga0114923, IMG submission 89578) | Deep subsurface microbial communities from Indian Ocean to uncover new lineages of life (NeLLi) - Sumatra_00157 metaG | ecosystem: Environmental > Aquatic > Marine > Oceanic > Sediment | place: near...
TATTTACTCATGATATCAGCAACATTATTCAAAATATCAAAATGTCATTAGACTTAACAAAAAACTACCGAACTAAAGATTCCATAAAGAACATTAAAGAATATGAAAAGCTCTGTGATATAATGGATAATCAACTAGATCGAGCAATAATTTTGATAACGAATATCCGTAAATTATCCAATATTGAAGAACAAGTAATTGAACTTGAATCATTAGATTTACTTGAGTTTTTATCGGATGCGATAAATTTTATGAAAAAAAGTTTTCCTAATAAGGAAATTAATATTGAAATCGATTCCATAGATAATAATATAATTATCAAAGCAAACGAATTATTATCTGATGTCTTCGAGAATATCTTATTAAATGCTATAAAATATAACGATAATCCTTTACCGAAAATAGATATTAAAATCTCTAATACAAATATAGAAAGGAAAGATTACGTTAGGGTAGAATTCATTGATAACGGAATTGGAATTTCCGATTCTAAAAAAGATAAAATATTTTTAAGCGGACATCAAGAATTTAAGGGAGATTTGGGAATGGGAATTGGGTTGTCTTTAGTGGCAAAAATTACAGAAATATTCCAAGGAAAGATATGGGTTGAGAATAGAATAGAAGGAGATCACACCCAAGGAAGCAATTTTATATTAATATTACCACTTTAGTCATCAACGTTCCATAAATTCATACTAACTCTAAATAATTAAAAAAAAAGGTTGATTTAGTTAATTCCCAACCATAATTATATTCAAAATCCTTCAAGCTTTACGCTTAAGACTAGGATTACCCAACCAATTGCAACTATGATTAAACCAATAAATATAAAAATGGCTGAATTCATTCCTAATCCTGCAATTCCTAGTATAATACCTACTAGACCGAGAATAATTGAGATTAATAACGTTATTGATTTTGGTGGTGTTGTTCTCATCTTTTTTATACCTCATTTTGACTATTTTTAACCAAGAAAATAGTAAGTAAAAAATAGGTTAGAGTTTAATTTAAATGTTTTCTCTATTTTTTCTAGAGTTATTTTTATTTTGATGTTAAAGCTAATCTTTTATTCCTTCTTACTTTCAAATTTGAAAATAATGATAAGGGTAGATATTACTGGAAATGCAATCATAAACCACATCGCAGCGTAGTAATCACCATATATTATAAGTAAAAAGCTAAATGCTAGACCCCCTGTAAAAGCACCCATTTGACCGCTCATCTGCATGTATCCAACATATTTCCCCTTATTCTGAGGCGTAGTATGTTTATTTACATAAATTTGAGTAGAGGTATAAAACATTGCATAGGAGAGAGATACTGTAATTTGAAAAAGCAAAAAGCTCCAAAAATCGGTAGCAATAATCCATCCAAAAACAGTGATCACGCTAAAAGCATAACCTATCGCCATTATCCATTTTAGTCTTTCTTCATTATCTTTAATATAATGACCGAGTAGAATATTTAAAAAAAATTGGATTAAAAAATTAAATCCTAATAAAAATCCAATTTGAGTATCACTAGAAATATGGAAAAACATTATGATTGCGAGAATAGCCATAATTGGTCTGGTAGCAAAATTTCTGAAATAAAGACTTGGGTAAATTGTACGAGAAATAGGATCAATTTCTTTTTGTTCAATGAGATTATTTTCCTCCAAGGATTCATTATTGTTATTGCTGCGTTCTAATATTATTGACCTATCTTCCTTAATAAATAGGATAACCACTAAATTAACAAGAGAAATAATTAAGAGAAAAAAGAAATATTGCTCAATACCAAACATCTCTATAAATATACCGGTTGAAAATGCTCCAATAAACCAACCTAAAGCCATAATTGCTGCATCATATGCAATAAAGCGTGAGTCATTTTCCACTAATTCCGCATATAATACAATTTTTAATCGTTCAAATGCACGAAAAAATCCATAAATAAACAAGAGAACTAATATAAGAATTAAACTAATTACAGTCGTTAACAAAAAAAGGCTAACACATATTCCTGCGGCCCCAAATTTAAATAGAAGTGCTCTATGCTGAATTTTATCTGAAAATCTGCCTATTAAAGGAGGAAATAAAACCGTTGTAAATATGAAAAGAGTAACAAAAAGTTGGATAACCACCATATCAACATTTAAATTAAGCAGGTATCTTGGAAAATAAGAAAATATACCCATACCAAAAGTACTTGCTATTAAATCAGATATAAGTATTAATACCATAGATTTCTTAGACAATATCACAAGAATATACCCTTATTCTAACTTAACTTTACAGTATAAAATTATTGAAATAATTGATTTCTAAAAAATTTTGAGAATATTGATACATTTAGTTAAATATATCGATAAATTGAAGTTGGAATAACTTAATCTGTCAAAAGAGAAAATATTTCAAAAATATACTCTACATCTTATACTATAAAAAGATTTTGCGGGAATGGAATACACTTTTGGATCGTTTTCTTCTTTTTTTAAAAGCTTTTGGAAGTCTTCCAACTCTTCTAAGGCCCTAAAGTAAACTCGGTCATTCCTTACCCAAATTTTGTCTACCAGAAGATTCAACCCATTATTTACGCTGTAAATTTGAATGCAATTGAAATTTTCCATATTGATGGCAGACATTTTAAATTATTTAATTTATAACCTCATAAACCCCGTGGTTATTTAATAGGGATAGTGAAGTCTGTAAACCTAAAATTTTAAGATGATATAATTTTTTGAGAGATGGTATTTTAATGAAGTAAGTTATATTAAAAAACTTGGAAAATAAGAGTTATACGTGATCCTATTACATATATTTAAATTTGGGGTAAAAAAAAAAAGAGAAATTAGTTTACTTATTTTCCCATTCAAAATCTAATGTAATTAACTTTTTGGCAATAATATACACAACAATGATAACTCCAGAACACCATACACCCCACAAAACATAGCCCCATGAATAATCCTTACCAGGCACGTTTGGTAGGCTTAAAAGGAATCCAGTAATGAACAATGCTATCGCTTGAAATATATTTAATAATATTGATGGAAATCCTGCGTATAATCCAGACTTTCTTCCTTCACCTGATCTCACATCTGCATCTTCAGCTAAATCCGCTAACCAGATATATGGAAATAAATACCATCCACCCATAAACGCTGCAATCGCCAATACCCATATAATAGTTATTATGAAGTTAATTTCACCGGGAATTAGTCCAATTAAACTCAAGGGTAAGACAATAATACCTGTCAATAAAATTATCAAGAATGTTTTCTTTTTACCCTTTTTATCTATTAATTTTTTCCACAGAAAAAGAAAGCCCATAATTCCAACTAATAGGGAAACAGCGGTAAGATAGAACTCGGTACCTTCAATCTTCAATACTATAGTTGCAAATCCTATAAGAGATGGAGTTATCATTCCAATCGCTAGAAATGCAATACCCTGCAGCCAACAAACATTCATGAAATTCTTATCCTTAAGCACTTTTTTCAAGTCCTCAGTGAATTTCATTTCAGCTCCTTCAGTTTTTTCGACGGGGAAACCAAACGCACAGATATAGAACAGAATTATTAGTAATGACCCAAACGCAATAACCAATATTATAAACGTAGGATCCACTGTTTTAGTTTTCTGAAAGCTCTCTATTAATGGAGGGAATACCAATAATGAGAAAACAATACCAATCCCAGCTCCAATAAAGCCAAATAGATTCTGAAATGCGGATGCTTTAGGTCGTTGATGCACAAGAAACTGCTCAGAAACCCACGATTGATAAGGAGTAGTTAAACCACCGTATGACCATTGAAGAACAGCATCCCAAATTAATATCCAAATGAATAATATTATCCCAGTGGGATTTTGTATGAATATCATCGGCAAAAGAGCACAAATAAATGCTACAGCCGTTAAAGGGGCATAAAAAAACATGAAAGGTTTTCTTCTACCATATTTCGTGTCAGTTTTATCTGATAACCATCCCATTGAAAATTGACTGAAGGCAATACTTAATTTTCCAATTGCCAAAGCTATTCCAGATAATATCGGAGGAAGCCCATAAACTGCGATGTATAAGAAGAGTATGCCGAAATCTACAATATCCAAGACAATACCTGCACTTAATCTTGGCATTCCATAGAGAAGAAATTTTCCACTAGAAGCTTTTTCCTCAGACGCCATTTTTATCAATTTGATTTTTTATTTTTAACTATCTTATTTTAATATTAATTAATTCAGTTTCTTAGTTTATAAAAGTAAGTCATCAAATTCCTATAATTAACTTAAAATTTGAAAATTTAAAAAATAAGTTTGTAGAAAATTATGTGTCTTTTTCTGAGGTATTTTCAAGTATTTCTCCTACATAATAAAATCCCACAAGATTACCTCTCTTTTGGAATTTTCTTGAGACTAATAGAATAATTACATGTTCATTCACATCAACGATACCAGAATCCACTGCATATTTCACAGATTGCTGTATTATAGTTTCAGCATCTAAATTAAAAAAGTCAATATCTGCTATGTGACAAGGTTGTGCTGCCCAGACAAGATTTAATTCCCTTGCCGTTCTTTTATTTGGAGTTATTGCTATAATTGGTAAAGGAGGCCTATATTTTGCAATCATTCTGGCCCCATATCCCTTACGCGTAATGACCAAAATCTTACCTCTAAAATTTAAGTCCTGCATTTCTTTAGCTAAGGCATAGATAGCATGACCTAGGGTTTGCGTATGAGTAAGTCTATCTGAATCATACTTATCTGGTGTTCTCAAGGGCATATTTTCATTTGCAGTATAGGCGATTTTATCCATGAATTTAACAGCCTCTACGGGATATTTTCCCACAGCAGTTTCTGCAGAAAGCATAACAGCATCTGTACCATCAATGACCGCATTAAATACGTCATTTGCTTCAGCTCGGGTGGGAATAGGAGCATTTACCATGGATTCTAGCATCTGAGTTGCTACTATAACTGTCTTACCTTCTTTGTTGCATTTATAAATCATCTCTTTCTGTCTCAATGGGACTTGATCTGGAGATATTTCAACCCCAAGATCACCTCTTGCTACCATAATTCCATCTGAAACTTCTAAAATATTATCAAAATTGTCTATGGCAATTGGTCGCTCGATTTTAGATATTAATTTAATTTTATTATTTCCATAATTTTCTAGAATTCGTTTAACATGAAGGACATCATCACCTGAAGACACGAAAGATATTGCAACGTATTCAGGATCAAGTTCTGCAATTAATTCTAAATCTTTAATATCTTTTTCTGTAGGGACTCTCTGTTGTAATACCCCCGTTGGAATATTTACTCCTTTTCTATTACTAATTAATCCCCCTGAAATGACTTCTCCAATTAAATGATCTCTCTCTATACTTTTTACTTGGATTTTTATAATTCCATCATTTACAAAGAAATCTTCGCCTTTTCTCATTGATTTTAGAAATCCAGGTAAGGGAATAGAGAATTGGTCCTGATTGCCTTCAATCTCCCTCTCAAACACCCTAACCTCTTGCCCTATGTTCAGATTATAGGTAGCATCATCCTTAAATTGCCCAACTCTAATTTTTGGTCCTTGTATATCACACAGAATTCCCATATACTCATTAACCTCTCTAATTCGATTAAATAATTCTCGCTTCTCTTCATGTGAACCATGTGAGAAATTTAGCCTAAAGATATCAACTCCGGCATCTATGAGTTTACGAAGCATTTCCTTAGAAGATGAAGCGGGACCTAGAGTTGAGACAATTTTAACTGAGTTTTCACTTACTATTCTGCCATAACCTTTAAATTCCATACGAGATCGATTCCTAAATTAATTCTAAATTAATAATATAATATTTTTTTTCATAATATAATATTTTATTCATTTTCTACCAGATTTTTGATCTTTGCCATTTTCTTTCGGAATTTTTCTCTAAAATCTTGTAAAATTCCAATTGATTTTTCAAAATCTTCAATCTCTTTAATTTCTTTTAGTGATAATAAGCTAATTCTAGTAGTCTTTGGAACAACTGAATATTGGATTAATTTTAAGTCATTTTTAATAGCAAAATCTCTGGAAAGAGCTACAAGAAAATCTGAGCTTTGAGACGCTAGTTGGATTGCTAAAAAATATCTGATTTTAGGATTCTTATCATAATTTTTAACTGAAAATAAAAACAATCCTTTTAATTTATCTTTTAACTTAAAAACGTTTTGAATTGTCAATGTTCTTTGAGAATCTTCAATCAACTCAGATATTGCGGCGAATTTACCTCTTAGCTTTTGAGCATTTTTTATAACCTTGCCCTTTAAATATGGTGTTAAAGCAATCTCGTGGACTTTATTCCATTCTGAGTTTTTTGACAACTATATCATCCTTTTCTTGTAATATTCTAATGTTAATATTTAAACTAGTTTTTCTTTAAAATGTAAGTATTCCTATTTAATCTGATAGTTCCTTTAAATTCTACATTCATTCGACGAATTTATAATATCCACTTAGTATTAAAGGATTTTAGAGGAAATTCTATTTAATTCATTAACCGCTTAATATAAATTAATATATAAATTAGCCGAAACATATAAATACTCTATTATAATAATAATGTTTGTTACAATAGTTCTGGCTTGAAGTAGGAGACATTGGACAGTTGATTACTACTGATACGTTGTCGCTGTTTCATTATAGGGCATAATTGTTTACGGTATCTATGGTAAAACTTGTATACAAAAGGAAGAATTTTATTCAATAGCTTTAGTTTTGCTATGAACATAACAAAAATATGAGGAGTTGATCAGGATCTTATCCCAATCAATGAAGAAAGAGGATTTTACTACTAGTAAATTCATAGATTTTGATAAATACAAAGAAATCTTCTATGATAATTTATATATAGATGATTATAAAATCGTAGTTAAAATGCCTTTAATTAAGAAGCGAGATAGATTTTATAAAAAAATTAAAATAAGAGAATTTGATCTTGGTAGATATACATATCTTCTTGCTTATGACTAAATCTCTTTAGTTATTGTATATCCTTCCTAATTTTTAGAGTATTTTTGTTTTCCTTTCTCTTTTATGTATTTATTCCAGCATGAAAAACAGATATAACTATTTTCTTTTATTAATACAAGATCTTTTGAAGCTCGTATCATTCCGCATTTCTCACATTTTCGCTTCATATCTTATACATGTTAAAATGTTATAGAATAAATCTAAAAGAATTTCCTTTTAATCTCTACCTTCATGATCTGAGATGAACCTGTAGCTACTAATTCATTCTTCTCATTCCAGACCTTTGCTTCACAGAAACTGATATTCCTTCCATTCTTAACCACTTCTGCCTGACATGTAAGGGTTCCTTTCGTAACTGGCTTGAGAAAGGCTACCTGTAGATTTATAGTTGAAGCAAAAGTTTTAGGATCATTTGACATTGTTGCGCAAGCACATGCAGAATCTATTATAGAAGCAAAAACCCCCCCATGAACTGAAATGCTCTGAGTTAGCTCTTTCCTAACATCTAATTCAAATTTTGCTTTTCCATTCCCTAATTCTTTAAGTCTCATACCAATAGTTTTATAATATGGAACCATCTTATTGATTTGATCTGCAACAATATTCCAATTAACTTTTATATCTTCAGAATTATCTTTATTTTCAACCAGCTAAATCACTTAACTTAAATTTAATTTTATATTCTCGAAAAGAGAGCTATATAATTAAAAAAAGTAAATCATAAAAATTGTTGTAAACTGATTTCCAAATATAAATAACTATGGTTTTTTAGATGAAATTCTTATTTTGTTCTATCGTCACGTACATGTTTTTTTTTCAGTAGATTTTTATTAAACAAAACCTAGACTCTTTCTAAGGAAGGAATCACAGAAATTCTCATAAACATTGGATAGATGGAGTGGACGTTTCGTCTCTGTCCCAAAATTCGCCCTCTATTAAACTCTACGAGTTTAATTATCTCCTACTTATAAATTTCGTGAGAATTAGGATTCCTTTTTCTTCATTCTTTTTATTAATTATCCATAATTTTAAGTCTTACTAATGATTAATTTGAATATTATTTAAGAGGAGGTAGAAATTATGGTAGATTACCCAAGTATTGGCTACAAGATTATAGGTGCTATAAAGAGTGTGAAAGGGCACTGTAACGCTGGGCATAAAACAGGAGATACAATGGAACTGAGTGGACATAATACAGGAGGTTTGTGTGGATTCTTTTATCACGATATTTTCCCTTATATTATGATGCTTCAATTTGGGGGATCTTTTCCTAAGCAATGGACACCTGATCAAGATGTAGTTGAGATGGAATGCATGGATCGATTTAATGTTGTCAAAATCGAATTAAAAAGAATAAGAGATAATGAATAAAGTTATTAAATCAATTGATTAAAAAAGCAATGAACTAGATATAAGAACTAATTTAACTAGAACTATTAAATATATATAAAGAGGTTAATAATTTATTCTTCCAACTTATTTTCAGAGGATTCATCTAGTTCAGGTTTAATTTTAACCATTACAAAAATTAGGGCCCATATTAAATAGAGCAATACAACACCAACTAACCAGCCATATTCACTATCACCACCTCCTTCAAGTAAAAGAGAATCAAGTGCTAGTACACCCGCAAGGGCAAAAATGAACATCATAATAAATCTACTTACAAACATCCAAAGCATGGTCTTCTTTACATCATATTTTACCATTCCCAAAGGAACCATTAGTAAAGAATCAGGAAGTGGGGTTAGTCCAAACAGGACAATCACCCAAGGAATTGCTTTAGGTTTTCTTAATATAATTTGACTCCATCGAGTTTCAGCTTCGGGATTGTCTTTAGTTGCTATGTGTTGCGCACCTTCACCAATCCAATAATCAATTAAGTCACCTATAGTATTTGCTATTGTGGCAAGTAATACTAGAAGTAAAATGAGCCCCCAGGCAGCCGCACCATATTGTTTGATCCATACCGCAGAAAATAATGAAACAGGAATAGCGTAAGGAATTGGAAAAGGTACAAGAGCACCTAAAAAACAAACAAGCATGGTAAACAGCATAGCTATCCAAATAGGTACTTTATCTAAGGCTGCTGTTTCGAAGAAATTCTCAATTGAAAAAAAGGCTCCAAAATTGGGATTTAACGCTGCTAGAATTGTTATTACAATGATTATTCCTAACAACGCTGTTAGAAAGATATCAGTTTTTTCCTTAAAATTAAAACCTTCAAATTTTACCATGGTTATCAAATAAGCAGTATTGGTTTATGTACTTTAAAAGAGTATAATACTAAAATAACAATAGAAATATAAAAACTTTTATTTCTTCACATTACACTCTAAATTAATTTTATTGAATCACAAAAAACAGGGGAATCGAGGTGAGGCGTGTTAGGATATGTGGTGTATTATTGAAATCCTCGAAAAGCGGGTTTCTTTTCTTCCTTTTTCTTAGTACCCGGTTTTGTCAGTATGTCCCATGTATCAGATACACCGAGTTTATTTAATTCATCTCTTTCTTCTTTTACTTCTTCACTGTTCGAATTATCCTCATCAGATCCAATATCAGATTCTTCTTCTTCTTCAACCATAATATGTCTTATGAATAATAGTTCAGTAAGATATAAATGTTGATATTAAATTCAAAATAAAACAGAAAATGATATTTAGATAATAATTGCGAGACTAATTTATTCTACTCTTAAATATTGATCGAATTTAGTTAATTTTATTTCTTATTAAATTTTTAAACCTTATATAAAATGAATGTTCTAGCAATAGAATATTCACAAATAAAATCATCGGAAGGAATGTTATTTAAAAATGTCGGAAAAAGTGTGGCAAAAAGTGGCTAAAATAATAGTTAAAGCCAGCGGTAATCCTCTATTTCAAGCCAATGATACAATGATTAAGCTATTCAAGACTCTATTAAATGAAGAACAAGCAAAATTCCTCTTGAATTTCAGAAAGCCCATCTTGACATTTGCTAAGTTAAAAGAAAAAACAGGGATGGAAGATAGAGATCTAAAAGCAATGCTAAATTCTTTAATGGATGAAGGAATCATTTTTGATATGCCTAATGAAGTTTCTGATATTATGGAATACCATCTATTGAAGCCAATCCCTGATATATGGGAACCTTCTTTAGTTAAAAAAGGCACCACAGAAAAAAGGAAGAAACTGGCGAAAATTTATGATAAAATACTTGAAGAAGCGAGGGAATTAGTCCAAAAAAACTATGAGACAATGTCATCTTTGTTCGAAAAAGAAGTGCCCGCTTATACAAGGATAGTACCAATTGATACGGACCTTATTATTCCACAAGAAGAAACGTTACCTTTTTATGAAGCCTCTAAAATTGTTGATCGATATGATACCATCGCATTATCCCGATGTCCTTGTAAGTTCCAAAAGGAACTTTTAGGTGATCCTTGTAAAACAGCAACAGATCCATTTAGATGCTTACATTTTGGACATCTAGGCCGCTGGTTTATTGAACATGGTTTTGCCAAACAAATATCCAAAGAAGAAGCGAAAAAAGTTTTAATAGAAGCAGAAAATGATGGTCTTGTTCATAAAGCTTTTCATCACGACCAAAATCTCGATAAAGAAGAAAATACGCTATGTAATTGCTGCAAATGTTGCTGTATTATCTTTCAAAGCTATTATCGAGGTATAGCGCCATTCCATACTAAAACTTCATATATCGCAGAAATAGATGAAAAAAAGTGCATAGGTTGTGGAACGTGCGTCGAAAAATGCCCAATTGAAGCAATAGCTTTAATAGATGGAAAGTCTCATATTGATGATAACAAATGCATTGGATGTGGAGTTTGCGTGCAGCAATGCCCGGAGAAAGCTAGAACATTACGAAAGA
>Ga0114923_10003306_pt1 | contig 10875 bp, 13 predicted proteins | sample SumtaG_FD_89578 | JGI IMG/M metagenome (GOLD analysis project Ga0114923, IMG submission 89578) | Deep subsurface microbial communities from Indian Ocean to uncover new lineages of life (NeLLi) - Sumatra_00157 metaG | ecosystem: Environmental > Aquatic > Marine > Oceanic > Sediment | place: near...
TATTGAAAGTGCAGTGGTCGTTGGTGTACTTATTTTGCATTAACTTCTTGAAGAAGATAGAAAAAAAGTTTGGACTCTGACACAATCCTTTTATTTGCAGCAAAACGGAAGAACACTGCATTGGGCCGGTGGTCTAGCCTGGCTATGGTTCCATCATTATGATGGCATCGCCAATTGATTCCTCATTGACAGTGAGGAGGCCACGTGTTCAAATCACGTCCGGCCCACCATTCAATTTCTCTTAATCCTATCAAGTAATTCAGACCATTCGATTACTAGTTTTTCAAATTTTAATGGCTGATTGATAGCACTATTAGGGGTATGATAACGCCTTGATTGTGGTCTAGCGACCATGACTAGAAATGAACGATAATAATAATAACGAGGTTTTGTATTCTATCAAAGGGAAATTTCGATGAAACGAGGGTTGAATAGATTTGGAAGAAGAAAGAAACGATGAAGTGAAAATAGACGAAAAGACGCCTAGGCTAGGTGAAAGGAGATTAATGGTTCCAAGATATCTCTTCTACACAATATTCTATGTCTGTGTGCTTCTCGGAACTATGACAGTATATCCTTTCACATTTGGGCCTCTTACAATTTTACTCTTCTCGGTCCTTATTTTTGGGATTGTCACTTCAATATTTGAAGTAAGAAAAGCATGGAGAGCTGAAATGTAGAATGGGGTTTTCAAAAGTTAGACCCTTATGTAAACTAGTGGTATACTAAACGTACTGATTCAGGAATGGAGATAACTGGCATGAAAATCAAAGTAGTTGTTTATGCGTCAATACTATCATCGATTCTTCTAGCTACAGGATTAGTAGCTGCAGCTAGTTATTCCAATAATGGCATAGAACAAGCATACTTGCTATTGCCTGGAATTCCCTCAAGTGAATCTCCATTCACAGAGTTTATCAACACCACGACAGAAAATGATGCCCTATACCCCTCTGATTATGAGGTTCTATCAACAAACCCCTTCATAGTAAGGTTTGATTACCGATATCACTCAAAGATATACGAATTTCAGGCCCGTAGAATCGCATTCGAATTTCTAGAAACAATCCTTACTCCTGATGTTTTTGATACCATAAGTAATGGTTCTGCTGTTCATTGGGTGTGGAAACCTCATTGGTTATTGCAATTCTCCTTAAACTCAACACAAGATTCCAATAAGCGAGTATCCGTAATTGTTGGTGTGAATTCTATTTCAGGAGCTATTATATTCTATATGGGCCCCTTACCTGAATCAATAACCTTGAATCTAAATGATTTCAATGAAGTCGAAGCAGCCAAAGCGATATTTGAGATTTTCAATACCTCTATTCCATCAAATTCCCGATATGAGCAATTTTCGTATGATGATTCGCGATTTTCCATCATTTTTACTCAGACCGTTGGTCCAGTGGTGCTTGGTGCTATCGGAGGAATATCCATTAATTTTTTCAACACTATTTTGGGAAATAGCTCTTCCGGACTTAGCTGTCGTTATAGTATGATCTGGATTCCTTTTTCAGAAATCCCCATCGAACACATAAGGACTCCACACTCATCCGAGCCTGTTCTTAGGAGTCTTATGTTGATGCCAACTTCATATGATTCAGGCGATCTAATTGGGCTTCGATCAATTCATGATTATAGATTATGTTGGCAGTTATCAAATTCCACGGACGGACTTTGGCTAACTATGGATGCTTTTTCCGGAGAGATAGTTCATTACACCTATCACAATCACATCTTTGGTCCTATATTCACAGACATCATAAATCCACTTCTTATTCCGATTTCAGGAATGGTATTTGCTTCAATATCCTATCTCGTTGCGAAGAGAAAAATCCTGAAGTCCTGAAATAGCACCAAATATCTACCTGTGAGGTGTATCGGGATGTGGATTATGAAATAGTATTAGTCACAAAGCAGCACATATCTGTTCAAATCCGGCGCGGCCCACCATTCACTTCTTTCTGATTCTATCAAGTAATTCAGACCATTCAATTCCCAGCTTATCTAAGTCCCATTGAGCGATATTGTGACAACAGGTCAGAATGAATGAACTATATCATTGACGGGTTCCTTTTCATCAATTTGATTCCTTGTAGCTAGCAAAAACAAAATAACACCAGCTATATTCATCACAGCTTTTAGATAGAACGGAACATTATCACCCAACAGCAAAGCGAACGCTATCAAGATTGGTCCAACTGTACTTGTTAATGAAATTGTCATAGAGAAACTGCCTAGTACTGATGCTCGTTCGTCTTTGGGGAATCTTTCAGCAATAACAAGAGCTGGAATTGATATATCAACCATGTCCAATCCCGCCCAAATTGAGTAGAGTACCACCAACTCTAAGGGTAACAAAGCATGAGGGAAGAGTGCAACTGTAATGGCAAGAACCGTCCATCCTACAACTATTGCGCTTCTAGCACCGACCTTATCAACCAACAATCCTGCTGCCAATGCTGCCCCTGCAATCACGAGTGTGGATATTGAAATCATCAGAGTGTAGATACTTCCATCAATAACGAACAATGGCACATACCACGATAGCCCGCTACTAGAGATCCCATCCAATGCAAATGCAGCAGCTAATAGAACAAGGAACCACAATCCTGAATCTGATTTGAATGATGGTTTTTGTCTTACAGGTTTGTCGATTATAGTCAAAGTTTCTCTGAGTCCTATGGCAAATATCAATACAACAATGAGAATCCCAATGGACCCTATGAGTAAGGCCAACCAGAACATTTGATTCTCATATAGCCACCATCCAATAATAATCAGAACTGCGGGTGGAATTGAAGGAAGTACTCTAGATACGACCATATACGTAAGACCGCGTTTCTTCTTTTTGCTGCTTTCTACTAACATTATTGATGAGGCTGGCCTAGAAAGACCTCCTCCCATCAATCCTAATGTGAGTCCTAATACTGCGACGATCCCTGCAATCACTGAGCCCTGTTCGAGCAGGAATACTGATAGTAAGATTATCATTGGTCCACTACAGAAGATTGTATATCCAAGCAGAATGACAGGTTTTCGACCTACTTTATCTGCAACTCGTCCTCCAATTAGCGAGTTAATTGCTCGTGTAACTGCTATGATGGAGAATATCACTCCAATCATGAATTCTTGAAATCCCACTGTTAAGAAGTAGTAAGGCATGAACATTATCCACAGTGTATTTGCAGAGGTTGACAAAACATTTCCAATAGCCATGATTGATACATTTCGATGAATAGAAACATCTTGTAGCTTAGGCTCCATCCAAACCCTTCCTCTTCAGAAAGGGTTCTTGATTTCATATAAATTTGTGTTTCAAATCCGGCGCGGCCCACCATTCTATTCTGAAAGATATTCGCTGTTTCTCAGTATTTGTGTAAATCCTTCGAACACAGATACGTCGCTCAAATCCTTCATGATCTTCACAGTAGAACCATAGTGCAACAAAAACAAGCCAGCAATTGGAAGTAACTTAGCCTCATTTTCCTTCTGTTGCCCGTCAACATCTACTGCTAATGCGAATATCATGCCGTCTCGTTGAAGGAGCACAAGACAAAGATTCCCCAGTTGTATCTCAGTAACTTCGCTACCTGACAACATTTGTCCGAAACTATGAACAGCGCTAACAAGACCACCCAAAGCAGCTGTAGTATCATCATCAGTAGCGCCAAAGCTTTGAGAATAGAGATTCTCTCCACTGCCGCTGACCACGATAACACTTCTTATCATTTCAGAATCGCTCTCGAATGACCTAGAGATAGTGAACTATTAACTGTATCACCTGTTTATAATATATTGAATTTGGACTCAACAATTTGTAACTTCTGTGTTCCACCTTTCTCACGACTGCTGTCACCAGCTTGTCGATGACCGGAGTCATCAACAAAGACGCTCGCTTTGCCCCTCTTCACTGGAACATGGTTCCTCCGATGGGACCTGGCTTCTGTCCGCTGCATTGAATCATCACAAGCACCAGTTCTTGTGATTGCAGACGGTTCTTCCACAGCTTTTACCATGGCAGGGTCTTTACTGCTCGCAAACTCCTCAAGAGTTGTCTGGTCATAACAGTCGGCCACGGACTCCCCTTTAGACGAGGCTGGTAACTTCTGGGGGAGTGAGGACTTCCCTTTAGAAGAAGATTTCTTCCTACGGGCTTTCAGTATGGCTCTATCTCTGGGAGTGGGCCACATCCCTAGTCCTATCATGTTTATGTATGGTCTATACAATATAACCGCCTACATTGTTGTACTATTCTCACATTATATAACGGGTTGTAAAAAGTGGCAAAGATTTTCTAGAAGTACATCCCAGCTCGCATTGGATAGCGTTCCCTGAAGATTCTTTGCGCTGAACTTTCAAGTGATTTCTGCAGTTTAGCAATTGACGGATCCAAAGAACCGAGGTCAGGTCTTGTAAGAACTGGACCACTAAGTAGCGGGTTTACCCGGGCGTTACCAACATCGATAGGAGAAATCGGGTCCCTACTGACGATTGAACGAAGGAGTGAACTGGTCTTTGAAGGATCACCTAGCGATTCAACAAGCGACATGATATCTGGCTCATCAAGCGGCCTAAGTCCAAAATCAGGAGTTGATCGCAATGAGCGAAGTGCCTTTGCGGGACTATCAAGTTCAACACCTGCTCCTGTAAACTCTTGGGGATTCAAAGAAATGAGTTGGAGTTGAAATGCGTTTTCAGGTCCTAATACCAGCATTTCCCCTCGCGGTGTGTTAAGTACTCGCCATCCTTTTGGTGAGTCTGAAATCTGCTCCATTATGCGTGGAACTATTTTGTCAACAGGTTCTATATCGGTCACTTGAATCCATAATATGATTTCGTAAATTTACTGATATGATTATTGGTTTCACGGAGATATGAATAACGTTGCAAATTGGATTGTGTGACTTCACGACCGAATAGAAAGGGCTTCACCTAGAGAGGTTTTCCTGTCGATATGGCCCCGTACTAATGGGCAGTCCGATTCGAGGTCAGCAATTATTTTACTAATTGCACGATCAACTTCTGAGGCTTGCTCCTCCCAGGGTTTGGATAAATCGCACAGGTCGCTATAATCAATTACAAGCTTGAAGCTTAATGGTATATCCCTAAGTCGTACGCCAATAGCAGCAAGTGTTACTCGTTTGATGCGTTTACGATCGTCCATGAATGGACCTCTGTAGTATTCAGGGTTGTATGTAACGATAGCTGCTTGCATAGCATACTTTCTGAAATCATCATAATTTTCAAGGATTACAGGCTGGATGAATTCACCGGTTTCCGCGTTCATTTTTTTCACCAATTCACATCTCCATGCCAAGACCCTCAGACCCCATCATTTCCGATGGAGTACATGGAACCTATGGCACTTGCAGGCCTTCCGGCCGACATACTATTGTATAATCATCAATTATATATAAATATATCTATGTTTTTATTCTTTTCGTTTATTGTTTGATTGAATATTGTTAGAACACGTGTTCCAAGTATTGAATCCCAAGAAATTGGTGAAAATGAATGGTTCGGACCCTAGAATGTAGAACAAATACGACGGATTCGCTTGATTTGGCGCATTTTAAGATGGGCAAGGTATTCAAAAAGTCGACTCACAAGAGTGGTATTTGCACGAGCAGCAAGTGTTAGGAAGAAAGTATAACCCCTAATCTCTTTCTTCAAAGTCTTATTGCATACGTAGATCCTGGGGTCAGATTTCGCGCGACTTGGGTCAAAAGGAGTTTCATCAGGAAGTTCATCGCGGTCATCTGCTTTCTTAAGCTCTTCAAGCTCGTCAACGATACCAGTAATCATCATGTGTCTTAATTTGATTAGCAAATTAGTTTCAGACTCTGCAATAACGGTCAATAGGGCCTTGACTTCCAGCATCTTTGCTTTTTTGGCGGCCTTATCATAATATTTGAAACTGGAATTTGTGAGGGTAAAGGCCAGGTCAAGCATTTCGTCTAATGGATCCATGTCTTCACTCATTTGCAATCATCGTGTTGTATACAATCCTAAAGAAAGCACTTTCTGTTACAGATACAAGATTAGAAAGTTTCGCAGGCTCTACGTATTTTCTTAATCTGAAGCATTTTTACATTGGCTAGATACTCGAATAGCCTACTAATAGGTCGAGATTTTGCACGGGCAGCAATCGCCAGATAGAATGTATAACCCTTGACTTCCTTTCTCAACGCCTTATTACAGATGAAGATTCGAGGATCTGTATCTTCGCGCGTTAGATCAAAAGGAGTTTCATCAGGAATTTCATCGCGATCCTCCGTTTGATCAAGTTCCTCAAGTGCATCAACAATACCCGTGGCCATCATACCCCCTATCAGGTCCATTAGTTCATCTTCAACTTCTGCTAGAACCATCAAAAGTGCCTTAACTTCAGGTGTTTCAACATTCATTGCTGCACTATGGTAGTATTGATAGTGAGAAGCGGCAGTAGTAAGTGCCAACTTTAACATCTGATTAATCGGATTTACTTTCCCCTCGCTCATAAGCACCAACAATGAATCTACGAACTTAGTGAAAGCCTTTTCGCTATGAACTAGAACGTTTCAAAAAGACCTCGAATTCGAGTTATCATCTCACCCTTCAATGAAGCACATTGTTTGAAGAAATATTTCAACTCTTCGTGGTTCGTCTTATCGGATAACGAGCTATAGAATTTGTAGGATTCCCATTCCATCGCAAGAGCATCGTTGCAAACGCCAATATGAAATTCTTTCTCTGCTCGACGAGGGTCAAAGGGTGTAGGGTTGGGCGGAGAAGCAAAATAATCTCTACTAAAAGAGAGGTTGGCGATTTCAACCATGTCAGTATTCAATATTTGCTCAATTCGGTCAACTAATCCAGCTTCAGCCTCAGAGATTTCAATCAGCAAATCTCTTACAAGGGGGTTTTGGATGTTTCTAACTCCACTGTAGTAGAAATGGTAATTATTCATCTCTTTGATATAGGCGTGGTTCAAGAAGCTACGAAGAGAAACTCTTTTACTTATCATAAATATCACGCGAATAGCGATTCATAATACGAATCAAACCACTAAAGCCGTTTCGGTTAGCACAAATTTCATCTATTTTGATAGGATTTTGGGTCAGAAAGGTATCCTGAAACCAGTTCATACTCATTTTCAGGCATAATATTTCTAATCAAAGGTAATCCTTCGTCAACAAATCGGATTAGACTATGAAGGTGTATTCCTTCTTTCTTAGCAATCTCTTCTGCGCCTTGTTGCCTATCAACTATAACTGCAACATCATCACAGGTAACATCTACGATTCCGCGTCGTTTTACTTCAGCCATTACTTGAGATCTTGCAATAAGCTTGCTACTCATCCCAGTCACAAGGTCATCAATTAGACAGATGGAATCACCGGATTCTAGGACGCCTTCAACCAAAGCATGTTGTCCATATTCAGATAGGGCTTTTTGGAACTCTTCTTCCGTTTTTACTCCTGTAAGTTTACGCGTGTGACAGGCAGGAATTCCTGACTCTACCGACAGTACAGTGGCAATGGGTATTCCAGCAAACGCGATTCCAACAATTTTGTTTACATGCGGTGCATTTTCTTTGAGTAATTGTGTCATTGCTTTACCAACATTGCGTAGAGTGTTTGGAAAAGAGCTGATTAATCGAAGCTGGATATAGAAAGGACTCCAGAGTCCAGAGATGAGTGTCCACCCTTCAGGCTTGTCGCGAGTTGCAGTGAGGAGCATGCGCTTCTCATAGATATCGCGCATTATCTGCGTCTTCAAATGCGCTAGTGCATTCTCATCACTCATAGAATTTACCTCAACTAGTTCACAAGTGAGTTTCTCTTAACTCTGCTCATCAATATTCGGTATGGGGGCTTTTTGCTTCATTCGTTTATAGGACCCGGTAAAGAGAAGTGAAAGGATTTGATTCTTACGAATGAAGAAGAGCACAACTATCACTGAGATAGTAACACCCAAGAAGAACCGCAGTGGCCAAAACAGGGCGTATGCTGCATCTATGTCAGCAGTAGTCCAGCCAAAAAGTAGCAGAAGGGGAGGTACAAGTAGGAATGTGAATGGATGCACTTCATAGATTTCTTGAGATGCATTCCCTAGTACTACCAGCGATTTTCTTATTGAGGTAGTTAGAATTGCGATTTGGCTAGATATCACAAAAACAAGAGAAGTACCAATGGTACCTGCTATCAAATATAACCAAACATTGACGCCAATGTTATCAACCGCAATATCGGTGAACCCATTCAATTCAGATACGATAAGAAGAACTGCCACGCCACTTACGATGAGTAGCAAATCTTTGATCCGAGATTCGGTTGCCCAAAATTTCACACCATTGACTTCACGCATCTCATTTCCAATAAAGACAAATGTAGCTGAAACAAGTATTGCTCCAAAGTGCCAAGGAACTAAATTTGGAAAGAAAAGGGAATTAATAGCTACTGCTGTTAGAGGTAGTACTAAGAGAAGGGAAAATCTGGTCGCTCGAGGTGCTTTCGCAAATAATCTATCCAATCCTGCGAATAGCAACATCCCAAAATATAGGACTGGTAAAAACCAAAGATGAGTCGATTGAGTAGGGGGACCACTTCCATAAAAGAGTGAATACAGCATCAAGTCAGGAGTCAGATATGTATCCACTACATTTGGAAGTAGAAAGAACAAAACTATGATAATCACGTAAAGAGCAAAGTAAGGAATTAAGAACTGACGACCTCGCGATACTGCAAATTCTTTCAACTTGTATCTATGTCGTTTCGCATTATACGTAAGTCCCGCTAAAATGAAGAAGATGGGAATAGTGAAACTACTCAGATGGGTTGTGATTGCATTAATCTGCGGGATAATTGAATGAACCGTGATAACTAGGAGGATGCCAATACCTTTGGATACATCAAGCCAATCAGCTCTTTTACTGGTCGAGTCCAAAGGTTGCGACATGTAAAATCCGTCCTTCTCTCTAACGTGCAATCTTCTGTTAAGAAACTATCCTCCATTCGGCAAACTTTTTAACTCTCACTCGTGCGGTGAGTTTCACAGCGCTCGTTGAAGAGCTGTATATAACACTGCGTCCGTTGTCTAAAAGCTTTCAGCTTCTGAAAGTTTGACCAAGGGGCTATGATGGATCCCTGCCACTGTGCGGGGGTTTATCCCTCGGAACTGTAGATCGGATCCGGCCCGGGTTCAAATCCCGGCGGACGCACCATTTCCTTTTCTAATAATCTAATTGCAATAGTCTAACCAGTTAACAATCCTTTGCCCTTCGCTTTGCAGCTGCTCCTTCACTTCAATAGCTAAATCTTGATTATCTTGTACCCATTCAGCGACCTTTTCACGTTTTACCTTATCATTAGGTGGGCATAACAAAGCCCATCTCATTTTATCTTCATTTTTGAATACATAAGTGGTCCAGTTGACGGAAAAACGTCCGGTCCTATTTGAGTAAACAATATCCTTTGGGTATGGATGAGCATTAATTTTCAAACGACTAAGTAATTTTATCTCGTCGTTCATTAGAGCACTTGGGTTTGCATGTATTGCCATCAAAAGACTATTTGCTGCCAATGCGATTTGTTCATCCTCAGATCCTCCCATTTCGCGAAGATTTGTAAGACTAATCCCAATCAACTGTCGCTCCTTCCAATGCGTATCACCATAATCACGAACTAAATTGATTTCCTCCATTCCCACTAAAGACGCAATATGATATTTTTCTCGTTTATTTCCCGGATTTAGTACAACGGATCGGCTCCAAGAAAATCCTGCATGTGGAGTAAAATATCCATCTTCGGGAATCAATTCTTCGAAGTACACTTTTACATCTGCTATTGATGCATTTCGGATATGAATTGATAATCGGTTATTTTGAAGTGGCTTATCTCCCGCGGTAAATTCCCAGATTAGAAACGCACGACCAATACTTCGAGGAAAACATACTTCATAGCAACCTCCGCGTTTTCCCCTGTGTAGTGTAATATCCCCAAACCCGTTCATCAATGTTTCCACGATATCAATTCGCTCTGAGCTGCTCTCATAGTATGTAATCATACCATCCTTACGGATGTGACAATCACTATTGATAATTGCACCAAGTCTTACTCTTAATTCAGATAGTTTCGCACCATCTGGAAATTTTGGATTCTTAATAGCACCTTGCCCATTTATGCCGGTTAGTTTAGATATTTCTCCTTCAATATCATTGAGTTCAAATCCTATAATATCAAGGCATAATTTCAAATCATACCCTCGTACACTTAATTGTGTGGAGCGGATAGCTTTGATTCGTGAATCATTATCACGTAATTGTATGATTAATTCATTGAGATGTTTCATAGATGCTGATGCTTCATCAAGGTCTAATTGACCAAATATTCTTCCTACAAACCTCTCTAGATTCATTTTGCTTCCAAAATAGAATCGCTCTTCTGAATAGCCATCAATCAGTTTGTCTGAGGAGTCATCATATTTCCAAACATAGATGCGATGTTCTACAATTGCTACTCGGAATTGATTCTTCATGTCACCTAGAACTAACCGTTCATCCAACATGGTTGTAACTTGCTTCAAATTCTCTCTGAGTGTTTCAATGAGTTCGTAGCTGGTTTCAGTATAGACTAATCTTGAATTGCTATGTTCGTAGAGGTCTGCGATGGAATCTACTAATTGCTCTATTGCAATGGATTTTGATTGCGATGACATCTCAATTATGTATAATATATGAGAAAATTTAAGGTACAATAAAAACTAGGGGCTATGATGGATCCCTGCCACGGATCCGGCAATCGCATCCATTACGGATGTGGTCGGAAACCGGGAACTGCGTTCATTTCCTGAACGTGGTCGGGAATTCAAGTCCCGGCGAGCGCACCA
>Ga0114923_10003307_pt1 | contig 10874 bp, 22 predicted proteins | sample SumtaG_FD_89578 | JGI IMG/M metagenome (GOLD analysis project Ga0114923, IMG submission 89578) | Deep subsurface microbial communities from Indian Ocean to uncover new lineages of life (NeLLi) - Sumatra_00157 metaG | ecosystem: Environmental > Aquatic > Marine > Oceanic > Sediment | place: near...
CACCTCGCTCATCTCCTTCTTTGGGCAGCTTTTTTTGCTCTGTTCTTTTATTGTAAGTCTCGATCATCTTTTGAGACCACCAAACATCAGTTACATAACATAGAGTAAGACACCCGCAAATACATACCACAAACGAAATTCTTTGAATCCACTTCTTCATTTCAACCTCAATATTTAGGGCTTAGGGTGTATATATCCCAATGTAAGCTGATTCCACTTTTTGACAATCATCGCCAATGTAAAACCATAATTCCTTTTTCTCAGCTATTCCACCAAAGTAATAGCCGATGAGATATGCCAATAGAAAAACAAACCTGCACTTCCAATCCGTTTTCTTATCCTCAATCATTTCAAATCTCCAAAATCCATAAACTCGTGCATCCCATTGACATCTTTTTTTCTGAGTAACACATGGTTAGGCATAAAACAGTTATTAACAACTCCTTGCATCCCAACGAAACAATCCACCGGGGCATTAACTCTTAGAAATCTTTTGGCCGGCTTCTTTTTCAGCATGATTGTCAGCACACACCCACTTCTATCACGAACATAATCTTGTTCGCTAACCTCAACCGGCTCACAAAAATACCTGTCATCAGCACATTCCACTAACGGTCTGCTCATCTCACTTTCTCCGGTTTAGGTAATTGCTTTTGTTCAATAACCTTACACTCAACCTTTTTGCGGGGGCGGATAGCTCCACGGGGCAGTCCTGCTGCTTCACAAAACTGCGCATATAATTCCGCTACCCTTTTCGCTGCACATTGGTCATACTCAAGTCTCAAACGAAGTTTTTCTGTTTCAGTCATTGCCACCTCAAAAGTATAAAAATACATGCCCGATGATCAGCGCCCTGATAAACGATAGTGCTGCGTTAGCATAGCCTCGCTGTATGGCCCATAAGTTCGCCGCCGAGCATATAACACCGGCCGCTAACATTACAGCCTTTGGCCAGCCGTGTACGACCTGACTGATAGTATCATACGGACTAATCGCCAAATAAACATCAAAGGCCCCTATCGCAACAAAACCCCAGAAACAGATCCAGTCGAGTCTTTCGTTCTTTGTCATTTTCGGTTCATAAGTGTTACACTTGCTGCCGTAGGGATGTACACCATAACAATAAGAGGTACCTACCCATTTACAATCTTTACATCGTTTCATTATTCTACCGCCTCATCTTCACAATCCATAAACTTTTCGTGCTTCTCGAATGTAATTAAGACACCCTGAAAAGGCGCCGGGTCATTCACATCAAGAAACGCCCGCTGTTCGCTACTTAGCAATCCTGAGATTGATTTTGTGGTTGATGAGTTGCAGCTTATCATGAAGCACGTGCCACAACTCAAGATCGTTATTAGTGTAAGCCTTAACCATTTCATTACGGATTTTTCTCCTCTCTCTCTTGAGTCGTCTGAGAGTATCACCTCGACTAAAATATCGTTTAAGCAGCCACAAACTCAGAGATAATAACGCCGCAACTGCTATCGCTATCGCTTTAATCATATCATTATCCTTTCAGGGCTTGTATCAATTTATAAATAACTCCCATACCCTCACTATCATTATCCGCCACTTGCTTTTCACCACAAGAGATGTCTTCAATTTCATCAATCATCCTTTTTAATTTATCATTCTCAGCTTTGAGTTGCCAACGCATCTCAATTTCTTTCCCAAGAGCCTTCGCACTCCCAAAACAAGTCGCTGCATCTATAAAGAGGTTGCCGCTGTATAGCTTTATTCTGGCAAACGGAATGTTCATGTTTGACCTGATACATAAATCAACCGTTGCATGCTTGGATCTCGGTACTGATATAATTTCGAGTTCCTCAAGGGAAATATCACCAGTCACGTTTTCAAATTCATGTTTTATTTCCATATCATTATCCTCAAATTTTGGGGACGGCCGCTAAGACCGCCCCCGTTACTCAATTCACTTACTCAACAGGCGAAGGATCAGCAGGGTCGTTATCTGGGATGTCCAGGGCCTTCCGCAGGGCCTTCAACATCGGCAGGACGATTACATCATCCCAGTGAGTAGATGAGTCCTTCACCTTATCCTCGACCTTATCGAACGCCTTATCGAGCAGGTCCTTAACCTGTGCCGGCGACAGCATCGTCGCCATAGCCGCAACAAGCGACCTTACCAACTGCAACAATAGATTTGACATACTTGCTCCTTTCAAAAAATTATTGTTTATCTTCCAGAAAATCCATTAGGCGTTTAGAATCCCTCCGCATCTCTGTACGGTCGTATGTATATTTGATTTGCCCTGACAAAACATACCTTTTGCAGTTACCGCATAGATAACCGGTTTGACAAACTTGCTCCATAGACTTGCTAAACTGATCGTCATCGAGGCGAACCAATGCAACAGACGAAAGCTTCTTACTTTTACAATGCGGGCACGTTTTGTATCTATAATTAGCCGGGCATACTTTCATAATCATTTCCTTTTCAAAATCAAAAATACCAACAGTCCTGCCGTCTCTATTCCGAGACGACTACAAAAGGGACTGTCGGGGGTTCGAGAACTGGCGGGTCAAATTTCAATATGACATTGACAACATAGGTTTCTATTGTCGTTTGAACCTCACCGTCAGGAGCTGTAGATGTTATACCAAATACAAAGGGATGTGGGCCAACATCATTAACATCAGGCAGCCAGTACCATGTATCTATATTAGCGTCCCACACCACGCCATCAGGCACTTGAACAGGTTCAATCACATACGGGTAGCCCTGATTCTGACAGCCCCTAACTTCACTGCCAGACATATAGTGTGTTCCGATACCGGTAGTGCCGATCACTCTGGGCAAATTCGTATCGTGTACATACTCAAAAGGAAAGTCCGTTGTTGTTGGTGGCGATATACAATGATCCGTAGCCCACACAGCCACAGCCAGCAACGCAATCGATACTGCAATCAATCTAATTTTCGTGTTCATAGTTTCACCTCTGGATATTCTCTTATTTGTAATTCTTTCGGGAACTTCGTTATATCCTTGATGGGCATAAATACGCTTTTTTTTGTGTAAGATGGAGTGCTATGTACTTGCTTAACAAATACAGGTGTCCCGGCAGCCTTGCATTGCTCAATAAGATTTCTAACATTTTCATTCTTACAATACCTTGCGTTTGGCCCTGATTCACAGCCTATGATTACCCAATCGAGAGGATTAACATAATCAGCTTGTCTTTCGGCGTAACCACAATGATTACAAGTCAAATCTTGAAAATGAGAGTAAAGCTCACCGCACCCATCACATCTCCACTGTTTTTCTTCAAATTCACGAAAGTCTACAGGCCCTAACATCGGCTCAACAGAAACAAACCGAACAGCAGCCGGTATCTGTAATAGTATCGGGATTCGCCTGTCGGCCATAGCTTGATTCTCGGCTGTTACGCCAAGCCAGAGATTATCAAGAGGAAAGGGGATTGTGTCTAATCCTAAATTATGAGTTTTGAAATAAGCCAACATCCGTTCTGGTCGTTTGGTAAGCACCTGAAATATGTGTTCGTTGCAATCCTAAACAACATTCATTACCCTGTCAATAAACGCAAACGGCACAGACGGATGAAATAAATCTCCCATCGAGCAAACGAATATCTTGCGAGGGTTTTTCCAGTGCAGGGGTTTGTCGAGGGCTGATTCATCGCAGAAAGTTTTGCCGTTCCAGCCCTTAAAGTATGTTTTTTCTTCTCTGGGATCATGCATCATTGTAACTACATCAACATATCGGCGTTGCCTTTTTGTTAGCTGAGCAAAATCTTTTATCTTCGCACATTCCATAGCTGCCTGCCGCCCAGCCATCCTCTCGGCATAGCAGTTCTGGCAGCCCTCGCTTACTTTCGTGCAGCCGACAACAGGATTCCAGGTCGTGTCCGTCCATTCTATTTTACTGTCAGTTCCCACTGTTCTCTCCTTTCTTTTGCAATGTAAAGTGATGGTTAAGGAAAAAATGATCTTCTGTTTCTACGCCCGCTTCCTTTACCGCCGTAGCTGTAAAGACTCTGCCGCCATAAGCCAACGTGCCAGCTTTTTCTACTCCGTCAAGTGTTTTTGAACGGTTACTTCGGTTTATAGTCGCTGTAAATCTATCGCCTTTTTCAAGTCTAAGCATTTGTGTTTTCTCCTTCAATCTTTGTAAGCCTGGCCCCTGTCCTTTCGGATCAGATAGGCATCAAAATATTTTATCGGGTACCGGGTGAACCCGCCGTCAGGCTGATAAGAATACCCGACTATTTTCTTCCGCCGGCCATCGTCCGGAACAATAGTCCGCCTGTAGCCGATAGTCTCATCAGCATCATCAACCAACCGCCATAATCTATAAATGCCTTTGATCATAATTCCGCTCTTCTCTATTAAGTTTGAATATCGAACACGGGGCTGCCGCCCCTTATGTATTCAAAAACCTTCGAGATATCAGACCCGCACAAAGTTGTAATAAGCCACTGCCCATCAATCGGATAGTATCGCAGCGTTTCTCCTCCATAACCATAAGACAGAGAAAGATGGTCGCCCATTAAATACATACTGGTTTTCCAAGGGAATGAATCGGTACTAACCCCCGCGTTTTCTGCTGCCTGTCCCAGGGTAAAATCGGGGTGATAATCGACGGACAGTGAAGTGCGATAGCACCCTTCACTGTCCAGTACAATCTTTTGGGTTTCAGGTATATAGGTCGTCTTGTTGATTAAATACTTTTTTAATTCTTCGGCAAATTTACTCAGAGCCTCAGCGGTTGGTTTGTTTTTCTCCGCCAACACTGCCGCCATTCCTTGCGACAAGAACACAGATCCATTAGGGTCGTCTCTATCGCCATGGCCGCCAAGGGCATCAAATTTAGGATTTGACAACATCTCAACCCACAATAAACACGCCTTACTAATAATCAGCACATTTGGTTCCTGTTTTTCGGTCATTGTTTCTCCTTTATTATTATAAAAACCGCATTTTTAGCCTAAAACGCCCATGGCCGATAGGGACACGAAATGGGCCGTTTTTGGGTGTTTTTTTGGCCATTTATCCTTATATCCCTTTATACTTAAACATCTTACAACTTTCAAATCCAATCGTGCGTTTTGCGTTTCCAGCCCGCAATCGCCGCTTTTGGCCCTTCTGCGCCCTCATTCTAAGCCTGTGAACGCTGCTTTCCCAAAATGAGCGCCGATCGGCCATAGGCAATAACCTTTATTTTCAGTCTTGTTTTTGTAATCTATCATTATCTATCATGTTACAAATAATACATAAGCGTACTTTAAGACTGTTATGTATAGGACAAATCAACCAAAGTCCATCTTATCTAAGTACTGAACACTGGGGCCTTTAAGGGTTCGAGCATATATGCGAGTTGTGATAGGAGAGGAATGCCCGAGCTGATCCTGGACAAGTTCAAGGCTATTCGAATGTTTCAACAGTTGTGTAGCATACGTATGGCGACAGACATGGGGCCTCAATTCAACGCCTGTATTGCGGGCGACGGTATTGAGTCTGTGCCATACATTGTGATATTCCATCGGGGCAAACCGTTCATTGAGGAATAGTGGCGTCCGCAACGCCTTCTGCCTTTTCAGACCGCCTGACTTAATCGCTTCCAACGCCGGTTGATGGAACCTTTCGATGAACACCTCCCACTTAACCACAAGCTTTTTCGATACCAAAAGTGTCCTCTGTTTAGTTTTCTTACAGAAGTCCTCGGGGATCCTGACCAAGTCCTCATGGCCGTTAAAGCCCGGCAGGTCAAGTAATACCAGTCCAAGCAGTTCAATCGCCCTTAGACCCGTATAAAAATACGATTCCAACAGCATCAAAGTTATCGCAGACCGGACCCCGCCGGCCGCGGCCTTGTTACGGGCATAGTTTAGGACCATCATAATCTGTTCCTCCTCCAGAAAACTACTCGGGTCCAGCCCGACTTTCTGGATACTACCCCTGTTCTTCTTCCACCGGCGCCGATGCCGCTCTTTACAGGAAACCCGACCTGCTCTTTGTTTTTTCATTTTAGCCTGATCCTTTCAGGGAAGGCCCAAGAGCCCGTTTAACCTGAGCAAAATGCCGACTGGCGCACTTGGGACACCAAAAAGCCCCACATTCATAACACCGGTAAGCGAACATTATTGGCACTATCTTCCCACAAAGACATCTCATCTGGGGTTGTTTTTTAGTATCACCCAACGACTTCAACTGGATGGATATATGCGTTCTCTTCTCTGCCAAACTTAGACTACACCATTCGCCTTTTAGTGGCAATTCAACCCGAAAATTCGATTGCCGCGGCCTTTCGTGCCGCCTCATTCCTCTATTTTTTATCGCCATCGCCAATACCCTTCGACTGCAAGAACCAAAAATATCATATCCCGTCCGATCATCGTCCAGGGCCCAGTATACGAATGGATGCAGGCGCTTAGAAAATTACTCACTATCCACAAGATAAAGCACCATCTGCATTTACGGTTATTGAGCACAACACCCAAGATCGCTATCGCACCCGATATCGCCCCTATAAATTCAAGCATAAATACAAACCTCCGCCTGGCAGCCGTGGTCCCAGCACAGGCATTTATGTTCCTTGTACGGGCAGTAATCGGCTGGATGCTCCTGCACCGGCCGTTCCGGTTCAGGCTCACCATACAATTGCTCGTAAGTTACCGGCTTGTTCTCAGGCATATTTCTCCTTCACTTTCGCCGGCATATGACCCGAACATACGAATTCCCCAAAATCGGAATATCCACCCGGTATTTTATACACCGCCGGCATTCCACATCCATGTTCCCGGCATGTCCTGCCCTTGATAGGAAATAGCTGAATTTTTTTTTCGTTACCTTTACTTTTACCTTTACTTATACTTATACTTTTACCTTTACTTTTACTTGTGGGGCTATCAAGCCCCACGTTAGCCCCTTTGTTTTTTTCTTCAAAAAGTTGTTTTTTAAGTGTTTCCAGAACGTGCGGGAACCTGTCCCTTTGAACTAAAATCCGCTTTAACACCCCCTTATGGGCGTTATTCTCGGGGTTCAAAGGTAGATTATTCTGGTGATAACAGAACTTCCGTATCCAAATCCAGCCCCCAGCCTCATCAAAGCCCCTCATAAGCTCCTCAAAAGCCCCTCGGATACTACCCTCAGCGATTTTTGTATGAAACACAGCCCCCTCCAAATCCACCTCCCAGAAACCGGCAATATCACACTTGTCCCAAATATACCAGTACAATACTTTCGCGTTCGGCGAAAGCTGCCTGAACCATTTATCGTCCCATTTTTCCGTCTGCGTAAATCTACTCGCCATCAGCGGTTTTTTCATCCTTGAACTGCTCGATTTCCTTTTCAAGTTCCAGAAGCTGCACGTTATATTCAACCATCCCCCTGACCAATAACTGGTTGACAAAGTCGTTAAATGACATAATCGGGGCCGGGCTTACGGTTATTCCGATAGCAATAACCATATAACGATCGTACATACTGACCAGAGAATCGGTCACTGCCTCAAATATCTCTGTTTCAATCCGTTCCTGTCCCGGCATTTTTCTCCAATCGGGCCTTGACCTTGAGCCAATATTCTTTCGTCGATTCACTGTTCCGTTCAGTTGGGTTTTTATGGGTTCTTGCCGCCGTTTCAAGCCAGCCGTTCATATCCCATCGTTTGTTTGACCAGTCCCGGCCAGCGTAATAGCACGTAACTATATTTGTGATCATCCGGCTCTTTTCCCTGTCCCATCGGTCCTCGTAATTGAAAAAATAAATATCCTGCCCGTCCATGTGTGCGGGTACAGCTTTGCGGATCTCGCTATCTTCTGCTACCCAGGGCGCCCACTCATCGCTAAATAGCCTCATAATCCTATTGGCGTCATCAACGTAAATTTCTGTAAGCTGATACGCCCCGACACAGCAGCCGTCCGGACAGACCGCATTGGCAGCACCCCTTGACTCCACCCATTCGATAGCATCGAGCAGATCGTCGAAGCTGTAAGACGGTGTGGCTACAGTAGTATTAAAAACATTGCCCATCGATATTACCTGGTTGTCTTTTGGGCGGCCCAGAACTGCGGTAATGGCCACAATAATCACAAAACCGAACCCGCAAATAGAACATACCCAACCTGAATACTTTTGATTTTCAGTCATCTTAATACCTTTCAAAAATTGTGGAGCCGCCGTTTTCCGGCTGGGGGGGGGACCGGGTCCACCGCGACCCCACGTGGATCAGTTACAGGGCAGGCAGGATTTGACACCTGCACGATGTCGACCTCGGCCATAGTTACTTTTCAGTAGGTTAGACTCCGGCACTACCACGGGCTAAAGCCCGTTTAACGTGCCATTCCAGACACGAAGCGTCTACTTCCGCCACTGCCCTGTTATTTACTTTTCAAAAAAAAGCCGGGCCGACCTTGCCCATCGGCTCTCCGTAGCCGACCCAACTTCGGAGGAATGTGATTAACTATAAATTGTCAGCAGGCAGGACAGTAATCGTTTTACGGGCCACCCAAGCCCCTTGCTCCGTGCTGAGGGCACTACTGACAGAAAGTCTTAACCTCCGTGTTATTTTGTTAAAGAGCTATGTTCGTTTTATTTATCAAGACCCATGTCTCTAATCCATCCACAATTAGGGCAGATATGAACGTAAAGCGACATCTCCACAGATATTTCCTGCATATCCTGTCCACCAACCATTACGGGCTCAATTACTCCATTGTCGTAAGGTTCCTGGTCAAAATCAAAAGTAGTCTCCCAACCATAGACCGTTGCGAATGCAATGCGATATCCACATTTAATACATTTGTTTTTATCCTTACTTTTTTTAGCCACTAAGCTGCTCCCTGCAATTTTTTGCGTACTTCGTATAAGTCGATGTCCCTGTGCGGGACCTGCTTTTGTTTCTGGCGGATTATCCAGTTATACCGCTTCCGATCCGTTCTTTTCAGCCAGGCCATTATCGTCACGTGGTCATGGCATTGCCGGTCGCCGGCGACTCCGTTTCGAGGATCCCATCTGGTGGACCAGTAGGTCCGCGGGATTATATGGCAGGCATCGATTATTACAAGCTCGCTGGCCGAGTGCCGGGCCTTACCGCATATCTCGCAGCGACACCCCGCCCGCAACAGTATAATCCGCCGCCAGAGCCTGTCGCATTCGGCTACCAGCCGGTCAATTGTCGATTTTTTGGTGTATCTTTTCATAAAGTCAGCGACACATATTACTGAGACAAACTAATCGCCAAAGACATTCTTCCGCCTCAGGTGTTAGATTGTCAATCTGATCGCTCAATTTATCTAAACCATCAGCTTGTTTTCTTAATCGTTCGGCCATGCTTTTTATCCGGCCTTTAGCACTTTCTCGTCCAGCTTGTCCTTCCATGATCATTCTCCTTTATAAAAAATAAAAGGAAGCCGCCGCCTGGCCGTACATCTGCGACGGACGAGTGGCCTGGGGGGAAACAGCGGCTTCCTTTTTTGTGTTTGATTGTTTAACAAGATCCATCGCAGTGTTCATAATGTTATTATTCGGTTTGAAGTTGATTTTGTCAACAGGTTTTTTTGAAGATTTTTGAACTTTTTTATAACTCTTTACCAATGTTGCGTTTACAAAGCAAAAAAAATGGGCATCCCTGCCCGTATTTTCGGTCCTTCATTTCTGGTCCGGCTCATTTACAGAATCGGCCGCGTAGCCGAATGCCTTACCTGTCTCATTAGCCGCGGTCCCCACTAACTTAAAACCTTCACCAACGAACCGGGCACTCTGCTCAACGACCGCACAGCCCGCCAGCATCCAGACCAGGGCCAAAATAAACACTGCCTCTAACAATCTTTGAATTAAACTTTTCATAATCTCCCTTTCAATTACCCATTTTTCTGATTTGCTTTTATCTGGCCCTGAAGTCCTATAATAAGTTCAAGCCAGAACGTTCGCTTTCTTGCTATTCGTGTCTGCTGCAGCTTCTGCCGGGCATCTGCGATAATGATTTGTAACTGTCTTTTGTCCATATTCCCCCTTTTCGGTTTGAATCGTACCTGTCTTAACTAAAATATAAGAAATATTTCTCGAACTGCCAAATAAAAACACCGCCCCGTTTTACGCGGGACGGTGTCTTTGAAGAAAAAAAGGATTCGGTTATCTATTTGGCCTGCTCGTAGGCTATTTGTTTCTGTTCGCGTCGTTTCTTAAATTTCGTGAGTTTGTCCTGGGCCCGGTCGATCATCTCCGATTCAGCTTCTGTCTTTGGCTGTTTCCGCCTCTCGAACGCCGTCTGTTGCCGGTGCCAGGTAAGGTCCTGCTCGGCCTGAAAGACCCTGTCATCCTCGATCGACAGCTCCAGCCGCCTGTCTAACAGGTTGACAGTGTGGCTACGGGCAAAATAGTTCATTGCCCCAACGATCATCCCTATTATCGAAAAGAACGCCACAGATAGCCATGCCGTTCGTTTGACCCAGTCCCATTTACTCGCTTTTTCAGCCATGATCATCCCTTTCAATAGATTTTATTCAATGTGTGAAACTACCGATGTTATCTTCGCTTCCCATTCGACGTTATTTGAAGCATCTCCGGTTACTCTAAATCTAACCGTATTACCGGTAACGTCCCATATACAGTTCCAGGCCGTATCTGATTCGATGTCATCAACCCACCCGGTCCAGCCGAAGTCCAGGTTACTTCCACCTGGATCGTTTTCACAATTAACCGTAAACTGCGTGGCTCCTATCGTGTCGACAAAGATCGCACCCGGCGTATTCGTCGGATCCTCGCCAAGCGTTATAGTTATCTGGCCAATAGTCGGAGTCTGGCCCAGTCCATGGGTTATAACATCAGTAGTACCGCCGCTGGTTATTGAACCTGTCCCTGTTTTCATTACCCGTGCGCTCTCGTAAGTATTCTGG
>Ga0114923_10003308_pt1 | contig 10872 bp, 6 predicted proteins | sample SumtaG_FD_89578 | JGI IMG/M metagenome (GOLD analysis project Ga0114923, IMG submission 89578) | Deep subsurface microbial communities from Indian Ocean to uncover new lineages of life (NeLLi) - Sumatra_00157 metaG | ecosystem: Environmental > Aquatic > Marine > Oceanic > Sediment | place: near...
CAAAGTACGCAGAGAGGTTTTTTATTTTTTATTATTAACCTTTTTTACTCCGCGAACTCTGCGCTCTCTGCGGTGAAAAAAAATATTCTGCAAGAAGATGGCAAGATTTTACGATCAGGCAACCTTCTTACCGTGGGGAAAATGGGGAAAATGGGAAGCTACTTTGATTTTTTTTTGGAATTAAGCAGCTCCATGACGCGGGCCATGTCTTCCCGGTCAAAGAAACTATAATCACCGTCCTTTCCATATTTATTCTGCTTTTCCATAAAAAGCAGCGCCCGTTCATCCCCCCAGTCCCCTTCTTCTGCCTGGTATTCCTCACCCTTATTTTCCACCTCATATTTATAAAGCTCTTCCAGTTTCGCTTGATCTTTCATCAATATCAGGTACTCCCGCAATTCACTCCTGTATTCGTTATCAAGGCACCATTGGTAAATCTGCAAACGTTTCTCTATATTCGCATTCCCTTCCAGGAAAAAACAAAAATTATACCGGCTTAAGGTCAATTTGGGCAGCAGCCGGTCCACCTGGTCGAATCGCTGCAGTGTTAAGTACATAAACGCCGCACCCCCATAATCGCCTTCCTGTTCAAAAGAAGCAGCACTCCCTTTATAGTGATGAATACAGGCTTTGTAGATTTTCGGCTTATTCTGCTTCAGGCCTTTAAAATAAATTACCATACCGCAGAAGTCCCCGGCCCTTCCCAGGAAACGCACGATTTCATCGGTCATTTTGTATTCCCTGTCCTTGGCCATGAGAAACCGGCCCCAGCGACTCTCTTCGTCTTTTCGCTCCGGGTGATTCCCGAAATACGTTTCCATTACGGCCCATGGCAAACTACTTTTCTCGAAGTGGAAATTGTCAAAATGATATCCATAGGATGGAAAGGTTAAATAAAATTCCGCGGCGATATCAGGCATCTCCTGGCCAATACACTGATCGGCAATAATATGGAGATTAAACATGGTCAATGCTTTCTTCAACCATACCTCATGGGCCTTTTCCTTGTTCCCCAGGAAGGCGTGACATAATCCCTCATATTCAGGCAGAATCCCGGCCCGGGAAAATATAAATACCGCCCGCTCCCAATCTTCCTCCCGGTAATATTTCATGCCGGTATCACCCAGTTCTTCCGTATCGATGATTTTTTTCAACACTTTCCCTGCGTTGGCAAACCCCTTTTCCCGGTCCTCGTCGGCGACGTAGATTTTGAAGGCTTCTACATAGTCTCCGCCTTTGGAATACGCCTGGGCCGCGGCCATGAAATCACCCGTATCTTTTAAATGGGGGGCTGCCTCCGAGTATTTTTTCATCTTCAAATAGCATTCGGCGATATTGCCGGAGTCTTCAAGCACACGGTAACGAATCAATGCCTTGAAATACTGCCGCTTTTGAAACAACTGTTCTGCTTCGCTTCGCAGGGCAGCTTTTTCCTTCTTCCGTTTTCCCAGGTACTTGACCGCTTTTTCAACGTTCCCTGCTTTTTCATAAATAGCCAGGACTTCCTCATCCCGGCCGGTTTCTTTGTATAATTCCAGTAACTGTATGGTATTTCCGCTCTTTTTCCACAGGGCTTCGGCTTTGGTATAATTTTTGTTCCTGGCGTAAAGCTCCGCCGCTTTTTCCTCCATGTTTAAACGGCTGTATAGGCCGGCGGCTTTCTCAAAATCCCGGGCCAGCTCATAATATTCGGCGGCTTTTTTTTCATTGTTCAGGTGCCGGAAGTAAATATCTGCGATTTCCCTGTAATCTTTGCAGCGTTGAAAACATTCAACCGCCTCGTGGTATTTGCCTTTTTCCAGGTATAAACGGCCAGCCTCGCTGAAATTGCCCTCTTCTTTGAGTACTTCGACGCGCAGCTCAGCGACCCGCTGTTTTTGGTTTAATTCTTGCCATAAAACCAGGGCTTCTTTGTACTTGCCGGCGTTTTCATAACATTCTGCGGCATTGGCTTTGTCTTCCAATTGTTCAAAATATCGGGCCGCTTGAAGGAAATCACCGGTTTGTCGGCAGTTATAGGCTAAAGTCCTGGTATGGGCGTTGGAATTACCGGCATTTTTAAAGCTTTCGGCGGCTGCTTTGTAAAATCCTCTCTCGAAAAAATAGTGCCCCTGCTGTTCCCACTGGTCGCTGGTGGTAATCACTTCCCATATGTCCCGGACAAAATCGATGTCTTCGGTAATATAGATATGATCACGGACGGGCTCGCTTTGCCAGATCACCGACGGCTGGGGACCGTCATAGATCAACAGGTCGTGCTGCGGCCGGGTAATCCCTACGTAGAGAAGATTGATCTCATGCCGGATATGGGCTTGGTGAACCCTCCGGGCACTGAGGTCCAGGGTGACTTTCCAGACATCTTGCGACGTGGGATCGGCACAAAATTTCCAGAGGACCACCGTCTCAAACTCCAGGCCCTTGGCTTCATTAATGGTAAATACCAGTTCAGTGCCCAGCCGCTCTTTTAATATCTCTTTTTCCTCATCGCTTCGCACCAGTATGGTGCGGCGGGCGCCGGGAATCCTCAAAATTTCCAGCATGCCTTCCGTCCGGATACCGGAGATGACGGTTACCGGCCGGCCGTTGTATCTCCACTCCTCCACGCTCTCTTCCGTTTTTTTCCCGATGAATTTCTCTTTCAAGTGGAGCAGTAGGTTAGACAACCGGACAATGCTGCCGGAACTCCTGAAATTGAGGGAAAGGTTTTTTAATTCCGGTACCTGCAATCCCCTCTCATAAAAATGCTTACGTACCTCTTCCCACCGGAAACCGCTGGGGTTAACGGTTTGTTTGGTATCCCCGGCCAGGAAGATATTATTGGGATTTTTGACAAACTTGAAGAGCAAGTTCAACTGGGTATCGGTAAAATCCTGGACTTCATCGCATACCAATATATCATAACTGTATGTTTCGGGAACGGTTTGGGGAATGAGGTCCAATTCGTCCCAGAGGTTTTCAGCTTTGAGTTTATCCCGGTACCATTCGGAGATGCGGTAAATTTCTTTGCGGTTAAAGGCAAAATTGGGGGCTTTCTTTTTGCCCAGCGATTCATATTCCGCAAAGGATAAATATGTTCTATCCATATGCTCTTTTTTTCCCAGGGAATGAAAGATTTTATCCAGCATCGGGGCGATGCGTTCCAGCAGTTCCGGGTTGTTGATAAACGTTTCCATGTTGGTAACGAAATCTTCGACATTGGTATGCATATATTTTTGGACGAACTTGCGGGGGGCTTCCAGGGTGTCCAATTTGGAAAAGAGGATAAATTGCTCTTGCAGCGGTTTTAGCAGGGGGGCCGGAAGGGGACCTTTTTTTAGTTCCCGGCCGGCTTTTTCCAGCAGCGGCAGGTTAAGGCGGGGAACCGCCCCTTTGATAATGCCGCGGATTTCCTCCCACAGCAGGGCGGGGTCGAGGGATACCCGCGAGGGATAAGTGGATAACAACTGTTTGAACCGGTTAAAATCCACTTCATGCCTGGGGAGAAAATGGTTTCCCCCGGCAATTTCCAGGCACAATTCCTTGAAGGTGTAAAACTGCGGGGGAAGGGTCTCTTTTTTCCATTCCCTCTGCTCCAGGAGTCCGTTGTAGAGTCTTTGGGCATAATCTTTCAGCAGGGTATTATAGGTGATAAAAAGTTTTTTCTTTTTACCCAGGTTTCTATTTAATAAGTAGTAAATGGAGAGGGTGGTTTTGCCGCTGCCCGCGGTACCGGATATCATCAGTGGAAGGGGTTTTTGCAGTATTTCTTTTTGTTCCGGCGTTAAATAGAGAAAAAGTTCCAGGTCGTCTCTTTGGTACATTTGTAAGCGTTTCCATTCGGGCTCATCCAGGGGATACCATCTCTGGCTGCCGGATTCGTCGTTTACCTTTTGGGTAATGGCTTCCTGGGTAAAGTAGGCCGGGTCCAACTCTTCCATATCCACATTCTCCAGGGAACTTTCCTGGTAATCGCTGAATTGTAGAAACGGGACATTAAAAGGGATAATGGTTTTGCTTTTCCTGGAAACATCGTCATGTTCGGCAATGCCCCAAACATAGATGAGAAGGGTTTGGTTGTCTTCCGGGGGGTGTCCCAGGGTAAAGAGGATACGGTTTCCCCGATCTATCCGGGCTTCAAATATATATTTAGAGGAGAGGCCTTTGAGTTTTTTTACTTTGAGTCCGCTGTCCCAGATACCGGTTTCCAGGTATTCGAATTTATCGCGGATTCTTTTCCTGGCGGCTGTGGGTTGTTTCAGCAAATATTTTTTCACGGTATCGTTAATCAACACAACGACCATTTTCGCTTCCCTGGTTATTTTAAGCCCATATCATACCAGAAAACCCGGTTGCTGTAAAAGTAAAAATACGGCAGTTCCAATTTTAACCGCGAAGGTTCTGACCCGCCGGAGGCAAAAATTAGAATGTCAAATAGCAATAGGTTTATTTTGATTTTTCTTGTTGGTATATTTTTATATGGCTCTGTTTTTTTAATTCTTTTATATATTCTTGGAGTCTTTTGTTCTGTTCCTCATTTCTTAATTTATTCAAGATTTCGTCCCGGACCTCTTTGTATTCGATTAATGCAGCCGGGATAATCTTCATCAACTGGGTGATGTACCAGCCGTTTTCAGTCTCAATCCAACCGGTATGCCGACCTTTTGTTAATTTTAAAGAGGCCTCTTCGATTTTAGCATCCAATTCTCCTTTTTTAAATTCGCCCAGGTAAACCTTGTTTTCCGGGTTGGGGAGCTCGGAATATTTTTTCGCAATCTCTTCAAAAAACGCTCCCTTTAACTCTGCATCGATGGTTTTCTTTTTTTCTTCCAGTGCATTTGGGTCTATATAGTTCTCTTTATTGAGAAAAATACAATTGAGCGAAAGTTTTAGCGGCTTGGTATAGTCTTTGACATTCCTTTTGAAGTATTCCATAATGGCGGAATTATCGATATTGATTTTTGAACCGATTTGTTCATGGATAAACATCTGCTGAATTCGGTTCTCTTTTAACTGTTTTTTCCATTCGTTATAATCCATCCCCTGCGAAGCAATAGCACTTCTTAATTCTTTATCCGTTTTGATATCATTTTCCTTCATAACACCTTTTATAAGCATCTCTACATCACCGTCAACTTCATAATTCTTATCTTTTGCATGGGACAAAAGGACTTTATGATCGATCAACCGATCCAGCAGGTTTTTTTTCATCTTTTCAACTTCTTTGGTCAGTTCTTCTCCTTTAAACTGCCGGGCGATGACCCGGGTCATCTCGATTTCAGCATTTTTTAATTCGGATAAAGTGATCAACTCGCCATTTACTACCGCATAGATTTTCTCGATAACTTCTGAGAAGCCAAACCAGCTTACCAGGAGAAAAACCAGGATTGTTAGAATGAATTGTTTCTTTATTTTCATCTTTTCTATCTCCTTTAATTTATATTTTTGTATCGATCCGTTGATAATCAAAATATAATTCTTTATATTTTTTATTTATTAATAACTCTTGTTTTGCTTTTGCTAAGAACTCCCTGTATGCGTTTCCCATTTTTTCCGCAAGCAGTTTATTTTCAATTTCGGGTTTTACTTTTTTTAGATACAATTTCTGTCCTTCTTTCTTTTTCGTCACTTTGAATATATGGAATCCGTAAGACGATTCCACCACGGGACTTATGGAGTAGGGATTTAATGAGAATACCACATTTTCCATATCTTCGGGGAGTGTCCCTTTTTCAAAATATCCCATCAACCCGCCTTTATGAGCTTCCATTGAGATGGACTGCTTTTTGGCAATTTCCTCGAATCGTCGCGGGTTATTGTTCAGTTTTGCCCTGATTTTTACGGCGGTCTCTCTATCGTTTACCAGTATCTGGTATAAAAGCACTTGCATTTTGCTTTGGAATTCATCCCGGTGAGTATTGTAATAATAGCGAATTTCTTCTTCGCTGACTGCTATATTGTCGTAAACTTTATGATATAGATATTTTTGCACCTTTATCGATTCAATGATCTGATTCTTATCGATAGAGTCGCCGGAGATACTTAATTTGGTCAAGTGGTTATTAATTTCCTCCTCAACCACCGGGATATTCCTCTGGTCGGCAATAAATGAAATGATTTTGTGATCCACAAAGGAATCGAAGAGTCTTGAAAGTAATTTTGGGGTTAGTTCGATTTCTGATTCGGATTTGGGCTTGGATGAAGAAAAATCAGGATGTTTCACCTTGACAAAGTGCTGGAAATCTTTATTGGAAAATCCTTTGTCGTTAATTTGCAAGACGATTTTGTTTCCGATTGATTCTATAGTTTTTATTTTCTCTTCGGTTTCGGTACCCTGGTCGGAAGTGGTATCTTTCCCGCAGTTAAAGCACAGCAAAAGCAATAGACTTATTAGGGTGAATTGTACTATTTTCATCTTTTTATTCCAGGTTTTTATTATATAACATTTCCAGGTTACTTTCAAATTTCCGTGACGATGAATTTTTTTAGCCGCGAAGGGGTGCGGCCTCTTTAAGGAAATTCCGGAATACTAATGGAAAGGGGGAATAAGACATGATCAACTGACCGGTAATGGGATGAAAGAATTCAAGGGAATACGCATGAAGGGCCAACCGTTCAAAAGTACCCCTTTTACCGTAAACAGTGTCACCCAAAATAGGGTTCCTATAATAAGAAAGATGAACCCGTATCTGGTGGGTTCTGCCGGTAAGCGGAAATATCTTGACTAAAGAGAAATCACTATACTCACGAATCACTGAAAATTGAGTGACCGCTTCCCGTGCATTAGCTGCATCAACTTCCACCGCTCTATACCGTGTCCTGTTTCGAAGAGATCGGGCAATGGGTACATCGATGGTACCGTTCCTGTACCTGGGGTGACCGGAAACCAACGCCAGGTAAGTTTTTTTTACTTCCCTGCGTTTGAATTTCTTCTGCAACCGCTTCACAGCGATATTATCCTTGGCCAGGATAAGAACCCCGGACGTATCCTTGTCCAAACGGTGCACAATCCCCGGACGCTCAGTGTCCGGTATTTCATCGATTTGCGGATAATGGAAACGGAAAACATCCAGGATGGTATCCCGGTGCGTCCCGGAACCGGGATGGACCGGCACGCCGCAGGGCTTGTCAATGATCAACAGGTAATCGTCTTCGAAGAGTTTTTTCAATTCAAAGGTGGGAAAATATTCTTTTCTTTTTTCTTTTTCATGCTCGACCAACTCCACATCCACTACATCTCCCTCCCGGAGGCGGATGTTTTTTTTACTTACTGGTTGGCCATTCAGTTTGATATGACCCTCTTTGATCAATTGAACCACCCGGGAACGGGACATATCCGTCAACGATTCATTTAAAAAATGGTCCAGTCTCGGATAAGCCTTTTTCGCTTTAAATCGCTTATTGATGGTCAACGATTGCCTCGCTCTCTACTGACCCACTGACCCACTGCCTACTGCCTACTGCCTACCGTCCCCTTCGTGTCCTTCGTGGGTAAACCGGATTTCTTGAATCTTTTGTACATTATAATAGCAACGATAATCCCGATGATACTGATCAACTGGGGAACCGACAAACTGGTAAAGGGATGATCCATACCACCGAAAATATACCCCCTGTCAGTATCACCCCTGAAAAATTCCACGAAAAACCGTATAATGGCGTAGTTAATAAGATACAGGATAAACACCTGGCCGTTGAATTTTTTCTTCCTGTAGAAGACAATGAGGAAGATAAAGTTTAGGAGATTCAAGATGGCTTCCATTAATTGGGTGGGGTAGAGGGGAATATTGTGGGGAACACCGGTAGTGGTGTCAGGGCTGGTGAATTCTAAGGGAATGGGACACCACCCGTCGGCATGCCTTCCCCAGCAGCATCCGGCGGAAAAACAACCCATGCGCCCGAAAAAATGAGCCAGGGCTATCCCCGGGGCCATAATATCCGCGACGATCTTAAAGTCCAACTGGCGCTTCCGTACATACCATACCACGAACAAAACACCAAAAATCAATCCACCGTAAAACGTACCGGCAGAAGTAATCAGTGAAGTTATTTCACCCGGATGTTTCAAATAGTAGCCGATCTCCGTTATAAACAGGAAAAGCTTGGCCCCAAATAGTCCGATGATAATGGTATAGACAATAAAATCAGATACTATTTTTGTATCCAGGTTTTCTCTCTTTGCCAATTTCAGGCTTAAGAGAAAGGCGGACAAAACCCCTACCGCCAATAAAAAACCATAGGTATGAATAGTGATGGGACCGATTTTAATTAGAATTGGGTGCATTTACCCCTCCATATTGAGAAAATAAGCAGAACAACACCGATACTGATAAAACTGTCGGCAACATTAAAGGTAGGCCAATGATAACTTCCAATATAAACATCCAGGAAATCAACCACATATCCCTGGTAGAGACGGTCGATAATATTCCCTACAGCGCCGCCGATAATAAAGGAAAGCGAGGTTAATTCACAAGCACATTTGGCTTCCAGTTTCAGGAAATAATAAATCACAGCAATCAACGCTATAATGGAAAATGCCGTTATGATCTTGGGAATAATGGTGTGGGAAGGATTGGAAAATATCCCCCATACCGCGCCTTTGTTTTCAACGTACCTTATCAAGAAAAAATCCTTGATCACATGAATGACCTTATAAGGGTTAGCATCAAAAGTCGTTTGTATAATTAACTTTGTAACCTGGTCCAGTAAGATAATGATACTAAAAATCAGTATGTACTTTTTTTTATTCTCCAGTGTCAATCGTCATCTCCTTTACTACTTCGCTGCATCGCGGGCAGAGTTCCGGGAATTTATTTCCCGAAGTATCTCCAGTAAACCAATTCCAGCACCTGGGACATTTGCTGCCCCCTGATTTAACCACCTCGATACTTTCCTTATCGGATTTTTCCAGGTTTATCCCGGAAACCACGAGAATCTCTTTAAAAAGGTCCAGGTTAGTGGAAATAAGCTCATACAGTTTACCGGGAAATGTCAGGTTTACTTGCGCTTCCAGGGAATCCCCGATGATCTTCCGGTTCCTGGCCTCTTCAATTTCTTTCAAAATCCCATCCCTGAGTTTGATAATATCATCCCATTTTTCCGTATCCAGCTTATGGAGATAGGTTTCTTCCACTTCCGGGAACAGGTGAAGATGCACCGATTCTTCCTTACCTTTGAATTCCGGCATATGCTCCCACACCTCTTCGCCGGTAAAGGAAAGAAGCGGGGCCAACAGCAATACCGTCTCTTTTAACAATTTAAATATAACGGCCTGGACTGTCTTCCGGGTGATTGAACCGGTATCGTTACAATAAAGATTGTCCTTGATAAAATTTAAATAAAAGGCACTCAACTCCACGGTAAAGAAATTTGAAATGGTATGGTAAATGATATGATAGTCATAATCCCTGTAGGACTGCAGGATTTTTTTCTTTGCCTGTTGGAGTTTGTTGAGGATATATACGTCCACTTCCCTGAGATTTTCTTCTTTTAATGTTTCCTTTCCCGGGTCAAAATCGGACAGTACACCCAGCATAAATTTCCAGGTATTACGAATTTTCCGGTAGCTTTCGGTCACCCGGGATAGGATTTCATTTCCCAGTCTTGTGTCTTCCCTGTAGTTAACCATGGCCACCCAGAGTCTCAGGATTTCGGCCCCTTTTTCATCGATGATGGTTTGGGGTTTGATGGCATTGTCCAGGGACTTTGACATGGCGCGGCCTTTTTGGTCCAGGGTAAAACCGTGAGTGATGACCGTCCCGTAAGGTGATTGTTTCCTGGCGCTGATACTTACCAGGAGGGATGAGTGGAACCAGCCCCGGTATTGGTCACCGCCTTCCAGGTACATATCCGCGGGGAAACGGTGCAGGGGATAGTGGTCCAGCACCCCCCAGGAAGAGCCGGACTCGAACCAGACATCCAGGATATCCATGCCCTTTTCAAAATCTCCACTGCCGCATTTGGAACAGGTGGTTCCCCCCGGTAAAAATTCGGAAATATCTTTTGTATACCAGGAATCGGAACCATAGGTTTGAAATTGCTTTTCTATTTTTTCCAGGGCTTCGAGACTTAGAAGTGCTTCCCCGCATTTTTTGCAGTAGAACACCGGGATAGGAACCCCCCAGTCCCGCTGCCTGGAAATACACCAGTCGGGCCGGTTGGCAATCATATTGTAGATTCTTTCTTCACCCCATTTGGGCAGCCATTCGATCCGTTTGATCTCTTCCAATGCTTTTTTTCTTAAATCCGCCGTATCCATGACAATAAACCACTGTTCCGTGGCCCTGTATATTAGCGGTTTTTTGCACCGCCAACAGTGGGGGTAGGAGTGTTGGATGACGTCATCATGAAGTAACCGGTTATTGTTTCTTAAATCTTCTACGATCTCAGGGTTACTTTTAAAAATGTTCCGGCCTTCATATTTTCCCGTGGTTTCATCGAAGCGTCCCGCGGGGTCCACCGGCGAATAGATATCCAGTCCATGATCAAGGCCGGCCCTGTAGTCGTCTTCACCGTGTCCCGGGGCCGTATGCACGCACCCGGTACCTTGATCCAGCTCCACATAATCGGTATTAATAAGGATCGAGTTGCGATCATAAAGCGGATGAATCGCATTTAAACCGTTGAGGTCAGATCCTTTAAATTCTTTCATTATCTTGTATTCCCCATCGATTAAATCCGCGATCACGGGGATCAAGCGTGTGGCGGCGATGGTGTATTCCCCGTTCATCTCGAAAAGTGCGTAATCGTATTCAGCTTGAACCGCGATGGCCAGGTTGGCCGGGATGGTCCAGGGGGTGGTGGTCCAGATCAATACAAAAATTTCCTTATCTTTGAAATCTTCCAGGAAACCCGGGACATCTTTTAAGAGGAATTTAACATAGATCGAGGGGG
>Ga0114923_10003309_pt1 | contig 10871 bp, 10 predicted proteins | sample SumtaG_FD_89578 | JGI IMG/M metagenome (GOLD analysis project Ga0114923, IMG submission 89578) | Deep subsurface microbial communities from Indian Ocean to uncover new lineages of life (NeLLi) - Sumatra_00157 metaG | ecosystem: Environmental > Aquatic > Marine > Oceanic > Sediment | place: near...
ACCTGAGTTGAACGATTTTTGTGGATGAGGAGTGCTTAGATGTTGTTGCCAGAAGGTTTTCAAAAATTTGCAGGCATACCCGTCGGTATATCGAGAATTTTTGAAAGCCTTATGGTACAACAGATAAGTGCTAATCGCCGCAAAAATCGCTCAATTCAGGTTAAAACTGGAGTGAGAAATGAATCAAAAAAAATTGTTTTCAGATGACCTTAAAAATGCTTTGCCATCTCCCAAAATTGATAAAATATTAAATGAAATCGAAACAATTTATCAAAGCAAAATAAAAATGGATGAATTTGAAATCTGCAGGAAATGGGATGAAATCGGGAATTCCTTTTACAATCACAAAATGACTGTTGGAGATATAAAACGACTGATCCAATTTGGGATTAAATTACGTGATTTTAAAGGAACCGACAGGAACAGGATCGAGAGGGACTTTTTTACACTATTAAAAAGTGTATTGACTCCTTTTTTTAGCAGGATCGAGGGTGGTAAGCACCCATTTCCCATTAAGAGAGAGAAAATTGAAACAATCGGTGAAAAAGAGGTGATAGAAAAACTACTGCTTTTCCTGGAAATTGAAAAATTTGCCATTGATTCTTATAAATATAAACGGGATCGTGATTCTTTTGCCGGTAAGCGGAGAGCCTTTTCCATTGAATTAATCGGGAATTTCCTGAACTATTTTCAATCTTCCCAAGGACTGCAATTGGTGGTTCAATCGTTGAAAAGTAAAAGCAAAGCTGAGGTTGAATCGGCATCCGAGATTTTAAACTATTATTGCCGCACCAGGGGAGTGAGTAAGGATGAAGTACTGCAAATGCAATAAGAGAGGAATTATTATTCCTTATGAGTGAAATGGTAGGACAAAACAGCAAACTACAAACGCCAGTCAAACTGGAATAAAAGGTTTCCCATAGTGTCTGAACCGCTGATAATCATGATGAAATGATAGCGCTGATGAAAAGGAGCGCTTCGCGCAGTTTTTCACAACGCCGAAGGCGTCTAAAAGAAAGTCCGAAGGACACCTTATTTTATCATAGTCCATCATAATCATCAGCGTTTTCAGCGGTTTAGATCCTTTTGTTTGTTATGTGAACTGATTTGTTGGTACATTTCAAGGGTATTTTGCCTAAAATAACTCCCAAAGTCAACAAAACGATTCACATAAGATACCTTATGTATACTAAATTGTCGAAGATATGGAATTGAAAGGTGGCTGTTTTTCCATGAATACAGCATAACTTGTCTTTATCGCTGCTCAGCATTTTCCTTTTGGACAGCGGTTTTTAGTAATTCTATCCGTTCAACAGGTAAATCGGTTATTTCGGCAATGGTCTGAACATCCATTCCTTTTATGAGACAATTTAAGGCTACTCTAAGTGATTTCTTTTCCTCGCCTTCTTTCACTCCTATTTCTTTACCTTTTTCATGGACTTCTTGAAATACGGTACTCATCATCGCACCTCCTTCTTGTATAGCTTCATTAACTGAATCCCGGAGTTTATCCGGATTCACATCTTTTATATTAGACCCCAGGTATATCAACAGCGCTTCCAGGTATTGATTAAATTTAGTCTTATCGGGTAACTCCCGGAACAACTGGAATATATCTTTCAGCCGGGACATGATCTCCGGGTGGAAGATATATCTAAACGCCGTTAATACGATGCGCAGTTCCACGTCTCCTTTGATTTCTTCTTCCGACATATGAGAAACATCGGTTAACTCATAACTAAACGCAGGAATGTATTTTTTCAGGGTATCCGGGATATCGAACATAGAAACGAAATTCGTATCTACTTTCCAGGGGTATTCCCCATGGTAAATCAACATGGGGATAATGGGCGGCAGCTTTTGGGTTCCCTTATGATGCTCCACATGCTTTTCCCAGATATTGATCATGTTTTTCAGGAGCTGCAACCCAGGGAAATCCGGTTTCCAGGTTCGGGCTTACAACCTTTTGATTCTACAGATTCATTATGGAGTTTTTTTTCTTCCGACATATTTTTATTATAATTTTCTATGGAGATTTTGTCAACAAAAAAAGGTGCCGATGCGTGCGAATGTTTTAAATCTCTTCCGCTTCCTTCAGCGTGGGCGCAGGGTCGAATAAATCCCGGTTTTCCAGCTTATAGCGAAGGTAAAATGCCAGTACTTCATGCCGCAGCAGGGGATTCCTGTCCATGTCCTCCACAAGTGCTTCAACCTCCTCCGGCAAAGGGGACTGCAGGGACTGGTGGCCCCCTGCCTCCTGTTCCAGTGGCGGCACTTCTTCCCGGTGATACATGGTTCCTTTTTTGCAGATCAACCAATCCAGGGAAATTTCATACATATTTCCTAAGGTATGAAACACCATAACACCGGGAAAGGTTAAGGACAGGTAGGTTACTTCCCCTATATATAAACAAATCATGAAAAAAATCAAAAAATAATTGAAGATTTTACCATTTGATGCTATATTATATATGGTATACGATTGATATTTGAAACCAGGAGGTTTCGATGAAAGCAAAATATATTAATCCTTACACGGATTTCGGGTTTAAGAAACTCTTTGGAGAAGAAGCAAATAAAGATTTACTCATCGACTTCTTAAACCAATTGCTGCCTGCTCAACATAAGATCGTAAGCCTCATCTTTAAAAGCCCGGAACAAATAGGCGATATAAAATCTGATAGAAAAGCCATATTCGATATTCACTGTGAAAACGATAAAGGAGACCGGTTTATCGTGGAGATGCAGAAGGCCAAACTCAAATTTTTTAAAGACAGGGCCGTGTTTTACACTACCTTCCCCATAAAGGAACAGGCAGAAAAAGGAGATTGGAATTTTAAGTTAAACCCGGTATATTGTGTGGCAATATTGGATTTTACCTTTGGCGATGATAGGGAACAAAAAGATTATATGAGTAATGTCCAGTTGAAAGACCAATATTGTCAAACCTTTTTTAATAAACTAAGGTACATATTTATCGAAATGCCCCGGTTTACCAGGCAAGAGCATGAGTTGGCGGATCAATTTGATAAGTGGCTCTATTTTTTAAAACACCTGGAAGACTTTGAGAATATCCCCGGGATATTAAAAGAAGATGTATTTCTCAAAGCTTTCAAGGTGGCAGAGATTGCCAATTTCGATGAAAAACAATTGGCGGAATACGAGGAGAGTCTGAAACATTACAGGGATTTGAAAGGAGTAATCGATACCTCTTTTGAAGAAGGAGAAAAGATGGGGTATGATAAAGGCATTGAGGAAGGTATTGAGAGGGGGAAAAAAATAGAAAAAATTGAATTAGCGAAACATTCTCTTCAAGAAGGTTTGTCGATAGAACTCACAGCGAAGTTAACCGGACTTTCAGAAGAAGAGATTGAAAAACTGTAAAAGAAATCATAAAGAACGGCCTGCCCTGCAATGAAATTGCCAGACAGCCTTCTGGAAAAGAATTAGCGGATCATTTCAAGACCTCTCGGCGTCGTTTTCGCCGTCGTCTTTCCTTTCAATTAAATAGCTCATGTATTCCATCATTTCCTCCCCCAACCCGTGAGAAAGGGGTCAGGCGAAGAATCATACCTGTGTTTTTATCGTTAGTGTTATCATTGCTCATCATACTATGCCTATAAAGAATTTATTATACAAAAAAAATGGGAAAGACAAGGTTTTATGTTCAACGTTAAAGTACTCGAAAGCATAGAGAAATTGGATTGTCCCGAATGCCACTAACTTAAGGTTATATTTTACAGTGAACCGCTGTAAAAAAAACTTGACAATTTACTTTGTTGCCACTACAATGTGGGAGGTCAAAATAAGCAAAATTGGAGCGTTTCAAATTGTTTTGACCCAAAACTTTTGACAATAACTCGGTTTTCGTGTGGAGGAAAAAATGAAAAAAATAATCGGTTTACTTACGAGGTCACCTTTAAAGAAAATAAGTCCAATTGGAAATTCCCGGGCAGTTGGATTTATCGCGCTGCTGTTTTTTGCTGCGGTCGTTACCACCGCCCTGGGGGCCGGACCTCAAATAAAAAAGGTCGGAAAAGGCCGGAATCGTACCCTGACCACGGTACAAGTCCAATTGATCAGCATGAGCAGCAAAACAAAGTGGGGTAATTTGTGGAAAGATACATCGCCGACGCGGCTCAGGTTCCGTTGGATAACATTGTATACCGGCGTGGGTTATGCCATATGGCAGGCGTCCGACAGTCCGTTTCCTACTTCCGGCAAGCCCCGTCTTATCGCATCGGGAGATGCCGGAAAAGCTCCAGCCAAAGGTAAAGCACAGTATTTCTATATCGACTTCAAAAAAATCGTCAAGAACGAAAAAAGACGACCACTCAATTATTATGTGCGGGTGGTGACATATGCAAAGGAGAAGGCGCAGCTAAAAAAGAACCTGACGACAAAGAAAAAAGGGTTAACGGTAAAAACATCGACTACAGGCAAAACCACAGGGCGGGGAACCCTGCAGAAGGAATCATCGAGGGACAAAGTAATGGTAAAAAAGACTATTGGAAATCCGTCTTCATCCGCAAAGGTTTCGATCATTTCGTCCAGCAGCGATACCCGGTTTACGTTTCCCGGTTTACATCCCGAACTTTACAACAAAATGCGGATCCACATCGACTTGAATAGCCTTAAGATCCTGGGCACCGGCGGAGATGAGGACCCGTACCTTTTAATCGCCGTGATCTACGCGGATGGCACCACCATAGTGCCTTTTTTCGATTGGACCACACGGAACGCGATTTATTTTTCACCCCGTCCCACTGTGCGTATCGACAGTCCAACCAAGACACATGAAAACGTGCCCGGCGGTGACCCCGGAGACAAGCTGACGATTCCCGCTTCCACCGGCCACTTTGAAAAAGTGATCAAGCCGATCGGCAGGAGATTGGCGGGGCAATTGGGGTTGAGTTCGAAACAGGAGAAGGGGCTGCGCGAGGCAACACAGGTGGCCATCGTCGTAATTGGGTTCGAGGAAGACGCCGTTCCGTCTACCGAGGTCGTGAATGAGTCCCGCGAAAAGTTTGTCAAAAGACTTGGCGAGGAGTTGAACGGCATTATTCCCCTGAGGATTCCCATAAAGAAGGGCGGGGCCCCCAAATTGCCGAATCTGGCGGGTTCGGTGAGCGATATAAAAGAGAAGCTGAGGGAAGAGCTGACGGATTTCGCCAAAGCGGAGGGATTGAAAGAGGTCCTGCTCAGAATCGGGTTGGCTGTGCATTGGTACTTGAGCCCCGGGGCCCTCAACGCGGATGACTACATCGGTCATGCTTTAGCCCTGTTCTCCTACCAGCAGATCATGGATGCCGGCACCAAGGGAATACCGTTCACGATGACTCTCGATCAAAATTGCAAATGTGGTAAACCCTGGTATATCCAGAGAAAAAGGACGGAATCGATCTATTACAAAATTAAGGGCCGGATCCGCTTAATATTATCAAAACGATGATAAATTTTGGGAATTTTTGGGGACAGGCGAAATTTCCCCAAAAGGGAGTGATATTCAAAAATGAAGTTAGGTATGCGGCTTAGAAAAAAAATTTTGAGACTTTTTTCTTTTTCTTATATGTAGTAATATTAAGAAAAACGAAAAGGAGAAATAAAATGAAACGATTGCATTTGTTTATCATCTTAGCTGTTGTCATCGGGTCAATGGTATTTACCGCCGACCTGGCGGCAAAAGTCACAAAAGTAAAAGCTTTTGTCACACCGAAAACCTATACGGGCAAATGCCCCAAGCGGTTTGAGTTTGTCGGGAAGATCAGGGTTAACAGGCCCGGAGTGGTCAAGTACAGATGGATCCGCAGCGACGGCGCCACTGCCCCGGTACAAACGATTCGCTTCTTAAGACGGGGAACCCGGACAGTCACCACTTATTGGCAAATAGGAGCTCCGGGTATGCATTGGCGAGCCATTCGCATCCTCGCGCCCAACAAAAAGACCTCCAACAGGGCCGTTTTTAAATTAAGATGTACCACCACTGGAGCGAAACCCTGTGGGATTTCTTTTAGATCATTAAGCAGAACATCCGGTTACCCGGGCGATACCTTTAAGATGTATGGCACATGGGGACCCAGGCAGGGAACCAAAACCCCCTGCATCAACAAAGGCGGCCCTAACAAATTGACTGTGTTGTCCTGGCGTAACACTGTCCTCACTGTAAAGATTCCCAGGGGACTGGCACCGGGAAAATACAGGGTGGGTGTTTATTGTAACTTTCCCATAACAAAACCGACGGGAGGTTCAACCTGGAAAGATTTTATCATTAAATCCCGTACTATCATTCGGGATCGAACAATAAAACCTGTGGATAGGTTTATTAAGCCGGGCTCCAGGCCTTGCCCGGACCCGGCCGCTTATGCGATTCGCTTTCAAATCGTGAGACGGGACAGCCAGTTTAAAGGCAGGATTCGAATTACCGGGATCGTGAAAAATGTCGGAGGCAAAGCCTTTGTATCGAATCCGCGGCAGGCTGGCGTTTACCTGTATGAACTGCCGGCCGGCGTACCGCCCGCTTCCGCCACCACCGGCAGGGTTGTGGCACAGCGGCAAATCGCCAATCTTGCCCCCGGGGCAACGATTAGCTTATCATACGAACGAAATTGGAATTCCTCTTCACCGTCAGAAGGTGAATTTCCCAACTCCTACCGGCTGCTTATCACCTACGACCCCGATATATACATGGATGCCAACAAACAGAACGATGACTGCAACCAGGGCAACAATAAAAAAAATCGCAGCGGTACCGAGATAAACGATATGTTGAGGTAGTTCCCGGCAGAAACACGGGACCCCCTATATGCGGAGGCACTGATATATTCTTATCAGTGCCCTCCGCGGGATTTTTTTTCCCGCTGTCAAAAAATTCTCCCGGAGAGTGAAATCCTCCCTTTTTTTCATTATTTAAACTCGAATTCTCATAATTTTCTGATAACACATACTATATTTGGAAAACGATTGTTTTCTACATCCCAGTGCCGTTAATTGGTGCAGTGTTTCAGGCAGTTGCGTAAGGTTCCCTTTTAGCTCGAACACGGCCTCTTGCAGCCGGAAGGGATTGATGCGCGGCACCATCTGCCAATTAACTTCAGGTGCACAGATATCGTAATCAAAACTCAACCTGGCGCCTGTTACCGGTTCGATAAAACGCAGACGCTTATATGTTATTTTAAAAACCGGGAAACAGGGTCGGCGGATAACTACGCTCTCCGGCCACAGCAGCCGGGGAATTTCCAGGAGTTCACGGTTATCGAGATTAATGCGGGATACCCACTCTCCCGGTTTGCCTGTTTTTATCCTCAGTTTCTCCCGCCTGCCGCCTATTTTATGCTTAACTTCCAGGTAGGACTCAGTTGACGGTTCTTCACTAACGATATCAGCGTACCACCTGATCCTGACCTTGGTTTTAAAGTAATCGCTGTTGATCTTTTCCCGGAGGAACTGCCAATCCCGGGTATCATAATAAATGCTGGATACAATCCCTTTGGGAAATTCCGGGTCCCACTGGCAGCGGCACTGGAGCCATTCGATGATGATGCTTGCAGCACTGCTGTTAAGCACATACTTTGTTTCATGTTCACCCTTTGGATCGTGTGTTGTCTTATGATGATGTGTCATTGATTCCTGCGTCAGTCAAATCCCCGCGGCGCGGGGGGCCTATATGCGGAGGCTCTGCTGTGCCTCGCTTTAACTATTTGTTCCCATTGAAACCGTAAAACATGCATAAAAACATTGAATTATAAATCATCCGGTTGAGTAATGCAAGTGTTTTGCCTTTTCCGGTTCTCTTCAGCGAAAAAATCCCTGAGGGCAGGAAAAAATTTGTGGTTGGCCCCGGGAAACGGATAAGCATCCAGTTCATTAATGGCAATCCATTGGCAGGGATGATCCTCCATCGGCTGAACATCTTCCGCTGCCGGGCGGCAAAGGAATACTGTCATCTCAATTTTAAAATGACTGTAGGCATGACGAACCGTGCATAATTCTTTGATAATTTCTATCTCGCTGCCCAACTCTTCCCGGCATTCGCGCAGCAGGGTTTCTTCAGGTGTTTCCTCCCCCTGGGATTTTCCGCCGGGAAACTCCCAGAGCCCTCCCAGGTGCCCCTTTGACGGCCGCTTCTGGATATAAAAATTGTCTCCTTTAATAATGATCCCGATAGATACTTTATATTCGGGAACTTTTGCCGGGGGAGATTTAAAGGGATAACGATCGACGGTTCCGGTAGTAAAAGCAGTACAATTTTCTTTAAGGGGACAGGCGGAACAGCGGGGTGTTTTTGGCGTACAAACCAGGGCGCCCAATTCCATAAAGGCTTGATTAAAATCACCGGCTGCATTCGCGGGTATAATGTGCTGCAATTCCCGCGATATGCGGCTGCGAACTAAGGTTTTTCGAATGTCATCGCCTATTCCTTTTAGCCGGGTGTATACCCGCATTACATTCCCATCCACTGCAGGGATAGGAATATCCAGGGCAATACTCAATACCGCTGCCACAATATACGGTCCCACTCCCGGGAGTTCCCGGAACGCTTCGGCAGTTCCGGGAACTTTCCCGTTGTGCTGTGCCACCACCAGCTTGGCGGCGCGGTGCATGTTCCTGATCCGGGAATAATAACCCAACCCTTCCCAGAGCTTTAAAACGTCTTGCTCCGCTGCCCGCGCCAGGCTGCCAACAGTAGGAAACCGCTCCAGGAATCGTTGGTAATAAGGAATAACCGTCGTCACCTGGGTTTGCTGCAGCATCACTTCGGAAAGCCAGACAGCATATATATCTTTAGTCCTCCTCCAGGGAAGGTCCCGCTTACTTCTCCTGTACCACTCAAGTAGTTGTTTAACTGGAAATTTCATTTATTTATTGCCTCCGGCGGCCCGCTTTTTGTAAAAAGCGGGGCAAAAACTTTTGACTTGCACGGCTGTTCTATTGTAAGTTGCTTTAATCATTTGTTCCCATTGAAGCCATCTTACTGCCTAATAAGAAGTTTTTCGGGGGTCCAGGGGGCGGTTTTTCAAAAAAGCCCCCTGGCCGCCGGAGGCATTAAACTATCTTCTATTTTAATTCTTCCAGTAATGCTGCCATAAAATCCCATACCCGGCCGATACTTTCGATATGTATCTTTTCATCCGGTGAATGGGGATGTTTGATGGTAGGTCCAAAAGAGATCATGTCGATTCCAGGGAATTTATTACCGATAACACCGCACTCCAGGCCGCCGTGGGTGGTTTCCACGATGGGTTTTTTCCCAAACAATTTTTCAAACACGGCAACGCATTGTTTAAGTAACGGCGACTCCATATTGGCCGGCCAACCGGGATAGCGGCCGCGATTTACAGAGGTTCCGCCTGCCAATCGCACCACAGACTCTATGTGACAGGTAACATCATCCAGCCGGGATTCAATCGGGCTTCTTTGGCTGGTGACTGATTTAAATTGCTTATCCTCTATTTTCATGCTGGCAAAATTGTTGGAAGTTTCAACAAAATGCTCAACCTCGGTGGACATGGCATAAATACCATGAGGTATGGCCAGGATAAATTCAACAATCGCTGCAGTACTCTCACATGTCAACACCTGCGGGTAACTCTTTTTACTGCCCGCTGAAACCGTGATTTTTAAACCCGGGTCGGTGTTTTTAAATTCGGTTTGCAGGGTTTTTTCCACTGGGGAGATGAAGGTTTTTGCTTGTTGTACACGGTCCCGGTTTATATAAATCACTGCTTTTGCGTTCCTGGGGATGGCATTATCCGCGCTGCCGCCGTAAAGGTCTACCAGTCTTATATCCGTTTCTGCCCGGATTGTATAGAGGACCCTTCCCAAAACTTTTAATGCATTGGCTTTTTCATGATGGATATCCGCGGAATGGCCCCCGGCCATGCCCCCGGCTTCGATAGTCAAAGGGGTATAACCCGAAGGAATCGTTTCATAATCCAGGGGCAGAGAATGTTCACTTTTCATACCCCCGGCGCACCCGACCGTAAATATTCCCTCCTCTTCGGAATCGATATTAAGCAGCCGTGTTCCTTCTACAAAACCCGGTTCCAATTCAAAAGCACCGGTCAAACCGGTCTCTTCATCCACGGTAAAGAGCAGTTCCAGGGGTGGATGCTTGATATTTTTATCCAGGGCCGCCGCCATTCCCATAGCAATAGCAATACCGTTGTCCGCACCAAGAGTGGTTTTATTGGCCCTTAACCACTCACCGTCATAAACCGATTGAATGGCATCTTTTTCAAAATCATGATCCGAATCAGGGGTTTTCTCACATACCATGTCCAGGTGTCCCTGGATAATGATAGGGGCGGAATCTTCATACCCGGCTGAGCCCGGCACCTTGATCAACACATTGTCGACCTTATCTTGCTGTGCCTCGAAATTGTTAGAGACTGCCCAATCCATTAACCACTGCCCGATTTGTTTCTCATTCTTCGAACAACGGGGAATTTTGTTGAGTTCTTCAAACCATTTCAAAATCTCGACTGTTTTTTTATGCTCAATATTCACTCATTCCTCCTTTGGTAGCAAATTTGCATGAAAGCCTATTTTAATGGTTTTAGATGTTTTTTTCAACACCCGGTCAAAAAAGGTCGGGCTAGAAAACGTTCCTTCCGGGCCTTGTTTATGTCGAAAAATTTAAAACCATTTTAATTTTTCGTCGAAAAATGATTGACATTCAAAAAAAATCGACATAAAATGAACACATGTATATCGAAAGAACAATAAAGCAGTCCATTACGACCTGTCCCTAAATCAACCGGGCACTTGACAGCTTCACTTTTTCCTAATACGATCATATTTGTTTAGAAAAAAGTGACGAAAGAATGTAAAAAGATTTAAAAACAGGAGGTAACAAATGAGGCGCTGCGACA
>Ga0114923_10003310_pt1 | contig 10871 bp, 14 predicted proteins | sample SumtaG_FD_89578 | JGI IMG/M metagenome (GOLD analysis project Ga0114923, IMG submission 89578) | Deep subsurface microbial communities from Indian Ocean to uncover new lineages of life (NeLLi) - Sumatra_00157 metaG | ecosystem: Environmental > Aquatic > Marine > Oceanic > Sediment | place: near...
CTCTGTCTAATGATTTTCAAATCAAGAAGGTTCTCGAACTTGGATGAAACCACACCTTTCATAGACGATGAATATACTCTTGATAATCGTTAGAACCAAGGATAAATTGCTCAGATGAAAATCTTTTGTGACATAGAATTCTTCTAACAAACATGATTCATCCCGGAGTTGGTAATCCACAGGTGCAAGAAATCGCACCTGGAGTTTTCTTCATCAATAGATTGGTCCATTTTTTTGCAGATATCGGTGTAAACGCTGGTATTATCCAAACACCCGAGGAAATAATATTCATCGATACAGGAATGTCCTCATATTCTGGTGAATATCTATGGAGTATTGCTGAGGAGTATATGAATGGAACTGAGAAACTATTCCTCATCATAACTCACAAAGACCAAGACCATTGGTTTGGTATGGATTCAATGAAAGCGCGAGGAGCTCACGTAATTATGCATAGTCACGCTGCTGATGTCCTTGACACTTTCAAGGACCTTTCCATGAACCCTATCGCTCTCAGAGTTAGAAAGGAGTATCAGGACGATGTGTTGGGGGATGTGATTCTGAGCGAACCTGACCAAATAATCACTGATGATACAATCCTGAACCTTAGTGAGGAAATCCAGATTCTTTCAGTTCCCGGGCACACTCCAAGTGATATCGCCGTATATCATCCAAAATCCAAGGTGCTCTTTACAGGTGATGCCGTTCTAGAAGGAATGGATCCCTATATTCGGCCAGATTCAATTGACATCGATACTTGGATCTCAAATTTGGAGCGGTTAAAGAAATTGGATATTAAATGGGTTTGTCCAGGCCACGGCGCATTATCCAAACCTGATATTATCGAGTCGAACATTCGGTATTTGCGAAAGCACTAGGTAGAATTATTTAAACTCTAGATTGCTGTTTGTGGTCTGATTCGAGAAATGACATTCCTCAATTTTCCCCGCTTTGTTTTTGGAATCTCACCAGCGTAATCGAATTTGATTCTCATGGTATGGTCTATTCTCTCAATAGCTTCAATGATACTGGTTTCAAGTTTAGATTCCAAAGAACGCATCACTAATCTGAAAATAATCTCATACTTGGATACTTGCTCGACCTGCCACTGCAGTATGTTTGAAAATGGCTCTAAAAGATACCAGAAGTAACCCGAACTCAGCCAAGTTCCGTTTGACGTTGTAATGGCATCATTAGCCCTGCCTTCTATTGATTTGAGGATATTCGATTCTCGACCGCATTCACATTTTTCATCCGATATTACTCCTCTATCCCCAACCAAGTAACGTATGAACGGCTGTGTGTAGTTCGTCAAATCCGTAATCGCGAGGTCTCCAACCTCATTGACAACCGACTCGCCATCCCTGATTGACTCAATGATATATGATTCATCGAATACATGCAATCCAATCTTCTTACTACACTCAAAAGCCATAGCTCCTAATTCGCCTGAGCCATATGATTCGAAAACACTACATTGAAGATTCCTTTCTATAAAGCGACGAGTGTTCGGATACAACATTTCACCTTTAGTCAAAACTGAGGTCAATTTAGGTTCAGTTCCGGATTTTTCAACATATTTAGCTAATTCAATTAGAGGTGAAACATACCCTTCGAGGTAGGTTATGTTTTTTCTTCTTAGGATGTATAGGTATTTTTCAATTATTCGAGGTGTCAGAATTGTGTACGGGAATGTTATCTGGTTTTTTAGATATCGTGAATATAATGAGTAAAGCAGTTCATGTATCCCGCGAGGTGAATATTGATGTCCTAATCGAGCCATTGGTGAACCTAATTGATACCCCGCCCAAGATTGTCCAAGAAGAAGATGCGCTTGGATGTTACACAGTTTCGGAATATCATGATGGAAACGGAAAGGGGTTCCTGTTGTCCCAGATGTTTGTCCTCTCGCAATCATCCTTTTTTTTAAACTAAGAAATTCTGAATGGTTTTTACGTATCATTTTCTTTGTGATAATTGGTAATTTCTGTAGATCTTTCATTGACTCAATTCTATTTGGGATTTTACCAGACGCATGAAGTTTCTGATATAGGGGAACATGGGATATAACGCTTTTATGCAGAGCCCTTAGGCTCTCCAATTGTTGTTGCTTAATCATCAATCGGGGGAAAAACTGTGATCTCTCTAATGCTCGAAATCTTCGCCACACCTTATACGGAGTCAGGATATCACAGGCTGCAAGTCCGAAGATACTTGTCATGCGTCTTGGATGCATGACGTACGTATGAATTTGGCAACTATTAGAATTATCGGGTCATATGATGTCACTACGCATATCACAACACTCAAACGTTTGATGTTTGACGTTTACCAAAGGTTTTATAAGTAAATGATGCATAGTTATGTTTGTCAAACGTCAAACATTCCGGCGTTTAGGTGATCAACAATGTCGAACAACAATTCAACAACCTTCGGAACCCTCTTCGAAGACATGAAATCAAGCATGATTCTTGCAAAGAACAACATGCTTAGCTACTTTTTAGCACATCTAGGTCTAGCAGTATTAATGGTAATCATGCTTGCTGTGGTTGCAGTACCCATCTTGGCCGTTGTACTTGCCGCAGGTCCTGGTTTCTGGGCTAGTGCTTTACCTGATTTTGCTCTATTTGCTTCTAGTAATCCTCTTGCAATAGGTGGTGTCGCTATTCTGGTTTTGGTGCCCCTTCTAGCTCTATTCTTAATATTCGTAGGATCTATCTATGGAATGAGCAAGGAAGTTGTGGAAACTGGTGAAACTCGTGCAGAGTCAGCTTTTAGCTGGTGGAAGAACAAGTTCCTCACTTTTGCTGGAACAGGCGTTATGCTAACACTCATCATTATAATTCCTCAAGTTATTGTGGGCCTGGGAATTGCCGCAGCGGTAGGTTATACAATCACTGCTCCTCTAAGCAATGTTCTTTTGGTCGCTAGCTTTGTGTACACTTTCATCACAATGGGCTTAACCCTAATGGTATTCCCAGCTGTGGTTAACGGTAAGAGTGTTCAGGATGCTTTCAAGGAATCCTTCCAACTGGCAACTCAGAACTTTGAGCGTGTCTTTGGAATCCACACAGCAATGGTGGTATTCTACTTAGCGCTCTTCTCTCCAATATTAGTTGCAGGATTTGCTGCATTATTCATCGGAACAATTCCCCCACTAACCTTGCTAGGTCCTCTATTAGGTCTTGCAGGCTATGTCCTGGTTGCTGGTGCATTGACTCTCTTGGTGTTCTTGCCCATGACCTACATTACTTACGTGAAGGTTTACCATGATCTAACCGGTGGACAGGTCGCAGTTCCTGCAACTCCTGAGCTACCGATTGTCTGATATAGTGCCAATTGAGAGTGTTTCTTGTATTATTCCGGAAACACTCTCTAACAATTTGTTTAGGTGAATGAAATGTCAAATTCTAAAAAAGCAAGCCTCTCGGTTCTGATTGAAGACTTGAAGATTAGTTTCAAGTTTGCAGGAAAGAACGTGATTTCCTTTATTTTAGGAATGATTGGAGTGGCACTGGTATCTCTTCTGTTAATTGCTGCCATAGCAGCAGTTGTGATTCCGATTATTTTTCTATGGATCGGATTAGATGGTCTAATCCAAATTGGATTGGATGTAATAACGACCTTCAATGCTCTTCAAGGAGCTACTTTGTTCCTTATTATTCTGATAATTGCAACTCCGATAATTGCACCACTAACTGTTGCACTCGGAGCACTATTCGGAATGGCGCGTGAAATAGTTGAAAGTGATGGCACTACTGCAGAAGGTGTATTTACCTGGTACAAGAATAAATTCTTCTCTTTAGCAGGTGGTGGTCTGACTATCTTCTTGATAGCAATAGCCCCAATTGGAATCGTCATGTTTCTAATAGGTCCTATCAATGTCATTTCGTTTGATCCTGTGATAGTTTCTGTTGGACTAGTGCTGATTGTTATCTTCTACTCATTCACTACCGGGTTCATTTCATTGGTCTTTCCGGCCATTATTGATGGGAACTCCGTTATGGAGTCCGTCAAGATATCAGTTCGGCTAGCGTGGAAACACTTCGATCGAGTCTTCTCAGTTTGGTTATCATATATTGGAATGCTATTCCTCGCAATGGCACCGATGATGTGGATGGCTTTCTTAGGCTTATCAGATCCATTCGGTCCTGCATTAGGTGCGGTAGCAATTTACGGAATAGGAGCTGCAATCTTTGTGGTGCTTTTGTTATTCCCGGCAACTGTGATTGGGATGACAAGAATATACATGATTCTAACTGGTGATGAGATTTCTACATCACAAGATGCATTTGACGAATCAACACCTGACTTTAGTTTAGTAGGAGGTGTCTGAAAGTGACACCAAAGAAAAGAGTAAAACCGATGAAAGATCTCGAGATCATCTCGGATCCAAAAACCATCAAAATCCTCTTTGAACCAACCCGAGCTGCAATAGTGTTCAAGTATCTAGTACATGGATCAATGACAGTAAAGCAGCTGGCAGACGCTACTGGAAAGAACCCCGGGACAATTTTACATCATATTGACAAGTTGAAGAACGCTGGGCTCGTTATTCAGGAACGTACTGAACAAACCGTAACAGGGATAGTTCAAAGATACTACCGTGCAATAGCCCGAGAATATCGGCTTCATCAGTGGAATGATGCAAACCGATGGCGGTGTTGCAGAATTTGCCAAAGATCGTCTCAAGTCTATGGTGAACAGCCTCTCAGTCTATGGAATTGACATTCCAGAATCACAACGTGAAGAGGCAAGTGAATTATTGAGACAACTGATTGAGCAAGAGAATACTGTTAGTTCGACTATACCGATATTGAACGAGGAGCAATATCACAAGCTCTCACCCTCAGTGAGAAACGACGCATCTCGAATCATGCGTAAGTTCGCACTTGAAGAAGATTCGAAATACGGGGAATTCCGCGAAAACTGGCATAGGTTTCTCAGAAAATACAAAAAATAAGCGGAATGGAATATCGAGCGAATAAGATATCGTCATTAAGGATATGCGTCAAGAAAAGAGCAGTATCGTGGTAGGAGGGAGATATCTTGGCGCACTATCTCATACTTGATTATTTATGCTCCTAGAAACAAGGCTGCCCATGTTCTCCTGAGTACAAGACCGATAAGAATAGTGTGGGCTATATATAGTATTACACTGTAATAACTTGCATACCAATCAAACGAACTATCAATCATCCTTAAAGTGAGAGATTTGGACATCTGCATTCCATAGATTCCTTTTTCCTTATCATTGTAAACAAGCACAACACCTAGCATAGGAGAATCAGAATATTCTTCCATAGTGGACTGAATCGCCATGAGATTCACTCCTTGGGTTGAAGTGTCAACCGAATTTCATAATATCCTCGTCTGGTCAACTCGATATAATGAACCTCCACATTGAACCTCTTGCTCAATGCCTGCTTCAACATGAGGTCAATGGTTCCTCTTGAGGAGTTCAACCATGAATACGAATAGTGGACCCTGACAAAGATTGGATTCAGGATTCCATCGTGTACGATCTGAAGGTGTTTTATCTCATGGAGCTGCTCAGGATTGTTCAAGGCTTGGGTGATTATGGTTTCCAGACCCTCTGTGAGATGAGAGGTCATGTCATCCTTGGTGAAATTGAATAGGGGATGCGAGTGTGTAAGATTGCTGTGTTCTGTCATGTAATGATGTGTGGATGGCATGATTTAAGCTCCACACAAACAAGGAAGGAATTCGACCTGTGGAATATGAACTATTGGTCGCATTCCATGAACGTATCCAAGGAGGACTGGACATCGGAAGGTTCCCCTTCCTCAGTCTTGTTCGCGGTCTTCAATTCCTTTCGCTCAATATCCTTGGTCTTCATGGGTGCAAGCAGTATACACCTCTCCTCACTTATACCAACAAGAAGAAATGCAGAATCTCCCTTGAGGTTCTCCCCAAGATGAAGGGTCATATCGCTGTAGACTTTGCGGATTGCATTGTAGTACTCTATGTTGAAAATGGATTGTCGCCCATCCTCAGCCTCTAACATGATCAATTCCATGCCCTTGTGTTGGTATAGTAGTTCGGAAGAAGCGACCACACACGACAGGGATTCTAAATATTGCCACGGAGCAAGATTCCTTGGTCGATATTCGCGGAACACGAATCTCTTGGCACGAATCAGGACAACTAGGGGCATAGAGGGGTCGGGTCTACCTATACCGTCGGGTAAGAATGAATCGCAAGCTCTGGCATCTTTGCTGACATATCCCTGCGTCTTCCTCACAAATTCCCCTGTCTTGCGGTCAAGGTGGCATTGGAGCATAACGGTGTTCTTTGTACCTCTGACAAAATCACAATCACCACAAGTCAACGTATCTGTCATGTAATTCTGTATATACGGCTTGATTTAAGCTCCACACAAACAGGGAAGGTCACGTACCCTAGAGTACAAGGAGGGTCATAAACTAGGGTCTATGTCACCTTTGTTATGTGCTTGAGATAATCCAGTTGACCCATGTCCACTAGCCGGATTGCATTAAGTGCTGCCAAAAATGCCGTGGGGTCGCTGTATTCAGGAGGACCCCATTTCAGAATCTCGGTTCCATCGGTATCGAAAATACGGACTGTTCCATCCTCTTCGATTGAGAAACTCAAGGGATCAACCCCAGACAAAAGTCAATTCCCACGTCTCGTTGAGGATTCGCTCCTCTTTCTCGGAGTCACATCCTTTACTGATCCACGCAGCAAATTCCCCTATCTTTTTCAAAATCAACTTGGCTATGAAAGAATCACTTGCCTCGACTACCTCTCTGTTAAGAACAATGAACCATTCGTCATTCCCCTTTGCCCAGACTTGGAAGAATTCCTCAATGACGGCTTCATCCTCGGTGTTGAGTAAGTTCATCTGGTCCGTGTGGAGAATATCGGCATTGACCGCATAGACCCTTTTCATTGGTCGTCACTCCCCGTAGGTTCAAAGCACATCTCAAGAGAGAATTGGATGCCTTTCGAGGGATACCTCCTACCTCTCCTATTTTCTAGGAACTCTCTGATATTCCTGGCATACGACTCAAACAGTGACCAATCATCCTTCAATGATAACTTGACAGGATTCTCAAAGTCATCCTTGCCCTTGCGAAAATACAGGACATATGCGTTATCGCTCTGATCCCGAAACCATTTTCCGTGTCCCACAGCGTCATCAACACTATACTTGTGATACATCATTCCCTCACACCAAATATGCTGAGGATTAAGGTCGGGGTTCACAAAGATGAACGCCGGAGAGGTAGAAAGGAGAGAGTGCATATCGTCCTCGCAGTAGAATCCCCTTGCCAAACCCGTACTCCCAGTACTGGGAAATCGTGAAACATAGACAGATTCCTTACCGCATTCACAACAAGGCTCGCTGGAAGACATGGTCATACCTCCACCTTCCTAAGCACCATCTTCTTTCTTTCCGGCGCTGTCCAGATATGGTCAGTTGCAAACTTCAACTCTATTCTGTGAACTAAGCGTAGCATTTCAGCAACGAAATCCAAATCCCCTGTGATCCATCTGCCATCTTTATCTTCAAATCTGGGACCGAAACCTTTCTTGTAAGCGAGCCAAGTACCTTGCTGTTTCGTGATGCAGACACCCTTGTTACGAGCCTCCCAGAACTCATGGTCGCCGTTGTTGCCGTGATAGAGTGTAACTTCCCTCATTGGTCATCCTCCTTCAACTTGACCACACACTGGAAGTTCACGAAGCCGGCATCATCTTTCTCCTTGGTCACATCATACCCATAAACACTAGCGAATCGCTTCTCAATCCCCTCCTGCAAATCCCTGCAATCATGGGAAACTTGAGCATGAACGCGGAAATGGGTATTATCAGACACAGGAATTACCATCAATCGGTCAAATTTCCAATATTGAGATTGGAGCTCATCAAATACCTCAGCAACCAAATCCCTTACGCCCTTCACTCGTGGATTCTTTTCTGCTAGAAGCTCCTCCACTAATCCTGTCTTCTCGCGAATGTGACTATGTGCCTCAGTCAAACCCGAATCGCGGTTGTCTGCTTCATACTCCGGAACGTTGAAGGAATGAAGGATTTCAATAACTGCAATAAGCTCCTTTTCTGTGTACTTGGCTGGATTAAGAGCGAACCAGTCCTTATCGATACCGTCTGTCATGCAGATGAGTGCGGATAGCCTGATTTAAGCTCCACACAAACAAGGAGGGTCATGTACCTGAGAGAGGTCATAAAGATATATGCCAAATATGATCGGTTTTACAACTTTGATTGGCTATGGTTAATCCAAGCTGAGAAAAAGCCTTCGGAAAATAGTTACCGAATTATCGGAATCCACGAAGGAAAATCGACAATATCTCAGAAGTAATCGAATAGGGTGATAAGAAAGACCTTGTCACTGTTAGAGGTCCCGATGCTTTCCCCATCACCAAGTCGGGGAAACTTCCAATTCTCATCATAGAGGAGCGAGGAAAGGGTCTCGCAATCAAAGCAATCAAAATCATACCCAAAGGGACAGAAGCTACAATCGGACTCCATCAAGTATCATCCCCAACGGGATTTCTCATTCTCCGGAGCGGTCCACCAGATGTAAAAATAAGCGGTCCCAAGAACCATGAAGAACATCAATTCATAGGCTCCTATACGATCAACGAATCCTCTCAGGGTGTGCTCATCAGCCTTGGCAAGATTGTCAGTAGAAACGGTAACAAGGGTCTGTCCGACTCTCCTACCTACGTGTATCCTCATCCTGACATTGGGTAAGATTAGGGTCTGGATGTGTTCCTGAATCCTTTCTCTCCTTATGACCCAAGGCTCAAGCGAAAAGACATCGGACATTCCAGGGATCACAATGGCATCCTCGGGGGCGTTCATCGCACGAAGGACCTTGGAAGCCGACTCAGACATCATACAGAATTGTTGCCATGCAAGACATATAAACTCCACCAGTACAAGTACGGTAGGGTTCTCATGGGATAGAGGTTTAAATACGGTGTGTGGTATTAAGGAATAGTGGGCTCGACCAGCCACGAAGGGATCCAGTCTGTGTCTGTCATAAGTAACTTCTGTTCCCTTTGTCGTTGATGACTCTCATAGTCGGGCTCACTATATTATTTCTTTCCCTAGATTATCTCCCATGATGGCATTATTCGACCGGTCCATTCCTCGATTGAACAGTGTCGTTGATGACTCTTCTTGGAATTAGTTTACTTTATATCATGTATTGTGTAACCAAAGACCACTAATCGTTGTGGATGGATGTGACACTGCATCGTATTCCACTTAAAGATCAATGGAGGGTCTTTGCTTTGGTTAACGGAAAACGTTTAAGAAACATAGTTATAATCATCCTTTTAATAATACCATTACTAGGTGTTGGTTTTAGCAAACCTACAACCGAATATTCGGTATGGATTGTCAATTCTGACAATCATGATGTGAGTATAGATACTGCTGTTAGAACAATCTTAGATGAGCTTGCATCATCTGAGCTAAGCATTAAGGAAACAACACTGGATAGACTTGAATCAGTTCCCCTTCACGTTGATATCTTGGTATTGGTCGGCCATGGTCAAACAGAAGGCCTTGAAACTCCGAAGGCACTAATACCATGGATTGACTTGTACAATGATATCTCTGAACGTCAACCGCAGAAAACTATCGTCTTGGCTTGTAATTCGCCTTCAGATCAAGCCTTAAACATAATCGGTTTTGATGGTAGAGTCGATGCTGAGGCTGGAGCAATCGTGACTGGTTGGTATATTCAACAAGCAATCACTCAACAGGGTGACACAGTTTTCCCTTTTGATCGTATAGCACAAGCTCAGAAAACCATGAAATATCCTTTGGGGCGGTACTTGTATTTTGTACATGGCTATTGGGGAGCTGATTCTCAGTTTGATCAAATGATTTCTTACATGGACGATTATTCTAATATTTTCGCTCTTGAATATGATGATGATAATATCCGTTACTTCAGCTACTTTGATTATTATGGAGCGACTACTGATACTCTAAAGAACGCGTTGCATTACTCTTACCCTATCACGAGTTTTGCAGATAATCTCTACAATGAGTTGAGATGGCTGGGTTCAGGAAGTCAAGTGAATTTTGTAGCACATAGTATGGGTGGTATCATCGTACGTGAGATGCTTAGACAGCATCGAGCCGATCTTAATGATGATGGAATCAATATTGGAAAAGTCATTACCATTGGGACGCCAAATGATGGCACTGAACTTGCAAATCCTTACAATCCATGGAGCTGGATAGCGTCTATTTTGTCAGGTGCTATTGCTGGATGGGATTTGTGGCCCAGTCCTGTTTTCTGGTCAATGACTCCTGACAGCGGGCTAATTACCGCCTTGAACTCGAATCCCCAGGATTACTCATATGACATCGATTGGTATACCGCTAGTGGATACTGGTTGGGGCTCAGTGAGGTTCTATATGTCATTCACGACGATATCAGTGATCCTATAGTTGCTCAAGGACGCGCACATCTCTCCTTTGCAACTGATACGGAATATTTCGATATTGGTCATGAAGGCTTAATCACAGACAGTATTACTTTTTCTAAAATATCCGAGTGGATTATGGACGATGTTGATTCAGATGGTGATGGCCTCTCTGATGATGCAGAGATATACTACTTTCACACAGACCCTAATTATTGGAATAGTGATGGGGATGGTGTAGGTGATTGGAATGAGATTGACTGGGGTTATGACCCAATAGACAACACTGATCCTATTCCTGCCACTCAACTGGTATCTTCTGTATCTTATACTTCATCAACAAGGTATGTTCGAGTGTATGTGAACCACTTCACAAACATGGATTATGTGAAGTTCTATGTTAAATACAAGACC
>Ga0114923_10003311_pt1 | contig 10870 bp, 9 predicted proteins | sample SumtaG_FD_89578 | JGI IMG/M metagenome (GOLD analysis project Ga0114923, IMG submission 89578) | Deep subsurface microbial communities from Indian Ocean to uncover new lineages of life (NeLLi) - Sumatra_00157 metaG | ecosystem: Environmental > Aquatic > Marine > Oceanic > Sediment | place: near...
AGCAGGAGGAGTAACAGCATTACCAAGTACAGGGATAATGGACAACAGTCCGTTAATCATAGGGACATTAGCAGTGATACTAGGTATGGTAGCCTTCAAACTAGGTGCTGGGGAACAGTTTGTTTATCCGGTGCTGAAAGTGACAAGACTAGGTGCTCTTCGAGCTCTTGGAAAATATAATGTAATAACAGATGAAAAAATAGAGGGTTTTGAGAAGAAGATGCGAAGATCAAGTCGCAAATAAATTTTTCTAGAATTTTCCCTTGTATTCGAATTATATCCCTGCTATACTTGCCATCAGTCTTAAATTATGGACGACAAAATAGTTTCTTTACAATATATTTTTGTTCTCTTTATGATGCTCATTATTATGAGTAAACGAATCATGGGGGAACTAAAGTACTTGCAAAAATAGAAACTAAATAAATAAAGTTAAAAAATCCTCCCAAAAAGGGAGGTTTTTTGTTTTTATAGAAGAGAAATGTTTAATTCGACACAACCAGATACAGGAGAAGGGAATAACTCAGAGGCTCAATTCGAATCTCCTATGCAGAGCTCACTTGGAGTTTTTGGCCAAGAAAGCTTATTAGGTAGGCAGATGGGAATATACCCTGGTCTAGAAAGTATGGTAGTGATGTCCAATGTTCAAGATGTGTTACAAAGTACTGGAAATGCGGGAGCAGGAATAATTGGAGCTGGTGCTTACGATGGACGAGGAATGTATTTTATAGTTCCAAGTAATGTTGAAGGATATGAGAAAAGAGTACGTTACTTGATGGCTCCAATTACAAATATCGCAGCAGAAGTGGATCACTATAGGAGTATGCTTTCAATGGCAGGCATTGAGGATGATTTGTTTGAAGTACATGTACTAACAGAAGAGGGAGCTGTTCCTTATGATTCTTTACCAGACGGTCCAGAAAATGTGGAAATTGACGAAGATACTCGAGCAGAGGTAATCAGAGATTTTGTATTAGAACAAGAACCTCATTATCTACACCTGATGATGACAACAGAGACTATTCAGGGAAGAAACCATAATAGATGGAGAGAGGGGGGCATTGACTTGAGTTCAGCTGCTACCACAATAGATAAAGCCATGGGTAAATACATTTTATCTCAGAATGGTGAACATTACCTAGTGCCGAATAATGGAATAGTAGCTCCGGGTGCAGTCATCATGCATCCGGACAAAGTAGATCAGGCTTTGCAGGTTTTTCCAGAAAATGGACTTGATAATCTCCCTCAGATGCGTGATCTTGAAATTGCAGATGTTAGTCCAAACATCATTTTGAAACTGGATCTAGAAGATGTGGATGGAAGTGTTGATAATATTTTAGCATTGATAGATGCTAATTTAGAGGAGCATGAGGCTTTGTATATAAAGCATGGGGCAGGCCACAGTGGGACGTCAAATCTTCCAGTTGAAGTAGGCTATGATGATGAATATGTCCGTAATTATCTATATGAGGCTATTGAGTATGGCGAGAATATCATTATTGAAAAGAATATAGCAAGAATGCAGGATAGTGATTGCGGTCTAGACGAAGGATTAGAGTTGGGAGTCAGAGCGTATCTAAATAGAAATGGGGATCTAGTAATCACCTCCCTTCATAGACAAATAGTTTCAGGGGATGGACTTTATGAGGGGCAAATTTTGGCGGTTGATGGGGCTAGATTGTCAGACAATCCAAGATTTGCCACAGCAGCAAATTTGGCTATAGAAAATACAGAATTTATCGCAAGGGCCTATGCAGATTATGGATATACTGATGGACCAGTGAATATTGATTTCATGCTTGAGGATGACCCGAATCAAGGAACTGCAAAGGCAGTGGCAACTGATTTGAATAATTTGCGTGAAGGGGGAAGCAGTGCTAGTAGCAATGTTTTAGCTCTAGGGCATGAGATTGCTCAAAGGGGATATGCGTTTTTACGTGCAGATGCATTTGGAGATATTAGCCCAGAACTTTCTGAAGTAGAGGGAATTAGAGTTGTTGACGGTCTGTTTGATCCTTCAGGCACAGATCCAGAAAGTTTAGGGTTATTTGATAAGGATTATGCAGTATTTGGGAATCCTTCTCAAGGACAAAGTTGGGAGGATGTCATAAATGCATTGCAAGACGCAGGCGTAATACCCTATTCGACATCAACTTTACGCTTAGAAGCGGATGCCGGAGATAGAAAGCTAAAATTGATGGCATACTTTGATTTCGATCATCTGAGTAATGTTGCAGAATCACAGAGATTTCAGTATGTTGATAATGTGATTATTGAACGTGCAAATGCTGTATTAGAGGATTTTGAGTTAGTTCTGCATCAAACACATTAATTATGTTAATTAATTTTTTAGAGAGATATCATGATTCTACTCTTACAATTTCGAACAGATGCATCTGGTTGGCACGAGGTGCGCTGTTTTTATGAAAATATGGGAATTCCATACAATGAGATTATGATAATGAATGGTGCATCACCAAATTTTTGTTCTAAGGAATTTGAAAAAGCTATAGACAAAGTCGAAGGTGTAATTATAGGTGGGCTTGCAGAGGGAGGTTATGAAACTATGAATAAACAGATAAGAAATACGATCAATAACTTAACTCCTGGTTTAAAGAAATTATTAGATATGGATAAACCAACTCTCTCTATTTGTTTTGGCACACAGATTATTGGCGAAATGCTTGGAGTAGATATAGTGACTGATAAAAAGATGGCTGAAACTGGCGTGGTCGATATGGAGTTGACTTCTGAAGGTAAGAAAGATCCAATTTTCGATGGTGTAGATACTAAATTTAAAGTGATTGCAGCCCATAAAGCCTCTTTAAAAAATTTACCAAAGAATACAATACATTTGGCAAGAAATGATAAGTGTAGTATTCAAGCTTATAAGCATGGAAAATCTGTTTACGCAGTACAATTCCATCCTGAGATAACATTTGAGCAATTTGAGTACAGAGTATCATTTTACCCAGAGTATAAATACAAGAAAGATAAATCGGTTAATGGAGATGAGATTGTTGCAGATAAAATTGTACGCAATTTTGTTAAGCTCGTAAGCAATAAGTAGAAGTAATGTATAAAACTTGCTACAATAATTCATAATCTTTTATAAATATCCAATGGAAGAAGGGGTTTTCGCCGCATTTGTATCACTCTTTTATATCCTATGCTGCGGAATTTTTTACTTTGCCTTGATTGCTATAGGGATAGGCGTTTCGATTCTTTGGATAATTATGCTTATTGATCTGATAAAAAGGGATGAAGACAAATACGAGAGCCCGAATGAAAGAATGCTGTGGCTCATAGTTTTGCTTTTAGCAGGATGGCTTGGAATAGTTCTCTATTATTTCATGGTGTATAAGAAATACGGTCGGGCTTTTTAGAGCGCACTCTATTTTAAAGCTCATATCCTTGTTCTTTAGCAAAAAGTTTTAATTCTGTCTGGACTTGTTTGACATGATCTCCCCATCGGTAGCAGTGAGGCCCGCAGTAAGTGAGTTCCCCATATTCTGGATCTTCGAAAAACTGAATCGTGTAGCCCTGCATAAGCCTACGTGTGATCTCATCTATTGCGCTTTCGTAATTTGGATAATTGATCCGATTTTCTCCAGATCCACCGTATCCCCAACAATTAAACTGCACATAGGAAATTCCGGTTCTGCATAGATTGGTTTCTATCCTGGCAATTGCTGGAAGTAGTGTGCAGTCCTTGGGCGCGCCATATTTATCACAGGCATCAATAAATGATTGGCCCTTGCCATAAAGTGGCGAATCTTCTTTTTTGAAGTATAAATCAAAAACCCGCGCTCTATAATCATATGTTTTGTAAGACATCTTGGTGGTTGTAAGAGGAATGTTTGTTGCGGCCAAGACTCGGGAGCTGTTTGCTGTATTTTGAATTTTGTAGTCTAGGCTGTAGCCTTTGGAGTCTAGATCCAACCTTTTAGCAATTGGATCTCTAAAGGCAAGAAAACCCAAATGCAATATAATGGCCACAAAAAAGCTGATAACCAGGTGTGTAACTAGCCTCGTGAATTTTCTAAGATAGATGTATTTTCTTATGACGGATTTACTAATTTTTGATTATATTTTCAAGCTCGAGCTCTACTTCTGCGAGTTTTGCCATCGCTGTGACCAACCCTTCAATATCATGATCAATTGCAGTATCGAAGTATTCCTGGGCAGTTTGCACGTCTTCCTGTCCAGCATAGAAGAGTCCATAGTAGTAGTTGACTCTGGGGCTTGTTTCAAATAGTATTTCAGCTTCCTCCAATAAATCTTTTGCAAGTTTTTTATCTCCTGTCATGTAAATTGCGTAGGCCTTGATGGAGATAAGAGTGGCCTCTTCCTCGCTAGAAAGTTCCTGATTTTGTTCCAGAAAACCTTCCAAAAATTCAATTGCCTCGCTATATTTTTCTAACGTAATTAGTTTTTCTGATTTTTCTATAGTGTATTCATAATTTGTCGAATCAATCCCAACTAATTTGTCTATGACTTCTAGAGCTTTTTCATGTTCTCCCGCACCTGCGTATATTTGATAACTTAAAAAGTATGTATTTTCTGGAACGTCTGCAAATGAAAGTGCTTTTTGCATATTTTTTGAGGCATTTTCTAGATCATGCTTTTTAAAATAGCATTCTGCCAATAGCTTTGGTATATCAGAATTGTTTGGAGAAAATACTTGGGCTGCTTTCAAGAGCTCTATTGCTTTGTCAAGATTATTGAAAGACATATGAACGTATGCTTCATAAATGTATGCGCCTTCATAAAATTCATTTTCTTGTTTGATGTCACTCATTATTATCAGGGCAGTTGCCTCTTCGTCGTTTTCTATTGCGACCTTTGCAATATGCATATAGTTTTCGATTAGGCTTTCTTCGGATTCTTCAAGATCTTTTAGTATTTCATACATTTGTTTGTATTTTAGATCATTGTCTTGTTCTGAAGCTTTTCTAGCATGTTCTCTTGCGTTTTCTAGATCAGCATAATTTACAATCGATTTTATAAAGTTTGAATATGCGTCGTTGCCAGATACATTTGAGGCTTCGGTTTTTGCCTCGTCAAAGCGTTCTAGAAGAGCTAGATAGCCAATTTGATCAGCTCTATAAGTAGTGGCCTGGGAAATATTTAGAGCGTTTGTTGAATATTCCAGCGCTTTTTCAAAGTCCATTTGCGTTGCATAAATATGTGCGATTTCTTGATGGATATCTGCTTCGTTGTCTGCAAAGCCAATCCCTGTTTGAAGTATTTCGATTGCCTCAGTTGGTTTGTTTTTCAAAAATAGGATTTCGCCAGCCTGTAAATATGCGTCAGTCAGAGTCGGGTCAATGTTGATTGCTTCCTTGTATTTGGCTAATGCTTGAGAATAGCTTCGGTTGTCTAAGGCTTCTTGGGCCTCCTGGTATGGCAGATTTTCTTGTGGAGTTGACTCGTAGATAAATAGATAGTAACCCACAGTGCCGGCTAGTAATGCAAGCAGCAAAATCCCTCCGATTATTTTTCGATTCATGAATTTTTTCATTGTGTAAAGTATAAGCCAATTCCTTCAAAAAGACAAAATGGCTGACAGTTCTCCCTTTATAAAGTATAATCGCTATATGCAAAATTACGACATATCAAAAATCCGAAATTTTAGTATTATCGCTCATATTGACCATGGGAAATCTACCCTTGCAGATAGATTGATGGAAGAAACTGGAGTAGTTGCAGAAAGGGATGTGAAGGATCGAATGCTTGATACACTTGAGCTTGAGCAGGAAAAAGGAATTACGATCAAATTGCAGACAGTTCGAATGAATAGGAAAGGGCATGTATTGAATTTGATAGACACACCAGGGCATGTTGATTTCTCTTATGAGGTGTCAAGATCGATTGCTGCTTCTGAGGGTGCGGTTTTGTTAGTCGATGCCACGCAGGGAATTCAGGCGCAAACTTTGTCCACGGTCTATAAAGCACTTGAATATGATTTGAAAATTATTCCAGTAGTAAACAAGGTGGATTTGCCAAATGCGCAAGTGGAGGAGACAAAGGACGAACTTGTTGCAACATTTGGATTTGATAGAGATGAAATAGTGGAGACTTCAGCGAAAACTGGTGTGGGTGTAGAAGAACTTTTGGAAGCAGTTGTTGATAGGATTCCTTCGCCTGAAGAAAAGTCTGAGAAAGTGGCGAAAGCACTGATTTTCGATTCGTTCTATGATGAACACAAAGGTGTGGTGGCACTAGTGAAAGTCGCTCAAGGTGAATTGTCGGGAGATGCGAAATTTAGAACCATTGGGACAAAGCAAGAGATCGAACCAATCGAGATTGGATTTCTTACACCAAAAATGAAAAAGGATGAAGCAATAAGAATGGGTGAAGTAGGATATATTGCGACTGGACTGAAAGATATCAAGAGTGTGCATATTGGAGATACGATTACTTTGGATAGTGATTATAAGGCTGACAAGGATATTGGCCCTTTAGAAGGATATTTGCCACCAAAATCAATGGTTTTCGCTTCACTATACCCGATAGACGCAGCTGATTTTGATGAACTTAGTGAAGCGATTGACAAACTCTCGCTCAATGACGCTGCTCTTAGTGTCCAAAGAGAAAATTCTGCAGCTCTTGGTTCTGGTTTTGTGTGTGGATTTTTAGGGCTTCTTCATCTTGAGATTACGCAGGAAAGATTGGAAAGAGAATTTGATGTGTCTTTGATCGCGACCACTCCAACGGTCGAATACAAGGCAAAACTTACAACAAAAGATTTTTCAAAGATTCCAAATATTAATACTGCCAATATTGAGGAAGGATTTCTCAAGATCAGGATGGCTCCCGAATATCCGGATAATTCTCTAATAGAGGAGATTCAAGAACCATGGGTGAAACTAGAAATTGTTACTCCAGATCAATATATTGGCGCGATTATGGAGATAGCACAAAAAGCTCGCGGCGAATATCAGGCCATGGAATATGTGGCTGGCAACGAGAAGGTTAAAGGTAAAAAGCATGTGATTTTGAAATATGAAATTCCTACTGCAGAAATCATCATCAACTTTTTTGATAAATTGAAATCGGTCAGTCAGGGATATGCATCAATGGATTATGAGTTTTTGGAATACAGGAAGAGTGATGTGGTTAAGGTGAGCCTTTTGGTAAATTATGAAGAGGCTGAAGCGCTTTCTTTTTTGACTCACAGGAGTAATGCAGAATTTAAGGGGCGTGCTGTTGTAGCAAAGCTGAAAGACATAATTCCAAGGCAGCAATTCAAGGTTCCTTTGCAAGCGACGATTGGTGGAAAAGTAATTGCTAGAGAAACGATTCCGGCATTTAGAAAAGATGTTACAGCAAAATTATATGGAGGTGATGTGACTAGGAAGAAAAAATTATTAGAAAAGCAGAAAAAAGGAAAAAAGAGGTTGAAGATGTTTGGGAAAATTGAGATACCGAAGGAGGCCTTTTTAGAGGCATTAAAGAGCAGTTGATCGGTATCGTGTACTAGTACGTGATATAATTGTCTGACTTGTTCATAATCTGCTATACTGTACTACTCTATTACTTGGTTTTTTATGAGCAAGAAGTTCTTAAGGGAACTGGTAAAGGCGCTGGCTCTGATAGGAAGCGAGAAAGAGATGATGAGGTTTTTAGAAGGTCTGTTAACTCCAAAGGAACTCCTAGAGATTCCTGTGAGAATGCAGATAGTGAGGATGCTTCGAAAAGGCACTCCTCAAAGAGAAATAGCGGAAAAGTTAGGGGTTGGAATAGCGACTGTGTCCAGAGGTTCAGCAGAGTTGAAGAGAGGAAAGTTCAAGGATATAGTGTGAGAAAAATTTAATAATTATGATGGATAAAATCGTAACCAAAAAAGAATTAAATTGGTGGAGCCCGTTTCACAAGCGGGATCGTTTGACGTAACTAGATTTTTCAATATTTGAAGTTTACAAGAATCCCGCAATTAGCGGGACTTTTTTTATTTTATAGAATCGAATTATGAAAACAAAACCAAACAAAAAAATCGGAATAATTGGAGGAGTTGGTCCGCAAGCGACAGGTATTCTCTATGGACAGATCATAAAATTATCTCAGGAAAAATATAGCGCAAAAGACAATGATGATTTCCCAAAGATTGTGATTGAGTCTGTGCCTATACCTGATTTTATAACTGACACAAAGAAGGTGGATGAAGCAAAAGAGATGCTTATAAAGGCTACAAAGAATCTGGAAAAAGTAGGTGCAACTAGAATGGTAATCGCAAGTAATACAGTACATTTGACCTTGGATGATCTGCAAAAGGAAACAAAAGTTCCATTCCTTTCTATGATCGATCTTGTAGTCAAGGAATGTACGACTCGAGGATTTGAAAAGGTGGGTTTGTTGTCTAGCCCTGTTACGATAAAATCGAAAAGTTATGAAAAAAAGCTCGAGCAGGAAAACATTCAGATGATCAAGCCTACAAAAAAGGAGCAAGAATTGACAGATAGAATCATAAGACACGTCCTAGCAGGCTCAAGCAATGGAAAGTACCGAAAAGCATACATAGATTTACTCAATGGAATGTACAAACGAGGAGCTGAAGCTGTGATTCTTGGCTGTACAGAATTGCCAATGGCGATAAATTATGAAGCATTGGGAGATAGGGTTATAGATTCAATGGAGGTTCTGGCAAAGGGCCTAACTAACTATTATTATCAAAAGAGAAATGAATAGAAATATTACGTACTTACAATTAGCATTGTCAATGGCGATAGTGGGAAGCGCTGTAGTTGTTGGGAAAATTATTACAACAACACTTCCAATATACCTAAGTGCCTGCGTCAGTTTATTTATTGCTTCTGCTGTACTTGTTCCAGTTCTTTTAGTAAAAGAAGGCATCCCGAAGTTATCAAAAAGAGACTTTATTCTTTTATTTTTACAGACGCTTATTGGAACTTTTTTGTATAGAATTTTTCTATTAAATGGGTTGAAGTTTACGAATGCCCTTGAAAGCGGAATCATAACAAGTACGGGGCCTGCTGTTATGGCAGTTCTATCAATCATTTTTCTAAAGGAAAAATTCGCGATAAACAAACTATTGGGAATCCTCTTAACAGTTTGTGGTATTCTTGCAATGCATATTTTTGTCGGGGCAGATAACAAAGAAGTTGTTGAGCAGTCAAACTCAATATTAGGGGGCGTCCTTGTCTTCTTAAGCGTTGTGGCAGCGTCTCTATTTTCTGTGCTTGCTAAGCCTATCTCACCAAAAATCACTCCAATTGTAATATCTAGTTTTGTGTCTGTGACGGGATTTATTCTATTCCTCCCAATGGCTCTGTTAGATCTACAAAATCTGAATGAAAATTCGTTTGATTTAAAAAATATACTGTCTGTTATATACTATGGTGTTGTTGTTACTGTGATAGCATTTTTATTGTGGTTTGAAGGTTTGAAAAAGATTGAAATTTCAACCGCAGGAATTTTTATGGGCATTATTCCTGTAAGCAGCACAATTCTATCTATTGTGTTTCTTGGAGAAGAGCTTTCGATAGCACATTTGATTGGAGGTCTACTTGTAATTCTTGGAATTTTAATAATTGTTAAAAAGAATTAATTAATTTATTAAATTTTTATTATGAAAAATATAGATCTCTCAAAAAAAATCGTAGTCAGCGGCATTACACCAAGTTCATCAAAGGGATTGCATCTTGGAAATTATCTTGGTGCAGTACGAGGGCATGTTGAGATGCAATCGAAATTGAAAGTTGCAAATTATTTTATCGCGGACTATCACTCACTAAACATGGTCCATGATCCTGAGCAGGTTCGTACAAATGTGAGCAACACTTATATGGACTATCTTGCATTTGGTCTAGAGCCTGAAAAAGAAAATGTGAATTTTTATATTGAAAGTGGAATTCCTGAAATTGCTGAATTAAATCTGATTCTAAATAATGTCGTGACAATGGCGGAACTCAGGAGGATGCACGCGTACAAAGATAAATTTCAAGAAGGGGTCTCTGAAGATTCGATCAATCATGGGCTTTTCAATTATCCTGTTTTGATGGCAGCTGATATTATCATTTTCAATGCTGATATAGTGCCAGTTGGCGAGGATCAAGTTCAACATGTTGAGATCACAAGAGATATTGCTAGGGCTTTCAATAAAAGGTATGGAGAAATTCTATCAGTGCCTGAGGTCCTAGTGAAAAAAGAAGTAGCAAGGGTAGTTGGAATTGATGGTGAGAAAAAAATGAGCAAATCTCTTGGGAACGACATTCCGGTTTTTGCTCCCGAAGAGGAGATCAAGAAGCAAATCTTCGCCATTCAAACCGATCCAGCTAGAATTCATCCAGATGATCCTGGAGATCCTGCCAAGAATCCAATTTTCAGCTATATGAAACTGATGGAATATGATGAGGCAAAGAGGGAAGATTTTGAAGATAGATATAAAAAGGGAAGTGTGGGCGATGTGGAGATCAAGGAGGAATTTTTCGCATTCTTTATGGAGTTTTTTAAAGATGCCCGAAAAAGAAGAGAGGGATTTGAGAAAGATAAGAAGGGGATCGCCGAATTAATTGAGAAAAATAGTCAGGCAGTGAGACCGGTTGCTGTTGAGACTATCAAGAAAGTGCGAAGGGCGGTTGGTATAGATTAAAAAGCGTGATAACTCAATGTTGCTATGATAAGCCCTAGTGCAAATCCTCCTGCAACTTCTACATAAGTATGGCCTAGGCTCTCCTTGAATGGTTTGTCCTGAAAATTTTCTTTTTTGTTCAGAATATTTAACGCCTTTGCATGAAGACCTGATCTGTATCTGATGTTCATAGCGTCATACATTACGATTGCTGCAAGAATTCCAGAAAGTACGGTTATGCTTGCTCCCCATCCTTCTTCAAAGGCAATCGAAAAG
>Ga0114923_10003312_pt1 | contig 10868 bp, 12 predicted proteins | sample SumtaG_FD_89578 | JGI IMG/M metagenome (GOLD analysis project Ga0114923, IMG submission 89578) | Deep subsurface microbial communities from Indian Ocean to uncover new lineages of life (NeLLi) - Sumatra_00157 metaG | ecosystem: Environmental > Aquatic > Marine > Oceanic > Sediment | place: near...
AAATAAAAATACAATTATGATTTATTTTCAATTCGAAAAATTATTTTATTGAAGATCTATTTTTTAACATAACATAATTTTTTTGTAATTAACTAATAAAATTAGGTGTTGTTTATTTCCAAAATTAATGAAATTGTAGACCTTACCAAAAAAGTGAAAGATTATGCTTACTCAATCGATGTTGATGTAATTGGGATTGCTGATGCAAATAATGAATTATTTTTCCAAGCACCGCACGAACATCAACCAAAAAATATTCTTGAGGGTGCTAATTCCGTTATAATTATGGGAAAAGCCATATCTAGCGGGATATTTAAAGTTAAACATCATAGAGCACATGCGCTTACAAGAATACACCACAGTTTTTTTAAATTTATGGATATTTGTGCCGCTAGAGTAGCTAACCATATCGAATCTTTAGGATATTACGCAATTGCTGCCCCAGCCCACATTCCATTTATATATAAAGATGAGAAAATTCCACTACCATGGGGCATGATTTCGCTAAAACATGCAGGATTAGCAGCAGGTATTGGTAAAATCGCTAAGTGTGGATTACTTATTAACTCAGAATATGGCACTCTACTCAGATTATCAGGAGTTATTACAACAGCTAAATTTTCACCGGATCATATGATCAAAGAGGATATTTGTCTTGATTGCAATCGATGCATAGATGAATGTACAGGTAATGCTTTTAATGAAGAGGGTGAGTTTAATAAAACTTTATGTTTTCCACGATCCATTCTGCATGCATTTCGATATCTACATCCATATGATGAAGAATATATTAAAAATATTGAAGTAATAACCAATACAATGTATTTAGAATATAATTTGGGATGCTATACGTGCTTAGAAGTATGCCCCTTAAATAATCCTAAAAAAAAATAATATCCAGAGATTAACATTCAAGTAAATGGATAATAAAAATAATAAGGATTTTCATCCTTTTATTTGATTAAAAAAATTAAACTTGAGGTGTTTATATGGCTAAAAAAACTTTAGGGGCAAAACCTTACTTATATCCCCTAACAACTGTAATAGTGGGAGCAAATGTAAATAATAAGGCAAATTTTGTTACAATAGCGTGGAATGGAATGATGGTATATAACCCACCAACGCTTTATATTGCTTCTGGAAAAAATCATCACACAAATATAGGATTTAGAGAAAATAATACATTCAGTGTTAATCTCCCTTCTGCTAATATGGTAAAAGTGACTGATTATGTTGGGCTGGTGTCAGGAAAAAAAATTGATAAGTCAGAACTATTCGATGTATTTTATGGAGAATTAAAAACTGCTCCTATGATCGCTGAAGCCCCTTTAAATCATGAATGCAAAATTGTTAAAACTCTCGATCTTGGAGGCGCCAGTGATATAATTATAGGTGAAATTGTGCAGACCTATATTAGTGAAGAATGCTTAACTGATGGCAAGCCTGATATAAAAAAATTAAGACCTATAACATTTTCTGGCTACGATACTAGCTACTTTGAGGTTGGAGAGTAAATTGGCAGAGGGTAAAAAATAGGACGAGATTATAAAAAAGAAGAATAAAAAAAAAAAAGTTTTTTTAAATTTTTTAAGGATTGAAATTTTAGGGGGATTTTATTATTTTAATTAATACTACTCCCATTTCATTCCACCTATTCCAAAAGTTTCAGATACACCTAAGAGAGATTCAGTTAGAGAACGAAAACCTTCAATTTCATTCATAAATGGTAAAAAATATTTCGCTAACTCGATTCCGGCTTCTTCTCCTTTTCCTCTTTCGGTATATATTAAATGGTATTGTTTATTCCCATCTACTCCACCACCTGTATTGAAAACTCGCCATTTAGTGACATAAGGTACTTTTCTTGGTTGTTTTAAATAGAGTTTTGCCATGTCCATTGATTTATCTGGTGGATACCATATAGTCATTAACATAATCGCCATTTTTATTATCTCCTTTAGTTTTTATTTAATTAGTTTTCTTGACTTCTAACCAACTCCTATTTGTTGTAGGATTAAATTAAAAAAAAAAAGATTTTTAAAATTTATAATTTCAAAGTCAAATGTAGCATTTTTACTCTATTTTCACACCAGGTACCTTCAAAGCATCCCTTATACTCATTACGGGTTCCATTTTCCATGCGAAACCTTCTATGTCGTAATACATACTTGTTAATTTGGCAACATATAATCCTGCTTCTGCGTTTTTGCTATCATCAACATATATAATATTATATACTTTTGCTCCTTTTCTCCCGTCAGCAGCAGCTAATCTCTGCCATTTTGTTATATAAGGAGGATTTTTGGTTATTTTTGCAGTTATTTTGTTAGCTTCGTCAAGTTCATGAAGAGGAAACCACATAGTTAACATATAAATTCCCATAACTTAATTTCACCTTTTTTAACCTTTTTTTTTTATAAAAATTGGATTTAGAAGTAAAGAAAAAATGGGACAGTTTAATATTTAAATTTTTACCTTTTTGGAAATAAACTCAAATAATAAAAATTTTAAGATAAAGGCTATTGATTAAATTGGTGAATTAATTGTTCTTCCCTAGAAAAGTGTCAATTCCGGATGATTTGCCTCAAACTATCAAAGTACTGAATTTTAATATTAATGAAGATATTTTGATTGGTGGATATTATTTCCTTCAAGATGAAAATTTACCTACAATTTTACTATTCCATGGAAATGGTGAAGTTGCTTTAGAATATCTCTACTTCATGGATTTGTTTTTTGAATGCGGAGTAAATTTAGCTGTAGTTGATTTTAGGGGATATGGTCATTCAACAGGAAAACCAAGATTTAATAACCTAGTCAAAGATGGCCTCCCAATCTATAATGAATTTACAAACTGGGTAAAAGAAAAGGACCTTGAAAACTCTTTATTTGTATTAGGACGTTCGCTTGGAAGTGCACCCGCCACAGAAATAGGCGCTCATAATCCTGAGGATCTTAAGGGTATTATCATTTCAAGTGGTTTTGGAAGTTTTTCTAATGATACAAGAGTTAAAAAGTTCGAAAAGCCGACCTTAATTATTCATGGAAGTAGGGATCCAATCATATCTGTCTCTGAAGCTCAAGTAAATTATGATGCTGTTCCTGATGGGGTTGATAAAGAGTTAGTTATAATCGAAGGTGCTGGACATAACGACTTGTTTGATTATTACAAAAAAGAGTATTTTGCTCCAATAAAGGAGTTTATTGAAAAATATAAATAAATTAAATTTTTATTTTCTTATCTGGTGGTTCTCTTCCTAGCCATTTCTTATAAAATGTATCTATATCAGGTAAGAAATTAAATATAGTAGGATATCCTGGGGGTACATTTTCAACATCTAAGAGAGTAAAACAACCCGGACAAAAATATTCTCTAAGTTCTTCCCACTCTGGATCACTTCCCATAAATTTAGGGTAAAGTTCTTCGATAGTTTCAACTGTGTCTCTTACTCTTATCCTACACTTTTCTTTCCAATTAACTTTATAGTCTCCAAATTCGTATCCACAATCACATTTAACTATTCTCTGGCCATCTTTTGCTACTACATAAAGATGTTCATGAAGGGGTAAAAGAATTAAATCATTCCATTCAACCTTTTCTTGAAGAATCTCTATAATCATATCAAATCTATTAGGATCTTTTTGACTACTAATAATTGGTTTGAGTTGATCCCAAGGCAATTCTCCTTCTATCATTCTTTCTAATGTTTTCTTATCTTCCTTCATGATTTTTTCACCTCTATCTGGAAATCTTCAGGAAATTTCCAAAACTCTCGAAACATTTTCCCCCATCGAGTTGACAATTTTAAACTCTCTGAATACATTACACTGACTGCTTCATAAAGTTCTCCTTCAGTTATCTTCTTCTTTTCTTTTTCCCAGAACTCTTCAAAAGTTATTGATTTATCTTTCCTTTCTTGTCTTATCTCTTCTCTACGTTCTTGAGTAGCTTCATTATTGATTATCCATTCTTCATTTTTATCATCAAAGTTCGCAACAACACCATAGACGTTTTTTACGATATCTGCTGTGTAAAATCCATCATCAAGGTCTTGTTTAACGCTCTCGATTTTTCGTTCAAGAGGGTCTCCATATCCAGGTCCACCACTTTCCGCAAAATGAATTATATCATAATTTTTTAAGGAAATTGGATATATTGTTCCTATTGGCTTTCTACTTATATTTCCTTCTAATAACCTCTCAAATTCACCATTATATGGATCATTATCGCTTATAGGATAATCTTGTTTGTTTCTAAATATTTCCTCTAAGTTCGTATCTGTTGCCTGTAATCTATAACTCGTCGCATTTGGATAACCTCCATGCATTCCTCCAGATCCATGAAAAACTAAACCCTCCCTGCCAGCAAAAAACTCAACTTTTTCAGAATTTGCAATAAAGGCAACTGCACCATAATTTGCCCCGCCCCGATATTTACCATGTCCTGGAGTGTTAGGCTTTACTTTTCGGGATAAATATGGAATACCTCCTTGAAATAGTTCCCACGTTTCTACATCTCCTAGATCTGATTCTGGATTCCACATTGCATAACCCCAATTTAGACCATCCTTTACAGCACTCGCACCTAATCCTTGACCGGATATTTCAAATGTTGATAACATCCATCGCTCTCCCTGTAATGGACCTGCCGAATAGACTCCTCCTCCTTGTATTGAATCTCCGGTAAATCCATAGCCTGGAACCACTTCCTCTCTAAAACCTCGTGAGAATAAACCATAAGATAGGCATTTCATCATTGTAGTATATGCAGGAATTAAATTTCCCCATGGGGCTTGATACGAAAGATATGGATCTCCAGGATTGGCCCAAGATCCAAGAGGATAATCTTTTTCTACAGCATAATATGCTCCATCGTTAACTTTATCCCCATAGATTAAGATTTGAGTTAATAATACCCATTGTCCTCCTTCCATTGCCCCTTTGTCACAATTAAAAGCGTTGGCCCCTGCTGCGCTAGCACCATCAAATGAGAGTGAAAATGTTCCGTCTTCCTTTACAACAATCTCAACTGGATGATTTGAAATTTTATCAACTCTTGCAATTGGTACCCATGCTTGGTCTTTCATAGGTAAGTCCATAAACGATGCCGCCCTGTATCTGCCAGGAATTAAACGCTCCTTTACTCGTTTTAGTACAATTTGCCTTCCTTCTTCTATCGCTTCTCGAATAAATTGTTTATAATATTCTATACCTTCTCTTTTTATGAACTCATATACCGCATCTCTTATCATTAAGTCGCCGGCCAATCTACATTTTTCATCCAACTCCCAATACATGGGGGTTCTAACAGCTTTTTTAGCACCAATCATATGATCGCGCCAAATCTCATCATTGGAGCCGATTTTTAGACAAGTATAATAAACGCCATCATCAAATCGCTGAATTGAATTAACCAAGGTATGCCCTGGTGTAATACCACCTATATCAATTTGATGAGTAACTCCACCAGCCCATCCGATTAATTCTTCTTCCCAAAAGATTGGTATAAGAGTTTGTACATCGGTAGTATGGACATTACCGCATTGAGGGTCATTATTTAAAAATATATCACCTTGATTTATGGTTGGGTTTTCTTCATAACCTTCTTTAATCATAAACTTTATACCTTCACTCATAGTGTGAACATGTACCATTATCCCTGTGGAAACGGCAATAGAATCTCCTTCTGGAGTATATAGCGCAAAACATAGCTCACCAATTTCAGTAACTATTGGTGATGCGGCTACATGTAATGCTGTTTCCCTTGCCGATACTAACGCTCCTCTTAAACTGGCATAAGCTCGCTCATATCTAAAAGGGTCTTCCTCCTTTAAATTAAGCTTTTCAATCCCAAAATAACTTTTATTCTCTTCTAATAGCCTCTCACTCTCTTCTATCATTTCTTTAAGTGTTTTTTCATTCCATCCAATTGGTTTTTCCGACATTTTTTATACCTCCTTCATGTGAAATATTCTATGTTTGTCAAGATTCACTTGGCTACCTGGTGGAACGACTAAAGTTGTTGCGGGAGCCTCGATAACAGCGGGACCCTTTATTATGTTTCCCGTATTGAGAAGTTTCATTTCCCAAATCGAAGCTTCATGCCATTTACTATCCCAAAAGAATTCCCTTGTATCCTTTGAAGCAATATCATTTGGTTTTTCACCAGATATTCCATATTCTGGTAATTTAGGTTTTGGTACAGGTACTACTCCTGTTCCTATTGCTTTAGTTATATGATATCCTAATTCTGGACACTTTGTGCCTCTTCTAAATATTCGTTCAAATAATTCATCATATCTTCTCAAAATTTCTCTTAATTCGGGTGAATCAAAACGCTCTAATTCTTGTGAGTATTCTGCTGTTAATTCTTCGGAGGGTGATTCCACCTCCAAATCTTTCAACATACCAAAATATTGTAATTTTACAGAAGGTCTGAATTCCATCTCATTAGGATCCCTTCCCTCTTTTTTAAATTCTTCTTCTATCTTAATTTTTAAATCTTTCCATGTAGAAGTTAACATTGATGCAACAAATCCACTCATCGCTCCTTTAGGATCTACTACTAGATCAACAGAAATTTCATGCCTATAAGAATGATCAGCACAGGCACAGCCATAGGCTGAGAATGCAGCTGCCCATTCTGGTATCATTATATCTTGGAATGATAATCCTCTCGAATATCCCGCTACATGAAGTGGACCACCTCCTCCAAAAGATAATAACGTATAGTTTTCCGGACGAAATCCAAGACCTTGAATCATTCCGTTAAGATGAGTTTTCATATTAATCTCAATTAAATCTAAAGCTCCCCTCGCAGTTTCATATGGATCTGTATTAAAAGGCATAGCAATTTGCTCTTCTATGTATTTATATGCCCTATTTTTATTTAAGAGTACTTTTCCCCCAAGAAAATATTCTGGATTAAGATAACCAAGAATTAAACTACAGTCAGTCATGGTAACTGTTTCTACACCTGAATCTTTATTGCATACTCCAATGAGATATCCTGCACTTTCAGGACCAAACTCTAACCGACCAGATATATCATTATATCTTACATACATTCCTGTACCAGCTCCAATTGAATCAAGTGCAATCATAGGAATATTTAAAATAAAACCCCCTAATGAACTTTCCCACTTAGTCGGTACATATTTCTCCATTGTTAAACCTACATCAAATGACGTTCCCCCTACATCTGAAGATACCAGATTTTTTATCCCATATTTTTCAGCAATGAATTTAGAGCCTATCATTCCCCCTATCGGGCCTGAGACCATGGTTGGAATAAGAGATTTAGAATAGGGTGACATTGTTCCTCCATAAGATGTTAATATTCTTAGAGGTGCTGGTATACCTTTATCTTCAAATCTTTTTGCAATTCCTATTAATTGCTCTCTTGAAGGTTCTGCTGCATATTGTTCAATAAGTAGAGCATTAAGTCTTGGAGTTTCACCTCTTATGGGATTGTGTTCGTATGAAAGAATAACTGGTATTTCTTTTCCTTTTTCCATCATTACTTCTTTTGCAATTCTTCTGACTTCCATTTCATGTCTTGCATTCATGTAGGAACAAAGTAAACATACGCATATACTATTTACATCCATATCAAGAAGTTCCTCCACGGCTTTTGATACATCCTTTTCGTAGAGCGGTATTAGTTCATCACCCCAAAAATTTATTCTTCCTCTTACTCCTTTAAAATTCCGTCTTGCTACAAGAGGTACCGGGTGTTCATGCTCACGAGCATGTAATCTTCCTCCATAATCAAGCCACATCCAGCATTGCAAAGCTCTTCCTAATCTATGAAGATCCTCAAAACCAGCATTCACGATAACTCCAATATTACTATCACCCTCTCGTTCTAAAAGTCTGTTTAACATTGCGGTTCCTGAATAAACTAAAGCCTCTACGCCACTACCCATCTCTTCTAAAGTTCCATTCCATTCACCTAAGGAATCTGCGATTGAATCTAATACTCCTAAAACCTCCTCTTTTCCCGTAGTTAGTGCTTTTCCTATGGTAAAAGCTCCTTTTTCATCAATTATAAACGAGTCCGTCATCGTTCCACCTGTATCTAAAGCAATTGCTTTTAAGGAATGAATCTCGCTTATATTACTAGATTTTGCCATAATTTATCATCTTATAAATTTTTTTTAAATAAAGTCTTTTAAATTGAATTCTGAAATATAATAATAATATTGGAATTTCTAAATATTTAACAATTTTCATCAAAAGCCAATGTGATATTAAACTAATTTTTGAAAATTTATTAAATATAACTATAAATTTAAAATCCTTATATTTTTTAATGGAAAGATTTACTTATACTTATATTTTTTAAGTCTGTCATTAATTAGCTTTAATTACAATGATTGGACTCTTAAAGATTTTAATTTCTTTTTTTTCATGTGAATATTAGGAATAAAATAATTTTAAAAAGGTGATTAAAAATGGAAAAAAAAGAAAAATTAAGGTTTTGTTTATATTGTGGTGCGCAATTACCTCCCTACAAGAATGGTAAGATAACTTACTGTGTCTATTGTGGAACAAAATTAAATTACAAGTCAAAATTTGAAATTAAAAAACCTGAAAATGAGATATTAAGTAGTTAAGATAAGAGTATGATTAAATGGATTAAGAACTCCTAAAGAAATTAGATTTTTTTTCTTAATTTATCTATAGTGTTGTTAAATTCCTTAATCGCATCTGAGAATTCTTTTCTTAAAATATTCTTATATAATGAATCTCGTTTTTCAAAAGGAATAGATTCATTTCCAGAGTATATGTCTAAAGGACTTGTATTCTCACATAAATTCGAAAAACTAGATGATATTAATTCAAGTCTGGTTTCTGAAAGATTGTTATATCTAAAATAGTTATTTTTCAATTTATTGATACTAATCTTTTATCCTCCTCCAACTATAACATTCCGTTTAATTTTGTATTCTAAAAATTCTGCCTTCTTTTAACTTTAAATTTAATCCAAGCTTCTTAATTTCTTTAGCATGGACAAAAATAATCCGCTTAATAGCTTTATTATCTACGTTAAAGTGCTCAGTTAGATCTTCCACACTCACATCATCAACTAATTCGAAAAAGTCAGGTAATTCTTTAATAAGGTCCTCTTCAAACGGTTTCAAGCTTTTGTCTAAAGATATTCTTCGGGTATCTTGGAGCAATTCATTCGTTATTCCATCAAAATCAATTTGATAATTGCTTTTTAAAACTTCATGATTATTTTCTATCCAATTATGAATTAAGGTTCGTATGACTTCAGATTTAGACACCTGTCTTTTTAATGCCATTTTTTCTATTACTTTTTCATCAAATTCTCCTATTGTAAATGTTAATCTAGGTGTCTTTGTTGGTTCTGTGTTATTAGAGGACATTTTAAAAACTAATCGACAAAAATATAATCTTTAAAATAAGAATATTTTACGCATTTTTAAATCTTCCGTATTTATGATCAATCAATGCATCACAGAAGATGCATAAATTTATAAATGAAGAGTCACATAATATGATTTAGATAATATCACGATATTATTCACCCTCAAAAGGTTGTGTGTGTAAAATGATGGAACTAATAAATGTAAATCAAGAAGTTTTAAATACCAAAGATAAAGTAAAAATCGAATTAATAAAAGATGGACAAGAATTTCTTGAAGATTTTCAAATAAACCATGAATTCTTGTTAAGATCAGTATCGATCATTTATAGATATTTAAGCATTAACCAAAAAATACCACAAAATCTGTTTAAATTCTTTATTGGCGCATATTATATCATTGAAAGGCATCCTCGGGCATTTCCAGTCCACGATTCAAAAAAGAAATTCTGTAGAATGTTTGGTATTCAGCAAAGCTCTTTAGAATATTGCGTTGATAAGATTATAGGTGCTTTGGATATGATAAAAATTTTGGATGACAAAAATTTTCCTTACTTTATCGATAGGAAATCAGATGTAGCATTTAAATTAACTAAAAGTATCGTAAAATGTGAAGTTGACAAGGCTTCGATGAATTTCATGCTATATCACCAACCACTTAATTCACAAATTCTTACAGAGAGTATAATTACAGAAATAATGTTTGAAATGAAAATTTTCCCTGATGAGCTTTTTAGACAGTTTTACGATATAATTTTAGAGATGGTCGACAATTTGCTAATTGATCATAATCAATATGTGAAAATGCAAGAAAAATATTTTATTTAATTCCTTTTTTTTATAGAAATCTTATGTACCTACTTTATTCCTTTTTTTAGCATGTAATTTTTCGATATCTATTTTTAACTGTTCATATTTTTCCTTAGTGATTGGAAACCGGCTAATTACCAATAACCCAGTGACCAAAATTGCAGGTACCTATCCAATTCAAAAATAAATCCTACTTTTTATAAAGGTCAATATTATTTAGTATAGAGTCTAACTTAGAAAAGATACCAGTTGTAAGACTTAACTCTTTTTTTGATATGAAACTTCTTTCAACTATGTTTTTAAACGCGAAAAACATATTCTCTTCTTTATATTGTCTTACATTTAGTTTTTTGATTATTCGCTTCACAAGTGAATAGAGCAAAAGACGGTCTTCTTTATCAGCTAGTAGGACAGGTCTCTCTCCTCTACCGATATTTAGTGTATTGATTTTCTTAAAGATTTCATATAATATTATTCCACACGCATGGGAAAGATTTAAAGTCGGATAAATATCCCCCGTAGGTATCCTTATTAGAATATCAGCAAAGCTAATCTCTTCATTAGTTAGACCGCGAGATTCTTTTCCAAATAAAATAGCAATATTCAATGGATTTTCAGAAACTGGTAGCTCTAAGTCATCAGGAAATATTGCTAATCTCCTAAT
>Ga0114923_10003313_pt1 | contig 10866 bp, 9 predicted proteins | sample SumtaG_FD_89578 | JGI IMG/M metagenome (GOLD analysis project Ga0114923, IMG submission 89578) | Deep subsurface microbial communities from Indian Ocean to uncover new lineages of life (NeLLi) - Sumatra_00157 metaG | ecosystem: Environmental > Aquatic > Marine > Oceanic > Sediment | place: near...
GCCATATCTGTCTCCCGAACCGACCCGAATCGATTCGCGAAACAGAATCACATGTCAGCCTATTTGGGAATCCCCCGCTGCGATTCCGTTAACATTGAAAACGCTCTAGGCGCGGGCCGAAGCGCGATGCCCCATGGATTTCCGGTGCATCGGGCGAGGCCCGCAACGACGCGGCGGGCCGGCCCCTCCCCCGTATCCATGGGGGCAACCCTGGCGGGACGGGCGCTTTCGGCCGGACGCCGCGTCGCTCGTCCCGGAAATCCACTGGGAATATGCTTTGGCCTGTCCGTCGTCCCAAAAGGTAATCCGTGGCCTAACGTCCGACCAAAATCGCTCCGTCAGCATGGCTCAATATGATCGGAAACTGCTCTAGTACTGGGCAAGGCGGCTGCTTGGCGAATAGAGTGGCCCCGATGGGGGTTCGAAGGCTCGGTCTTCGCATCGGCGAGGCGGCCGCACCGGACGCGGCCGGCAGCCGGGATATCTAGGGCGCCTGGAAGGGGGAACGACACCATGGACGATTTCGACATCGAACAAGCCAAGAAGGAGATGGAGCCTTGGTATTGGTGGGGGATCCCGACCTTCTTCAAGTGTCCGTGGGACGAGGACCCGAACAACTGCGATATCGCCCTCGTTGGCGTGCCCCACTCTTCGGGCAACGGCTCCACCGAGCGCGATCAGCACCTCGGCCCCCGGGCGTTGCGCGGCGTCTCCGGCTGGTACCGGCGCGGCCACCAAAAGTACGGCTTCGTGCCCTGGGAGGCCTGCCGCATCCATGATCTGGGGGACGTTCCCCTGCCCCAAGCGATGCTGAACGACGTCTCTGTCGAGCACATCGAGGCCTACTTCAAGCAGCTCGACCAGGCCAATACGCGCCCGGTATCGGTCGGCGGCGACCATGCCATCACCGGGCCGATCCTCAAGGCCATCGCCGGCCGGGACGCGCGGATCTCGGGCGGCCGAATGGCGGCGCTGTTGCATTTCGATGCGCACCGGGACGATTACGCGCACATCCCTCACTGGCTCGGCAGCATTCGCTCGGCGGCCCATTGGGCGGCCTACACCGTGGTCGAGCAGCACGTCGACCCGGCGAAGAGCGTGCAACTGGGCATGCGGGGCAATCCCATCAAGCCGCGCGCCGACATCAACGAGAGCAAGCTGGGCTACCGGCTCATGCCGGCGGACGAGTTCTATCGGATCGGGATCGAGGAAACGATCGGGATCATTCGCGAACGGGTGGGCGATTCGCCGCTCTACATCACCTTCGACCTCGACGTGCTCGACCCGACGGAAGCGCCCGCCGTCGCCAACCTGGAGCCGGGGCACCGGGGCCTCAGGGCCTGGGAAGTCATCGAGATCCTCCATGGCCTGCGCGGCCTCGACGTGATCGGCGCCGACATCGTCTGCATGATCCCGTCCAAGGACACGGCCGCGAAGATCACCGCCATGACCGCCATGGTCCTGATGTTCGAGATGATCGCGCTGATCGGCGATTCGCTGACCAGGACCAACCGGGGCGCGGTCTAGGGTCCGGGGAAGGGCCCGATGCAGCTGGTCCTGTGCTCGACCTGGAAGACGTTGTTGTAGAGGTTCGCGACCCACTGCTTGCCTTCCGTGGTCAACTCGAGATAGCGGATGGCCGGTTGAATGTAAGGCTGGACGCTCTCCCAGAAAAACTCCGGGTAGTTCTCGAATAGATCGGCGGGGCTGTGATAGCCCAAGGTTTCCGCCAAGCCGGTCTCCACGAACTCGTAGTAGAGCGCGTTGATCTTGCGGTGATAGAAGGGATCGGCCATCTGGCCGATCAAATCGGCGGCGCGCACCAGGGCCGCTTCCGACTCGGTCTCCTGGTAGTCCTCGTCGTCGGGGACCGGAAATCGCGTCAGTTCGATCGACCGCACGATGCGCTCCTCGTCCACGTAGTCCGAGTCCGCGAAGCGTTCGCGCGCGTAGATCTTACCGCGCTCGATGTGATAGGGGGCGAGGTAAGCGTCCGAGGCGCCTTTCGGCGGCGTCACGCGCCGGCCGGATTCGTCGATCACCACGTCCTTGTCGCCATCGTCCTTGCAGGCGCCCCGCACATAGCCGATGTCGTGGACCAGCAGCGCGCAGGTGTAGTGCAGCCAGTCCTTCGGGGTCAGGGCCTCGCTGAGCAGGCGCCCCCTTATGATCTGCTGCCCCACCAGGGTCACCATCATGGTGTGCTCGACGTTGTGGTACAGCGCGTTGGAGTTGCCGAGACGCTCCAAGACCAGCCGCGCCGCGCCGCCCATGTAGGTCGCGTATTCGGGGCAGCGGTGTGCGAAGTACTGCAGATAAAGCTCCGCCAGATGGTCGCCGAAGCGGCCGGCCACAATGGATGTCGGATTCAGCATGGCAAAGAACCTCCCGGCGCGGACACTGGGCAAAGACACGCGGCGCCAGTATAACCGCTTTGGTGGCGCCTCGATATGGCCGATCCATGTCGGTCGAACGTCGGAGGTGGAAGATGAGCGAAGACCAACAGGCGACTCTCGAACTGCTGGACAGGCTCGTCGCCTCGTTCAATAGCAAGGATCTCGACACCATCGTCGATGCCTTCACCGAGGACGGCGAGTTTCTGCTGGCCGCGGTGCCCGCGAAGCGCGAGTGCTACGCACTGGGCTGGCACAGAGGCTCAGCACAGCGAAATCACCCTAGCCCCCACTGCGCAGGCGCAGCAGAACGTCCACGGCCGCCACGCCGTCCCGCAGCACCAGCAACGGGTTGATCTCCAGCTCTTCCAGGGTGTCCCGCTGCGCCTCGGCAAAAGCGGCCAAGGCCAGCACGGCATCGACGGCGGCGGCGCGATCCCCCGCCGGCCGCCCGCGGAAGCCGGCGAGCAGCTTTGAGACCTTCAGCGACGCGAGGGCCTCGGACACGCTCTGTCTATCCGTTGGCAGGAGGAGGGTTCGCGAGTCGCGAACCAGCTCGACGAGCGTGCCGCCGCTGGCCAACACCATGACCTGCCCGAACTGGCTATCGCGACGGATCCCGATCAGGACTTCCGCGACGGGCTCTTCGATCATGCGCTCGACCAGGAAATCGCCGCCGAGGGCCTCCGGCGCGCAGGCGGCAACCGACTCCGTGATGGCGGCGACCGCATCGGCGACTTCGGCGGCGCTGGCCAGGCCGAGCCGCACGGCGCCGGCCTCCGTCTTGTGCGAAAGCTGCCGGCTCGCCATTTTCACCGCCACCGAAAAACCGAGATCTTCGGCCGCGGCGGGCGCCGTCTTGGCATCGGCCAGGCGACCCTCTGGCACCGGGATGCCGGCGGCGGCCAGCCGCTGTTTGCCCTCCCATTCGGTGAGATCCTCGATGTCTCCGGCCGAGGGGTCCACCCGGGTGAGCCCCAGCGCCGCGGCCGCGCCCTCGGCGGTGAGGCGGGCCTGCCGCTCGCCATAAGCCGCGGCGCCGGCAACGCCGATCATCGCCTCCTTGATGCCCTGGAGCGGCGCGATACCGCCGGCGATCATCATCTCCCGACTGTCTCTGTCGATATTTTCGGGGAGCGCGCTGACAACGGCGGCGGGCAGGCCGGCCTTGCGGGTAGCGGCGATGAAGGCGCGGGTGTCCGCGACATAGCCTTGTTTAGCGAACTCCAGAGTCGGGTGCGGATAGTCCTGCACCAAGAGGGCCGCATCGTAACCGTCGGCCAGGACAGCGCCGAACAGCTCGGTCAGTTCCGCCTCGTGCCCCCAGAGCGGCGTCGTGTAGTCCAGTGGATTGGAGACGGTCGCAACCTCCGGCAAGAGGGCGGCCGTGTTCTTCGCGGCCGACGGCGACGGCGAAGGGAACGAGAGGCCGAGCGGCTCGGCGTAGTCCGCCAGCAGTGTGACGTTGCCGCCGGACGCGGCGAAACCGGCCAGGCGCCGGCCGCGAGGCACGCCCGCGAGGGACACCACCTTGAGGGTCTCCAGGAGCTGGACCGGCGAGTCCACCCGGATGATGCCGAGGCGGTCGAAGAGGGCCTGGTAGACGTCGTCCTCGCCCGCCAGCGAGCCCGTGTGGGTGGTGGTCAGGCGGCGGCCGATCTCGGACGTGCCGGACTTGAGGGCCACGATGGGAACGCCGGCCTCAAGGGCGCGGATGGCCGCTTCGCAAAATCGCGGCACGTCGCGCAGTCCTTCGACATGGAGCCCGATCGCCATCACCGCCGGGTCGCCGATCAGGACATCGAGGTAATCCTCCACCCCGAGCATCGCCTGATTGCCGGCGGAGATGACATAGGCCAGGGGGACCGAACGCCGGTTCATGGTGATGTCGGAGCCCAACATGCCACTCTGAGTGACGACGGCGACTCCCCGTTCGACCCGCCGCCCGCCGAAGGGGAAGGGCCAAAGCGCGACCCCTCGCACGTAGTTGATGAGGCCGTAGCAGTTGGGCCCGACGAGCGCCATGTCGCCCGCCGCGCTCACGAGCGCCCGTTCGAGGGCCGCGCCCTCTTCCCCCAGCTCGCCAAACCCGGCGGTAAAGCAGACCACCCCGCCGGCGCCCTTACGGCGCAGCGCCTCCACGGTTTCGATCGCGGCACTGCGCGGGGCGGCCAGGAATACGGCGTCGGGCGCCTCCGGCAGGTCTTCGACATTGGCGAAGCAGGGATGGCCCGCCAGCGTCTGGCGGCGCGGATTGACGCCCCACACCGGGCCGTCGAATCCCATCGCCCGGCAATGCTCGGCCGCGATGGCGGCATCGTTCCCACCTATGAAGGCGGCATGCCGCGGCGCCAAAAGCCGCCCGAGATTCTGACGGGATCGCGAGGTCATGCGCCGTGCGGGCGCAACATCGACCGGGCGATGATGTGGCGCTGGATCTCCGACGTGCCGTCCCAGATGCGCTCCAGGCGGGCATCCCGCCACAGGCGTTCGATCGGCAGCTCGTCCATCAGCCCCATGCCGCCGAAGATCTGCACCGCGTGATCGGCGACGCGGCCGAGCATTTCCGAGGCGAACAGCTTGGCCATGGCCGCATCGACCGTCGTCATGCTGCCCTGCTCCGCCTTCCAGGCCGCTTGCATGACCAGGAGGTCGGCGGCCTGCAGTTCGGTCGCCATGTCGGCGAGCTTGAAGGAGGTGCCCTGAAAGCGCCCGATCGGCTGGCCGAACTGCTTGCGGCTGGCCGCCCATTCGGTGGCCAGGTCGAGCAGCCGTTCGGCCCGCCCGCAACAGCCGGCGCCGACCCACACCCGGCCCATGTGCAGCCATTCGTTGGCGAGCTCCAGCCCCCCGCCCTCGGCCCCGAGGATCTGGCCGGACCCGACGCGGCAGTCATCGAAGCTGAGCTGGTAGTTGTGATAGCCCCGGTGGCTGATGCAGCGCGGGCCGAGCCGCATGTCGAAGCCTTCGGCGCCGCGGTCGACCAGGAAGGCGGTGACCCTCTTGCGCGCGCCCTTCGCGGTTTCGTCGACGCCCGTGGCGGCGAAGACAATGGCGAAATCCGGCAGGGTGTGGCTGCTGATGAAGTGCTTCGAGCCGTTGATAAGGTAATCGTCCCCGTCGCGTTTCGCTCGCGTGGCCATGGACATGATGTCCGAGCCCGCCCCCGGTTCGGTCAGGGCAAAGCACTCGTGGCGCTCGCCGCGTACGCACGGCAACAGATAGCGCTCGCGCTGATCGCCTTCGCAAGCGAGCAGAATCTCCGACGGCCGCCCGATAAAATGCTGCAAGGCGAAGCTCGTCTTGGACAGCTCCCGCTCCATCAGAGCGAGACTGGTATAGCTGAGGCCGCCGCCGCCCACGTCTTCCGGAAGGTTGGCGGCGAAGAACCCCATCTCGATCGCCTTCTCTTTGATGCGCTCGCCCAGCTCGTCGGGCACGCCGCCGTTGCGCTCGACCTCCTCTTCATGGGGGCGGAGTTCGCTCTCCACGAACGCGCGGAGGGAGTCCACCAGCATGCGTTGCTCGTCGCTGGCCTGAAAGTCCATCGCACCCCTCCCCTGTCATGGCCGCTGCGGCACTGGGGTATGATGCATGTCGATCATCGGTCCCGGCCGGAACTATCCGACGGGAATAAAAATTTTTCGACAGGAGCCTTTTGGCTCAGACCAAATGGCGGGGAGCCGGTGGGAAGTCCTGGGCGGGCCTGTCGAATTGCTCTCATCTCTGTCGAAAAGTCGCAAATGGTGAAGGGTGTGAGCCTCGATCATGCTTCACGGTATCGAACACGGTATCGGACCCAGGATCGGACAGGGGGCGGGGGCCGATGCCGCCCGGTCGATACTGGGCAAGCGGGCCATTGCAGCAAGGAGAGCGATGTCATGGGCGAAGAAGTCAGGGTCGAGCGCCGCGGGGCCGTCCTGGAGGTTACGCTGGACCGGCCGAAGGTGAATGCCATCGACCATGCGACCAGCCACCGGCTGGGCGAGGCCTTCGCCCTGCTGCGCAACGACCCGGAACTCAGGGTTGCGATCCTGACCGGCGCCGGCGAGCGGATCTTTTCGGCCGGCTGGGACTTGAAGGCGCTGGAGAGCGGCGAACAGCAACTCGACAACTGGTGGGAAGGCGAGGCCGAGGTGCCCGGCGGCTTTGCCGGCATCACCGAGATGTGGGACCTCAACAAGCCGGTGATCGCGGCCTTGAACGGCCTTGCCATCGGCGGCGGGTTCGAGATCGCGCTCGCCTCGGACCTCATCATCGCGGCCGAGCACGTGGAATTCGCCCTGCCGGAGATGCCGCTCGGGATCATCCCCGATGCCGGCGCCATCCAGCGTCTTCCCCGCCGCATCCCCTATAATGTGGCGATGGAGATGCTGCTCCTGGGCCGGCGCATGCCGGCCGAAGAGGCCTACCGCCACGGCCTGATCAACCTCGTGGTGCCGGCCGAGGACCTGATGACGACCGCGCGCGAGTGGGCCGATCAACTGGCGAACGCGGCGCCCCTCGCCTTGCAGACGGTAAAAGAGGTGCTGCGCGCGATCGAGGGCGACACCATTCAATCGGCCTTCGCCACCATGCGCACCGGGGACCTGCCGACCTACCGGGCGATGCTCAAGTCCGAGGACGCCGAGGAGGGCGTGCGGGCCTTCGTGGAAAAGCGCAAGCCGGAATTCAAGGGCCGGTGAAATAGAGCAACCGCAAGCGGCTGGGAGGGGTTCGAGCATGGCGAGAAAAGACCCAAGGGACGTCCGGCGGGTGATCAACATCGGGGCCGGCGCCATCGGCGGCGGCTGGTCGGCCCATTTTCTCGCCCACGGCTACCGGGTCACCACCTATCTGCACGATGCGGCCGAGGAAGGCCCGTTGCGCCAGCTCGTCGAGACCGCGTGGGTCAGCCTCGAGGCCCTGGGCCTGGCCGATGGGGCGTCGCTGGACAACCTCGCCTGCACGACCGATTTGGCCGAGGCCTGCGCCGCGGCGGACTTCGTGCAGGAGAGCGTGCCCGAGGACCTGGGCCTCAAGCAGGCGGTCTATGAGAAGCTGGGCGATCTGGTGCCGGCGGACGTGGTCATCGCCTCCAGCACGTCGGGCCTGTCGATGACCGACATCCAGGCCCGCTGTTCGACGCCGGAGCGCACCGTGGTCGCCCACCCCTTCAACCCGCCCTACCTGCTGCCTTTGGTCGAAATGATCGGCGGCGCCAAGACGGCGCCGGAGACGGTCGCCTGGGCGGCCGACTTCTACCGTCTGGTCGGCAAGGCGCCGCTGGTCATGGAGCGGGAGCTTCCGGGCTTCATCGCGACGCGCCTGCAGGAGGCCTTGTGGCGCGAGGCGCTCCACATGGTCGCCAACGGCGAAGCCACCGTCGAGCAGATCGATCTCGCCGTCGCCAACGGGCCCGGGCCGCGCTGGGCGGTCTTGGGCCCTTGCATGGCTTTTCACGTCGCCAGCGGCGAAGGCGGCATGGCCCACAACCTGGATCACTTCGGCCCCGCCTTGAAGCTGCCGTGGACCCGGCTCGAGGCGCCCGAGCTGACCGCCGAGCTGCGCGAGCGCATGGTCGAGGGCTGCGCCCGCGAGGCCGCCGGGCGGGACTTCGTCGCCCTCGCCGAAGAGCGCGACCGGGCGCTCGCCAACGTGCTGCGGGCGGTGCGGCAGTCGAAAGCCGGTATCGACTAGGGCGGGTTTCGAGCGGCCTTCGCAATATCGACCAACAAGGCCGTGGTGCCGGGCCAGATGGGCCCGGCGTCCGGATCGGGCCAGGCCTCGCGGTATTCCCTGGGCCTCTTGCCGAAGTGCGCCGAAAAGGACTTGGTGAAATAGGACATGCTGGCGAAGCCGGAGGCCACCGATACTTCCCTGACCGAGAGGTTCGTGTTGGTGAGCAGCGCCCGCGCATACTGCAGCCTGAGGACGTGATAGAAGCCGATCACCGAAGACCCCACGTACTTGCGAAACAGCCTTTCCAGCTTGCGCTGCGACACGCCGACCGTATCTGCCAAAGCCGGCACCGAAACCGGCTCTTCGAGGTTGCCTTCCATGAGGGCAATGGCATCGCGCACGGCGGGATGCAATTCGCTCTGTTTGCTCCCCAGGGCCATGCGCTGGGGCGCCTCGGGCCCTCGAACCGGGTAGTGGAGAATCTGATCCGCGACCTCCAGGGCCAACTGCCGCCCGTGTCGCCGCTCGATCTCGTGCAGCATCATGTCGAGCCCCGCGATGCCGCCGCCGCTGGTCATGCGGTTGCGGTCGATCACGTAGAGCTGCTCCTCGGCGATGGTGCCGGGATACTGCTCCGTGAAGGCCTGCAGGCAAGACCACTGGGCGGTCGCCTTGTAGCCGGAGAGGAGCTTGGCGCGCGCCAGGATAAACGCCCCGATATCCATGGCGCCCAAGATGACGCCCCGTCGATCCATCCGCCGCAGCCAGGCGAACAGCTTGGGGTTCTCGTAATGCTCGCTGTCCCAGCTTCCGCACACGAAGATGGCGTCCCAACGGTCCTCGATCCGATCGAAAGCCTCGCTGTCGAGGATCATGGCGTTGCTGGCGGTCACCGTGCCGCCGTCGACCGAGAGGAACCGCCACTCATAAAGTCTGCGTGCGCTGAGGTAGTTGGCGATCCTGAGCGGCTCGAGCGTTGTCGCGAGCGCCGTCATGTTGAAGCGCGGAATGAGCACAAACGCGAATCTCTGGGCCGCCTCCTCCGCCTGATCCTTCATGGCGCCTCCTGCTCTCCCGGGCCCTCGAAGGTCCGGCGGGTCGGCGCCATTCGTTGATGCGCCGACTCTAATGGTCGAAAAAAGAGGGCTTCTTGGCGAAAATATTATAACAAGCTTTCCAATTGCGCCTAACAATGTTGACCAGCGAGGCGCAACCTTCAAAACTTACGCGGCCACGGCGATCAGACCACAGACGGTATGCGCGCGGCCGCTCTCTAGGGGGCTGGCACCCTTGCCGCCGCCCAATTCGTCCGCCGGACGAACCCTGGGTGTAAGCGACTGGCACGAGCGGGAGGTCCGGGGGAAATGAACAACGAGGTGATTATCACCTGTGCCGTGACGGGGGCCGGGGACACGGTCGGCCGGCATTCCGGTGTGCCGGTCACGCCCGCACAAGTCGCCGCCGCGGCCGTCGAGGCGGCCAAGGCAGGCGCGGCGGTGGCCCATGTCCACGTGCGCGACCCCGAGACCGGCAAGGGCGCGCGGGACCCGGCCCTGTTCCGCGAGGCGGTCGAGCGGATCCGCGACAGCGGCACCGATGTGGTGATCAACCTGACCGCGGGCATGGGCGGCGACTGGGTGCCGAGCGACGACGATCCGAGCCTGCCCGGACCCGGCACCGACATGATCGGGCCGGCCGAACGCCTCGCCCATGTCGAAGATCTGAAACCTGAAATCTGCAGCCTCGACTGCGGCACGCTCAATTTCGGCGGCGGCAACGAGATCTATATCTCCACGCCCGCCTATCTCAAGGCCATGGCCGAGCAGGTGAAGGCCTGGGGCGTCAAGCCGGAGCTCGAGGTCTTCGACCTCGGTCACATCCGCTTCGCCCGGTCCATGATCGACGCGGGCCTGATCGAGGACCCGCCGCTGTTCCAGATCTGCCTCGGCATTCCCTGGGGCGCCGGCGCCGACACGGCCACCATGATGGCCATGCGCGACGCGCTGCCCGATGGCGCCCTCTGGGCCGGCTTCGGAACTTCGCGCATGGAGATGCCCATGGTCGCCCAGGCGGTCGTCCTCGGCGGCAACGTGCGGGTCGGCCTCGAGGATAATCTCTACTTGGACAAGGGCGTGCTGGCCTCCAACGGTCAACTCGTCGAGCGCGCGGTCGAGATCGTCGAGCGCCTCGGTGCTCGTGTCTTATCACCTCAAGAAGCCCGCGATAAACTGGGCCTCAAGGGCACCGCGTGACGGTGCCTCAGCAAAACCAAGGAACAAGGGAGGACGAGTAAATGCGTGAGTTTGAAACGCTTTTGAGGCGTCTATCCGAAGGGCGCATCGGCCGCCGTGATTTCATCAAGCGGGCAACGGCCCTGGGTCTGGCGGCGGCGATCCCGACCGGGATTCTGGCCGAGGAGGCGCGCGCCGCGGAACCGAAGCAAGGCGGCACCATCCGCCTTGGCCTGACCGATCCGGCGACGACCGACACCCTGGACCCGGCCACCTACATCTCCAATCACACCCAGATCGGCATGTTCGGCGGGGTACTGAACAACCTCACCGAAGTGGCCCCGAACGGCGAGATCATTCCCGAACTGGCGGAGAGCTTCGAGGCTTCCGACGACGCCAAGTCCTGGGTCTTCAAGCTCAGGAAGGGGGTCGAGTTCCACAACGGCAAGTCCCTGGACGCCGAGGACGTCCTCGCCTCGATCAATCATCACCGGAGCGAAGATTCGAAGTCCGCCGCCAAGCCGCTGCTCTCGGAGCTGGTCGACGTTCGCGCCGACGGCAAAGACACGGTGGTCTTCGAA
>Ga0114923_10003314_pt1 | contig 10865 bp, 10 predicted proteins | sample SumtaG_FD_89578 | JGI IMG/M metagenome (GOLD analysis project Ga0114923, IMG submission 89578) | Deep subsurface microbial communities from Indian Ocean to uncover new lineages of life (NeLLi) - Sumatra_00157 metaG | ecosystem: Environmental > Aquatic > Marine > Oceanic > Sediment | place: near...
AATCCGGGTGAACATGGGAGAAAAGGAATAATTTTTGCCTCCTACATCTCAAAAATAGATATCCCGACAGATTTTCAGCCTAATACATCTCCCGATCCTCTCTCTATCGCTTTAATTTCCGATACTCACATTGGAAGCAAAGAGTTTGAAGAAGGTTTATTTAATAAATTTATTAATTTTTTAAACGGTAAAAGTAAAAATAAACTCTTAAGAGAAAAGGCTGGAAGAATAAAATACCTAGTCATCAATGGAGATCTAGTTGATGGAATAGGGATATATCCCAGTCAACAAGAAGATCTCGTTATCGCAGACATTTACAAGCAATTCAAAAAAGCTTCAGAAATTCTTTTAGAAATTCCTGATTATATTAAAATATTTTTTGTATCTGGAAATCACGAACCAGTAAGAAACGCAATACCTCGACCCGCAGTACCGAAAAAATATTGCGAAGATTTAGTTGACATGGGAATTAAATGTCTAGGCAACCCTTCTTTAATTAAAACTCATAATGTCAACACGCTTATATATCATGGGGAAAGCATGCACGATATGCATCGAATAATTCACGACTTAGACATAAATAAACCGGTTGAGACTATGAAAGAATTTCTAATATGTAGACACCTTGCTCCAACATTTGGAGAAAAAACGCAGATTGCACCTGTAAATACCGACCATCTAATAGTAGAAAAGATTCCGGATATCTTCCATACAGGACACATACATATAAATGGGGTGGGAAAATATAGGAACGTAACTCTTGTAAATTCGGGATGTTTTCAAGCTCAAACTGACTTTATGAAAAGTTTTGGGATAATGCCTACTCCAGGTATAGTACCAGTAATTGAATTGGATTCTTTAGATTTTTTATCACTCGATTTTAAAAAAATTAATTAAATTCTTCTACTTTTATTTGTATTAGGTGCTTTAAGTGAATTTCGCAATTCCACGTGGTAATACTTCTGAGATGGTTTTACATATTTGGAAAATTATAGACCTTCCAAGTATACAACAAGACGATTTTGTGCACAAAATTTCCTTTGAACTGTTTCTTTTCTCTCCTAAAGAGGCAAAGGAATTCATAAACGTGGCCATTCATAAAGGTTCTCTAATACTAATAGGCGACGACCGAATTAAATTATCAGAATCCTTAGCTCTCGAGTTATTCAAATGGCATGAGAAGAGAAAAACGCACATTTCAGAAAGGTTAAAAGAAATCAACGATTTCAACGAGATCAGTGAAGGATCTAAAAATAATGACATAAGTAAGTTCAAAATCTTATTAAAAGCTTTACTTGATAAAGGAACTATAAATAGAGCTGTAGCAGAGTCTGATAGCGCATACAAATTTAGAATAATCGATTCTGGTCAAAAAATTCTTAAAGCTGAAGTTCAAGGTTCTCAGAAGATTCCTTACAACATTGATATAAATATCAGTGAAAAAGTGATAAAACATAATTGCCACGATTTTCGGACTAAAAGAGCGGTAAATAAGAAATTCTGTAAACACTTAGCGAAATTATTTCTACTCTTAAAAATAAAAAACGCGGATTTAGCATCGTATTTTCTTGAGAGTATTACCAGAGATATTAATAATTGGAATTTTCTTGCTTAAATTAGCTTTTTAAATACCATATTCTTGATCTTAACTTTATCGGTTTGGAGTATTATCGGTTTATAATCTAATAATCGATACTCTTTTACTGTTTTAATCTGAGACAAAACTCGTTCTATTAGGTGAAAATCAATGTCAAGTTTTACAATTTTCGTTCGACCATAATGACCCATCGATTTTGTTAAGGTTGTTATCAATCCTGATAATGCTAATTCATTAACATAGTCACTAATCCTTCTGTGCGTTAATTGTTTCACATTTGGAATGATTTGTGCTAATTCGGAATGCACTTCGTAAATATCTCCTGAAGTAATTATGTGTTCTTTAGTGTACTTTGACAATAAAAAGATGGCCGTTAACGTTAGTTTTGCTTGAAGAGGCATCGAAAAGATATATTCTACAATGTGATCCTTATCTAGATCTTTTTGAGCTTTTTCTACATGATTTTCCATTATCTTTTTATTTTGGTTTCGTTCAGCTATTTCTCCAGCTTTTCTTAATAATTGAAGAGCTCTTCTTGCATCTCCATGTTCTTTTGCCGCTAGACCAGCACATAGCTTTATAACTCCATCGTCAATAACGCCTTCCTGAAAAGCTATTTCTGCTCTTAGTTTAAGAATGTCGTAGAGTTGGTTAGCGTTATATGGATGAAAGACAATTGGTTCTTCTTCTTCTAGATTAGATGTAACTCTCGCATCGAGGAATTCCATGAATTTTAGTTTATTAGATATCCCGATAACACTCGTTCTACAGTGATCTAAGCTCTCATTTAACCTTGTTAAGTTATACAAGATCTCATTTCCTCCTTTTTTTTCCATTAGAATATCTATTTCGTCTAATACAAGAAAACAGATGCTATCCTTGATATATTGGTCCAATAAACCTAGTAATTTCTTGAGAATTACATCTTTAGGCAAGCCCGTAGATGGAATTTTTTCTTTACCAACTATCGTATTGTAGATATGAGCTAAGATTCTATAAGGCGTAGATACTACTGTACAATTAATATATACCCACCAAGGAGGTTTAGTGGAGCAATGTTGCGCAAGTTTTTGCGAAATATATCTTACAGTAGCTGTTTTTCCAGTGCCCGTCATTCCATAACACAAGAAATTAGGAGGAACATCACCATTTAATGCACAAGCAGTTATACCAGCTATCTTCTCGATCTCCGAATTTCTGTGAGGTAATTCATCAGGAATAAACGATGGTTCGAGAGCTTCTCGATTTCTAAAAAGTTTCGGTCCTTTTAAGTAATTCTTATAAAATTTATCGATATTGAATGAATACATTCCCTTTTCATTATGGTTAGTCAACACTTATTTCCACCATGTAAATATTTTCCACTCGAAATAATTACAATATTAATATTTCGATTCCGTGCTATTTAAATCTATTTATTAATCGAGAAAGTAAGAATAAATTGTTAAAGCTTTAACATGCTAGTTTCACATCCTTTGATTTGCAGCGATTAAAGCGATTATATATAATATTATTGTCGGAACTTTAAAAGATAATTATTTAGGAAGCAATATTATTAAGGGTTTAGTATACTTTTTTATATTTGCCAAAATTTAATTTTAATTAAAAATTATTGAATTTATTCATTTTAATTACTGGAAAACTTATGTCTAAAAATAATAAGGGAGATATCGGCAGAAGAGACGTAAAGTTCGCTATAATATTGACTTTGACGTTTATCAGTTTGCTTTTTTTAAACTTTCTGATTATCTCTATCATCTTTTCTCCGGCTGATTGGTTAGCAACTTTAATTTTTAGTGTACTTTTTATTGTTCCAGCTTATTTTTCGAACGCAGGAATGGTTGTTGTTGGCGGTGGAAAACCTTTAGATAAAGGTAAACTTTGGCGCGATGGTCGTAGAATTTTAGGAGATCATAAAACAGTATCTGGACTTGTCAAGGGGCCATTATACATAGGGATACCCTTAAGTAGTGCATTATTCTTGCTGTTTTTTATTTTATGGCCCGTCATACAACAGATTCCCATTGAAGGTGCTTCTCTTGGAGTTTACAATTTATATTCTGAATTGTTCTTGTATCGGTATTATTTTGTTGGAGGTTCCTTTCCAATAGGAATATTGATTATTCTTTTAAGGATTGTTTTTTGTTCTTATGGTGCAGCTTTTGGTGATTTAGCTGGATCATTTCTGAAAAGAAGGCTGAATATAAAAAGTGGAGCACCGTTTTGGATCGTCGATCAGTTAGATTTCGCGGTAGGAGCTCTGTTATTTTCTTTTATTCCCGCTATTTTTTTACCAGGATTGTACTTGATCCCAGATCTGAACATCATTCTGTTGCTTCTCATCTTAACCCCCTCTGTAAGCCTTATATCTAATACAATAGCGTATCTAATTAATTTAAAAGATGTGCCGTGGTAATAAAAATAGTTATATTTTAACTACATCGCACTTAATTCTAACTGGAAATCCGAAGTTATTATCAAAATTAACAAACCATTCGAAAATTTTGTTAACTGCTTTTATGTAATTTCCTTTACACCCTATAGCTATTCCCCGTTCTTCGTATGAAAGAAACCCTACCATTACATCCGTTTTTCCAGCATAAACATTTTTTTCGATCTTTACCGTATGAATATAAGGATCTGGAAAGAAACCATAAACTAGGTTAATTAAAACATCCTCTTCCCTCACAATCACTATTTTCCTATGCTGAAATTTCTTTCTAAGATAGGGTAATTTTGACTTTGCATTAAAATAATTATCATTTTTTAGAAAAAAAAATACAAATTCGTTTACTGTAATCACATTTTGAGGAAATACTTTAGTAATTTCATGAAAAAAGTGAAAGAGCAATAGTTCTTTATTTGAAAACTTTTTTTTTACAGTTATCTTTTGATAAAAAAGCAAATTATCAATAAATGAAGGATGAATAGGCCTCAACATATAATTACAATTTCAGATTATTGTTTTAAACTCCTAGGAAATTTTATCACGCAGCAAAAGGTTTAATTTTAAACAAGACTATTTATAGTAAATCTATACTGAAAATAATTACATTTCACATGAAAAAAGCAGGATTTGAGTTTAGAGATCATACTGCCGATGTTCAGGTAAGAAGTTGGGGATCATCATTAGAAGAAGCCTTTTCGCAAACCGCTTATAGTTTAATGGCGACTATAACTCCAAACTTAAAAATAATAACTCCTAAAGTCGAAAGAGAAATAACTATCGAGGCTGAGGATAAAGAAGCACTTTTATTTGATTTTCTTTCTGAATTTTTATACATTTTTGATGTTGATGAGCTTGTTTTTAATCAAATAAATGTGTGTTCAATTGAAAAATTCAACGATAATTATAAGTTACGAGCTACTCTAAAAGGTGAAAAATTCGACTTAAATAAGCACGAAATAGGAATTGAAGTTAAAGCAATAACGTATTCTTTTTTAAATATTGAAGAAAAACACGAAAGCACAGTAATAGATATAGTATTTGATATTTAACTTTAAAATAATTTTTGGATAATGATATAATTCAAAATTTTACTGTAATCATATTGGTATACCATTCTTGTCCCTGAGTTTATCATGAACTAATAAAATAGATATTTACCAATTTATTTTTCTTTTTTTGGAAAATTTAATAATAATAATAAGTAAATATTTATCCTTTTACAACGCCAATTGGAACTAGCCTAACAATTTTTTCCACAATACCGAGATCTTGACTCACTTGGACAACTTGATCTATGTCTTTGTATGCTCCTGGAGCTTCTTCCGCAATAATTTTAGGAGAGGCGGCCCGTATGGTAATTCCTTTTTTCTTTAGATCTTCCTTAATTTTAGTGCCCCAATATAGTTTCGTTGCTTTAGACCTTGACATTACACGACCAGATCCATGAGCTGTAGAACCAAAAGAGAGATCCATTGCTTTTGGTCTCCCCACACATAAATACGAAGCAGATCCCATAGTTCCAGGAATTAAAGCTGGTTGACCTATACTTTTATAATCACGAGGTATATCTCGATGCTCTGGTGGGAAGGCTCTAGTTGCGCCTTTTCTGTGGATGTTTAATTTCATTTTTTTCCCGTCAACTTCATGTTCTTCTATTTTCAGAATATTGTGACACACCCCATAAATCAATTTGAAATCGAGATCGTCTAAACTCCTTTTAAAATGATTTTGGAAAGATTCTCTTAGCCAATGCGTTATTAACTGGCGATTAGTAAACCCAAAATTTGCAGCACACGCCATGATTTTCAAGTATTGCATTGCTTCCGGAGTATCGGCTGGTACACAAGCTAATTCGCGATCTGGTACTTCTATTTTGTATTTTCTCATTGCTTGCTCGATATTTCTAAGTGAATCCGTGCACACTTGATGACCAAGAGCCCGAGAACCAGTATGAACCATGATAGCTATTTGATCTTTATCAATGATTCCCAATTTCTTTGCCACTGACTTGTTATAAATAGCGTCAACCTTTTGTATTTCAAGAAAATGGTTACCGCTCCCTAAAGAACCGAGTTGTTTTATTGCTCTTTGCTTTGCTTTTTGAGATACTAATTTTGAGTCAGCGTTTTTCAAAAAACCGTTTTCTTCGCAATGCTCTAAATCTTCTTTTATAGCATAATCATTATCTAAGGCCCAATTTAAGCCGTTATCTAATACTTTATCTAATTCCGAGGGAGTGATACTTAACTTTCCTTTACTGCCTAATCCTGATGGTATATTCCTAAAAATTGTATCTAATAGGCTAGGAATTGATTTTTCAATATCCTTAAGGTGAAGATTTGTTCTTAGAATTCTCACACCGCAGTTTATATCATATCCTACACCACCTGGGGAAACCATACCAGAATAAGCGTCTGTTCCTGCTACACCCCCTATACAAAAACCATAACCTTGGTGAGCATCAGAAAGAGCGATAGCGTGCTTTTGTATTCCGGGGAGACAAGCTACATTACTAATTTGATCTAGAGTTCTATCGTTTTTAATTTTTTCTAAAATGTAATCATTAGCATAAATATGGACAGGTACTTTCATTTGAAATTTTACAATCTTACCTCCCACTCGAGCCATTAAAGTTTTTTGAGGGATTTCGTAGATGTTTTCATCTATTTTATTCACATTCATACTAATTAGACTAGTGATATTTTTTTCATAAATTTTATGTTTACCAATTTTAATAGGACAAGCTTATTTAATTTAACAAAAATAGATAAATTAGCCATCTCAAATTCAAGAAATAGAAAATTTAGGTTATTTTACTTCAATAAACTTGAGCAAACCAAGATCGTCTAAATCATCGATCATTACGACAATCTCCGCCTTTGGAACGCCAGCTTCCTCTGCTATATCTTCTACAGTGTGAAAACCATCGGCCAAATGAGCAATCTTATACTGTTCCTTGTTTAAAAAGCCCTGAATGATTACTTGGGTAGGAAGGCGTTTTGATGCCCATGCGGGTTTCTGGTCTCGAACTTTCCGTAAATCTTCTTCCGAAAGCACCATACCCTTTTTAGATAGAAGTTTCTGAGATTTTACAAAGTCTTTTTCAAAGATTTTTAAAATAGGAATCTTTATTTGGACTTCTGCTACATGACCGGATTTTAACATGTCATCCATAACATCTTCAAATCCTTCGAACATCCTAACATCTCCTGACCAATCCTTCATTAGGGTTCCATACTTTTCCAAGAATTTGTCGATAATATCGCTTAATATTTTGTGTGTAATTTTTGAATCGTCATTTTTATCAGCAGCTGCTGTGCACAGGATACCTTCCTTAAAAACAAGAAGGAGATAAAATATTTGCATATCGATGATTTTCAATTCACCCGATCCTTTCGAAAACTCCACTGAAAAATCTTTTAATGCTGTCAAAAAACCAGATACTAAATCTTGGTTAAACTCTATAGTTCCATACTTCCTATGGATTAAACAAATGCCCGTAAAATTTGATATTAGGTAAACATTGTGAAGGATTTAAATCAACTCTTTAAAGCATAATTATATTTTTTTTATTAATAATATAAATTCTACTATTTATAATTTCATTTAAGAATAAATAGCAATTCCCAGTTAAAAAACATAGAAGAAATATAAAAATTAGAAGCTGGTTTTTCTCCTTTATACAAAAATGATAAATAAATAACTATTAGATTAGTTCTTTTTATTAATAATCTGTTTCTATCGTAATTAGATTGAAATTGGTTTGTACATTATTAGAATCAGATATTATATTTAAGGGAAAAAGATGGATTATTACACATTTTTCGTTACTGTACCTAATTTTGAACAGGGGACAAAAATTGCAAACTTATTAGTAGAAACTAAATTAGCAGCCTGCGTAAATATTATACCTAATTTAACTTCTATATATTGGTGGAAAGGAAAAATAGAAAGAAATAACGAGTTATTATTAATTATTAAAACTACTGAAAAAAATTGCGATTCTATTATTCAAAAAATCGGAGAAGTTCATAGTTATACGAACCCCGAATGCGTTGCTTTCAAAATCGAGAAGGGCTCTAAGAAATATTTAGATTGGATTAACGAAGTTGTAGATTAATATAAGTACTTACTGGCAAATATCATGACATTTGACATCTTTCAAGTTGATTGGATTACAGTTGATATTATCATAATCGTATTGTTAATCCTGCTTTTATTCAGTGTAAAGGTACTCAAAGAATTATATAGGTGGAGGTTTTCTTTTTCAAATGTTTCAACGATTAGGAAAGACCATGACCTTCTAGATATTAACAATCATTTTTCGTCTATATCTATAAAAAAGTGCAATTTGACTAGATCTAGCGTTTTTCAGAAAGAAGATTCAATAAAACCTACAATATTCTTAATAAGAAGGTATCGAAAACAAATGTTGTTGAAAGCGCTCACAGAAGCGTTTTGTACGTCTGGTTATAATGTAATAAACCTTCGACTTAAGATGTTACATAAAAACACGACGGAACGATCGATATCTGGAATTAAAAATGATTTGCAACAAATTTTTCCCGTTATTATAACATTTTACAATCTAGATGTTAACTTGTTGAGTCAGACATATAATGTTATTGATTTTACTAAATTTTTTTTACCTTTGAATCTTCTTTTGAAAGACTTCCATTGTCGGAACATAATTTTGATTAATCCCCGCTTAAGATCTTATAATATGGAAGGATATTTAACTTTAATAAGTGATTCAAACAAAAATTCTGACTTAATTACAATATTTAGTGAGAATTTAAATCCATTCTTTAAAAATAAGAACGTAGAAAAGATATTACATGATAATGAAACATTTAAATACAGCAAATATACAATTATTCAAAAAACTAAAAGCACATTCAAGTATTACGAAACATTACTTTTAAGCGAAATAATTAGATATATAGAGAAACAGTAAAAAAGTAAAAGCGATTAAACTCTGATGAAAGGACATAAAATTCTAAGAGATCATTTTAATATCGTTAAATACTCTGAAAATCGCTTGAAACTATTACAACAAAAAAGAGAACGATCTAAATCGCTGCTGGAGATGTTCGTTAAAGAAGGCTTGAATCCATTTATATTTGGTAGTATTGCTCGAGGCGATGTTCATAACGATAGCGATATCGACATTGTTTTATTACAATCAATCGCTCCGTATCAAATCGAAATAATACTCGACAAGAACGGTTTTAATAATTACTTCAGAGAAATTATTATGGCAACTCCCGCTGATACTTTGAAACTCTACATTTATTTAAACGAGTTAGAGAGCATCACAGTTCCATTATCTAAGTTCAATAAAAAATCAAGAGAATTTTACGATTTTGGGGGAAAAATTAACCTGAACCATATAAAAAATAATATTAGAGTGCCGGGGATTGATAAAAGATTAGTTTTAATTCAACCCATTTCAGATGGTCATGAAGAATATTCGATTATCGGAAATGAACATTTAGCTGCAAAGCAGTTGAATGTTAGCATAGATTTGATTAATGAAAGAAAAAGAGTTCTTTTAAAGAGAGAAAAATTTGGAAAAACAGGTGTATTTTTGAAGAGATCAATTGCAATACGAGAGACAACAGAGCTCGTATTAAAAAAATTAGCAAATAAAAACTCGATTGTGAGAAAAAAGCTGATACAGAAATGAGAGATCCCGTGATTTTAGAATCTAGAGCACATACATTTTACATAAAAAAAGAAGGAATCCCTAAAGGATGTCAACAATGCTTAAAGGGAACTAAAGCAGTATTATTTCTTAATGGAATCTGTCAAAATCCAAAACATTGTTGGTGGTATTGTCCAATTTCTGAAAAACGAAAAGGCAAGAAAGATACTTATATAAATGAGATACTAATAACTTCTAAAGAGCAGATACTACACGAGCTTAATGCGATTAATGCGAAAGGCATGAGTATTACTGGTGGAGACCCATTATATGAACCCAACTTAAAAAAAACGCTAGAATATATTAGATTCGTCAAAGAAAATAAAGGAAAAAAATTTCATATTCACCTTTATACCAACGGTCTTAATTTTAGCGATGAAATTGCCGTAAAACTCGCTCAAACAGGGTTAGACGAAATTAGATTCAACCCATCAAAAGAAAACTGGAATGTGCTAAAATACGCATTAAACAAGGGTATGTCTGTAGGAGCTGAAGTACCTGTGATACCAGAAGTGGAATATATAGAAAATTTGAAAAAATTCATTTTTTATTTGAACAAAATAGGCGCAGATTTTATCAATTTGAATGAATTTGAGTATAGTTTACCAAATAGCCAAAACCTAAAGGACCGAAATTTTAAGTTGGAAACAGGTACAATAGCATCTGTAAAGAATAGTAAAGATTATGCAATTAAGCTCATACACGATATCGTTCCAAATGTTTCAATAAAAATTCATTTTTGTACAGTTATAGCTAAGGATTATTGGCAATTGAGAGAAAGGTATTTAAGACGCGCAAAAACCATTAAATTACGATACGAAGAAATCACGAGAGATGGGTTGCTATTATACGCTCTAATAGAAGGCGAGAAGAAGGACATTAAAGCGTTTTGCGATCTTTTATTAAATGAACTAAAAATTCCTCAAAAGTTTTTATCTTGCGAAGCAACTAATATTAAATTATCCGTAAAGTTTGCTATGGAAGAATTATTTATGGATTTATTAATTCAACATAATTTAGAAGGGTGTATAATAGAAATGACACCGTTTCGAGAAGAAAAATATCAACAAATAACGGAAAAAACACCTATCAAGTTATTCAAAAAAGAGATG
>Ga0114923_10003315_pt1 | contig 10864 bp, 17 predicted proteins | sample SumtaG_FD_89578 | JGI IMG/M metagenome (GOLD analysis project Ga0114923, IMG submission 89578) | Deep subsurface microbial communities from Indian Ocean to uncover new lineages of life (NeLLi) - Sumatra_00157 metaG | ecosystem: Environmental > Aquatic > Marine > Oceanic > Sediment | place: near...
ATTGAATAGTATGAGAATTCATGCTGAACAGCACAAAATAAAATATATTGTTATGCCAAAGATTGGATCTGGTCTTGATCAGCTTTCTTGGCCGAAAGTTAGAGAAATAATTAAGGAAGTTTTTGATAGCACAGATATAGAAATATTAGTTTGTTGTTTATAGGAGGGTAAAAATGGATAACAAACCATTCAATTTAGTTTGTTTGTCTTGCAGAAATATATACGAAGGATATTATAATAATCAGATGTGTCCAGAGTGTGGAGAGAGGGAAACAATAAGATGGATGTTGAAAAGGGAGTTTCATATTACCAACCCACATAAACTTACGGTGGAAAATATGAAAATAAAAGTGAGCCTAAAGTTAAAGAAATAATTAAGGAAGTTTTTGATAACACAGATATAGAAATATTAGTTTGTTATAAATAAAAAGGGAATTAAATGGATTTATTAGTTGAAATTTTTGAATCTGGGCTTGAGTGGATGTTAGCCAAAGAAATAAAAAATAACAAACCTTATCGTTCTATTTTGTGCCAGCACTTAAAGTCAAAATTCAGTCAATATGAGGTTGTGTTCGATTCTGATAGTTGTATGGATATTGTAGTTTCTGTGCAGTCTCAAGAAGTTGTATTGAAAGAGTGTTTGATAAAAGACATTAGATTTTTTGTTGGCAGATGTAAAGAATGCGGGCAAATATATTATCAAAAAATAGGAAAAAGGAGTGGTTTATATGAAGACAGTAATGATTATAGGCGCTGGCATGTCTCAGCTCCCTACAATTGAAAAGGCTAGGGAAAAAGGTTGGACTAGTATAGTGGTGGATGGCGATCCAAATGCTTTATACAAAGATGAAGCTGATATATTTGAAGTTGTTGATATCAGAGATCCTAAAAAAGTATATGATGTTGCTAAGAAATACAAACTAGATGGAGTAGTTGTTCCAGGAACTGACTTCCCAGAAACTGCTGCTTATGTGGCAGAAAAAATGAAATTACCAGGAGTTAATATAGAGGCAGCAAAAACTTGTGCAAATAAACATTTGTCAAGGGAGGTATTAAAAGCTAAAGGATTTCTTGTTCCAAGATTTGTAACTATAAAACCAAGCGAGGAAAATAGTGGACTTGATTATATAACAAGAAAAATTGTTTTTAATGACATGCATTTTCCTGTTGTTGTTAAGCCTATTGATAACATGGCAGCTAGAGGTATTGTACTAGTAAAAAAATCTAATGATTTAAAAATTGCTCTTTTTGATGCTTTTTTTAACTCTAGAAGCAAATACCTTATTGTTGAAGAGTTTATTCCAGGTCTTGAGCTAAGTGTTGATTCCTTAGTTTACAATGGAGAGGTTACAATTTTTGGAATTGCAGATAGACACTTTTTTCTATTGCCTTACTTTATAGAATATGGACATACAATGCCAAGCGTTCTAGATGAAGATATTTTATTGGAAGTAAGTAGGGTTTTTACTGACGCCGTTAAAGCGCTTGGAATAGATTTTGGAGCCGCTAAAGGAGATGTCAAAGTTACAAATAAAGGAGTTATGATAGTCGAGATGGCTGCCAGAGCTTCTGGTGGTTTTTTATCTGGTTGGACAATTCCATATGCATATGGGACTGATCCTCATAATGCACTATTGGAAGTTACAGTCGGTAATCCAATTCCTGACTTAACTCCAAAAACCCACTATTGGTCTGCTGAGAGATGTTCGATGTCTATTCCTGGAAGAATAAAAGAAGTTATAGATTTGGGCAGCGGAGAACATTGTGAATATTTACACCTTCATAAAAAAAAGGGAGATAATGTTTGGTTTCCAATTAACTCAGCTCTTCGATGTGGTAGTGCTATATCTAAAGCGGATACTAGAGAAACTGCTATAATGTGTGCTCAAGAAGCAATTAAAAAAGTAATATTTAGATTAGAGCCAAGAAATGATTTCACAGAGAATTTTCTAGGTAACTGCGGTGGATTTGGTTGGTTTAAAATGTTTGAGCCGGGAAAAAAAGAAGTTGATTGGCATGGTTGTGATATAGAAGAAGCACTTTATATCATCAAACGTATTACTGGTGTTTCCATTAGAACACTTTTTAAAGAAGAAGGTTTTTGGACCTGTTTTTACAAAGGTGGAATACAGGGTGGATTATTTTACATCGACAGATACATTAAAAAAGCCAGCTGAAAGCTGGCTTTTATTTTTATTTTTCGATTCCTACAAGATGTACAAAGACGTTATTCGCAGATTCGATATATCCAGCGTCAATATCTCCATAAACATGTGCTCTGACATATCTATAAAGTCCTGTTGTGTCTCCTGAGCCTATCATGTCTCTTTGCACATAGGCTCCAGTTCCATTTTTTAAAGCGTGAACTGGTACTATTTCGTAATTTCTCCAATATGCACGATCTTGAGAATGCTGAATAGCAACATAAATTGTATCACCAATTTCTGCTCTATTGGATGTATGTGTGTAAACTTGAATCGCACTTGAGCTTCCAAGATCAAATGAATCTCCATAAACGCTATCACCTACTGGTAGAGAATCTCCAACTAGTGGGTCCCATGTATCACCCCACCTAAGTGAATCATATTGAAAATGTCTACGAGTTTCTGAGCTTGTTTCATAAAAATGAACATCAATCTGCAAATCATGAAGAACTGTTAATGCTCCTGAACCATCGAATGCTATATCGATTCTTAATCTTGGACAAAATGGAACTACGTGATAAGTATCACCAGCGCCACTTGATCCATTTAAAAATTCTGTATAAGAACCTATTTTATAAAAACTATCTCCTTCATTCCAAGAAACCATTGGTTGTACAGTTACTGTGTCTGTTATCAGTGTATCACCAAACCACGACATATGAATTACTGCTTTATCCCAAGATCCATTTTCAAAAGGAAACATTTCATCGCTTTGAAATGTTACAGAATTTCCTGCTGTTTTTGTAGCTGGCAAAGCAACTACATCTGTATATGATTGAACTCTTGCACCTATTCCTGGCATTATTTTCCTCCTAAGTTATTTCTCTGTTCCTATAATATGTATATAACATCCATGTCCAGATGCAATATAAGCATTACTATCTCCACTTGCTGATGTTACTCTTGCCCTTACATATCTGTAAAGTCCTGTTGTATCTCCTGAGCCGAATTTCTCTCTTATTAGTGAAGGCCCTGTTCCACTTGATATTTTTGCTATTGCTGTTCTTGTGTCTCCACCCCAGTTTCTCCAGCTTGATGCATCTTCAGAATGTTGTATAATAATATCAATTGTATCTGCTATTTTTGAACGATCAACGCAACCTACATATAGATCTATTACACTAGATGAACCTAAATCAACCGTATCTCCATATATTCCAGTTGCAAGTGTTGTAGCGGCATCTGCTGCCCATGCTGAACCCCAATAAGTGTCTGCTGTCCAGTCTAATGATAGAATGGCATCTGAATCACCTATTCTAGTATCTCCAACTGAAAACCATACATTTTCACCTGCTATTGTTGATCTTATTCCAATAGTATCTCCAGCTAATGCGTAAGCTAACATTCCCTGTACGCCGACTGCATCCATTTTGTCATTTATCAATGTAACTATCGAATCTGCAGATCCAGTATCTACATCTAACTTAACTTCTGCTACTGAATCAGCTGATAACCAAGTTGTAATTCTAAAAGTCTGATAGCCACTATCACCAGTGTCACCAGTTCCCCATCCACGTCCATCTGCAAGAGCGACAGTTCCAAAATGAATGGCCTTTGTGTCTCCAAATGAAGCATAACTATCTCCGAATCCAACACAGTCATACCCAAAATGTCTTTGTTTTTCTGCCTCTGTTTCATAAAAATTGATATTGACTTGCAATCCATGCCCACTTGTTAAAACTGATGTTGCATCACCTACGACATCGATTCTTAACCTTGGACAAAATGGAAGCACATGATAAGTGTCTCCAGAATCTGAACCATTTAAAAATTCACTGTAAGAACCAATCTGAATAAAACTATCTCCTCCATCCCATGATGCATACGGCTTGACAGTAAGGGTATTGGTTATTTTACTAGCGTCACTCCATGACATATGTATTACTGCTTTATCCCATGATCCCTTTTCGAAAGGATATAGTTCAACACTAGAATAAGTTATTCCACTTACAGGTTTTGTTGTTGGGAAAGAAATTATATCTGAATATGTAATTACTCTTGAGCCTACATCTGGCATTATTTTCCTCCTATTATAAATATCTATTTATTTCTACTGTTAACTTAACCAAACAGAAAAAATAAGGAAAATAAAATATATTTTTCTATATTGTCATTTGAAGCCATATATAAATATTGAACTATAAAACAATTTGACAAAATTTTATAAAGGACTTATAATAAATGGAAGAGAAAAGTGTTCTTATAAATAGAGAAGTGCATAGTAAATTAAAAGACTATAGTAGAAGAAGCGGTGTTAAAATAAAGGCTTTGGTTGAAGCAGCTATTTTAGCTTATTTGAGAAAAATAAAAATAATGGAAGAGTAATTTATGGAACTTGTAGAAGCTGATATGACAGAAGAGTGTGTTTGTGAGGATGTTCCTTTTGATGAATTTCAAGGATATCTGGAAACTGCTCAAGAAATGATAAAGTTGTGTGCTGCCAAAGGGGGGCGTGGACTAGCTGCGCCACAAGTTGGTATTTATGTTAATATGTTTGTTTGGATTATAAACAATAAAGATTTTCAAATTGTTATAAATCCAAAATTTTATCCCAACGGAAAGAAAAAAACAAAAACAATTGAAGGTTGTTTATCTTATCCAGGACAAGAATATTATATAGAGAGATGTAAATATATAAGAGCTGTATTTTACACTCCATCATTAGTTTATATGCCATCTGAAACTGTTGTTCTTAGAAAAATAACTAAAGAATTTAGACCGCCACTTTCTATTATTTTTCAACATGAGATTTATCATTTGAGAGGAAAAACAGTTGCCGTAGTTGGAGAACTTTTAAGTGATGATAAACATGTTGGAGTAGCCTTTAAGGAGCCTGAAGAAAAAAATGAAGAAAATAAACTCGAAAAAGAAAGGATCAAGGACTGAGCTAGAGTTAGTAAAAATACTTGAAGAAAGATTTGGAAAAGGAAGATTTAAAAGAACTCCGCAATCAGGAGCACATGTTGGCGGTAAGAATCAAGAAGGAGCAACAAATCTTCCATTTGAGGCTAAAATAACGCTTGTTTCTGATTTGATTGTTCCTGTTGATTTCAGGTTTGTTATAGAACATAAATCATATAAAGAGGCGAGTTTCTGGGATCTTTTTAATGAGTGGTCGGATTTGCATGATTGGCTTCTTCAGGTTGAGGATGATGCTAAATTTGTAGATAGAGAACCAATGCTAATTGTTAAATATAATAGAAAAAAAAGAATAACATATACAAAAAGAAAATCAAGATTCTCAGGTTATATTTTTAAACATAATGGATGGTATTGTTACTGGTTAGAGCCTTTATTAGAACAAAATGATTCTTTTTGGTTTAGGGTTAATCCTGATGAAGTGTAAACATTGCAATAAAATAACAACTGAAATATATAAAACAAAAAAATATATTGAATATTCTTGTCCTTATTGCAAAACAAGAACAACTATACTCAGAGAAAAAGAAACAGAATTGGATAGAGATAGTTATTCAAGATGGAATTTGTAGTAAAGATAACAATATGAAACTGCAAGACTATGTTATAGAGGTTTCTTTGGGTAAAGATCCCAAAACCGAAGCACTTTTTAATAGAGCTTTAAAAGAAATTTTTTCTCTAAGGTTCTATAATAAAATACAAGATGTCGTAAAGAAACATATACCAATAATTCATGATTCCCATACTGAATATCAAGATTCTCCTGCCTCTTCTAAAGGCGGTAAAATTTATACTACAAACGTATTTGAAAGAAAAAGTCCAGAAGATAAGATGCGTTTTCTTTTGCATGAATTTATTCATGTTTTGCAGGATGCTAAATCTTTTTTTATTTTTAATAGATTTAAAGAATTAGATGTTTTATCAAAAAAATTAATGGGGATATTGAAAAAGCATTTAATAAAACCTATTGATATTTTTTTAACTAATAAAAATCAAGGAAAAGCTTTACGTAATAAAAAAATGGAAATAGTTGCTTATGCAATGAATAACTCTATTAATTGGCAGGCGTTATCCCCTCAAGGTCAACAGTTATTTGTTGGGGAATTACGTAAATCTGGTTTATTTAATTTAACTAGCAAGTCCTGGCAAAGAAGACTTCCTCGTTGACAAAAAGTAAAAAAAACAATATTATTAGGTAACGATGAGTAATAATCTATGCCTCCCTTCTAATACTTTAGAGATGATGATTTTATATTATTGTAGGATAAACGTTGGTTTCTTCCTAAAAATAAAATCATATCTTGACACTGGTGAACAACGTAAAAAACAAGAAGATATATATTTCAGTAATCCAAGAAAATCATATTTTAATGATCCAAAAAATCAAATGATTTTTAATATATTTTGTAGATGCTTTGATTCACTTAGAATTTTTCCGACAAAATATACAATTTTGGCCTTAATTGAAAAAACAGGAAAAGATGAGGAAATAAACCTTTTATTAAAAAGCATAATTGAAAAAATATATGAAGATTTAGATATAGATCCTGAGTATATAGAAAAGGAGACAGAAAACTTTATTAAAGAGGCAAAATCTTATGAAGCAATTCTTCTTGCTCAATCTGATATTGAAAAAAGAAATTATGGAAACATGGTTAGTAGAATAGAGGAAGCTGCTAGAATAAGCTTTAATAAAGATTTCGGTCTTTCAATAAAAGACGTTGATGAAAGTCTTAGAAGGATTAAAGTTATTGACGATGAAGAAAAAATCCCAACAGGTTTTAAGGCTTTTGATAGTATTATAGATGGAGGTTTGCATCCAAAAGAAATGATTGTGATTTCTGGAATCCCTGGCTCTTATAAGACAGGATTTCTCGGAAACATCGCTTTGAATTGTTCTTTGGGTGAGGGAAAAAAATCTCTTGTTTTTACTTTTGAAACATCATCTGAGCGTTTATCCATGCGTTATTTTCAGAACATAGCTAACATGAATAAATCAGAAATACTTCTTAATGAAGAGGCAATGAAACAGAAAGTAGAAGAAACTTTTTCTGAGACTGATGGCGATATAGTAATAAAAGAATACAATTCTAATGAAGTTTGTTCTAATGATTTAATGGCGTATATAGATGATTTATGGATGTATAAAAAATGGAAACCCGATATTGTTTTTGTAGATTATTTATTAATAATGAGAACTAATGATAGAACATTATCCACTAGTGATAGTTATAGATATTTTAAGACTGTTGCTGAAGAGGTAAGAAACATAGCAAAAACTCTTTTCATTCCTGTTGTTACTGCTTGTCAAATAAATCGTGAAGGTCAAAGTGAAATGGGTGGTAGCAAGGCTATGGTTACTGCAAAAAATATTTCAGAGAGTCGTGGAATTTATGATACCGCTGATGTTTTTATTACAATAATTCAAACAGCTAGTGATTATAAAAAGAAAAACATTTATTTAAACATAGCAAAGAATCGATCTGAAAGAACTGGTGACAGAATACTGTTTGAAGTAAATTATGATCACCATAAATTAAAAGAAATCGGAATTATATAAGATTACTTGACAAGAAAAGATTTATATTATATTATATTATCTATGGCTGAAAGAATACGTCACATTGTTGATAATGAAAAAAAATTAGTTATGAGATTTGATTCTGTTTCTGCTGATGCAGTATATGCATTAATTATGTGGATGGAAGGATGGCAAGAAGATCGACATCAGATACCTGGAGCCTGGGAATTAACAATGGCGTATAGAAGCGCAAAGATAGAGTTAAACGAAGCGACAAAGATTCTAAAAAAGAAATAATAAGGAGAAATAAATATGAAAAGTGTTTATGAGTTAAAATTAAATGAAAGTCTAAGTTATAATGAAAAAGATTATAGTCTTAGAATAATAAAGGTTCCAGGTGGATGGATTTATACTATTAATGATTACACTGGAGTAGGTTGTGCTTTTGTTCCTCTAGATAAGGAATTCCAAAAGCCAAAGGATACGGCTTCAGTTTTGGAAACAATGGATAAAGAAGTTTTGGAGCAATTAGACAAAGAAGTTGTAGAATCAGTTTTAGAGAAAGTTGACAAAAAAGAAATAAGTTGATATAATAGACTTAGTAAAGATAGAAAAGTCGAGTATTGTCTTATGAGAGTAAAAGCCATAAGGTGCCTGATGTGCTATGAAACTATTTTTAGTCGGGCGCTGGATGATTTCAAAAGATGCTCATGCGGAAACATCACTATAGATGGAGGCTTGAATAATACAAAGATTTCATTCATGCATAAAGAATATTACGAATACATAAATCTTTATGTAGAGTCTAGTAAAAAAAAGCTTTATCAAGATTGGAAAAATCATCAAGATAATTTTGGAACCGTGAGAACTTAAAAGAAGAAGGGTGATTGTGAATAATACATTTTTCTCAGCTGATTGGCACCTGAATCATTATAATATAATGCGTTACTGTAATCGTCCGTTTTCTTCTGTAGAAGAAATGGACGAGACAATTCTTCAAAATTTTTATGATACCGTTAAACCAGGAAGCGTGTTTTATTTTCTTGGGGATTTAACCTTTAATGAAGATGTAGCAAGAGAGTTTTTTGAGAATCTACCTAATAGTATTCATTTTCATTACATAATTGGGAATCATGACAAAAAGTCAGTAATAAGATTGGCTGAACGTTATTGTGATTATGTTGGTCACATGGAGAATATAAAGATACAGGGAAAGAAAATTACCCTTTGTCATTATGCTATGCGAGTATGGAATTGCAGTCATTATGGAGCATGGCAATTTTATGCTCATTCTCATACTATATTGGAGCCAATAGGAAAGCAATCAGATGTTGGTGTCGATAAATGGAATTTTTATATGCCATCTTTTTATATGCTAAAGGACGCAATAAATAATTTAGAAAATAATATGGATTTAATAAAAGATCAAAATGATTAGAACAAAAATAAATAGGGATGTATTAAGAGAAGCAACTTACAGCAATTTAAAAGTTGCTATAAGAAATTTTCATGTGGCATTTGGAGCTAGAATAAGAGATAAAGATATTGATGCTATAATTAGTAAAATTATAAGGGATAACGAAAATCTTAGAACTATTTTTGAAGATTGGAGAAAAAGGAAACTTTATGGAAAATCTAACTAATGAAAATGTTTTTGTAGGAGCAGCGGTTCGTTACAGGGATGAAGATTGGCAAGTAGTTAAAGTAAACAAGAAGACTGTTTATATTTCTCAGAGTAAGAATTTTATTGAGTGGTGGAATGATCGTCCCAAGGGAATGGTTTGGAAAAAGTTTTGTAATCGTTATGGTGCAACAATGGTTTCCTACAGTGGAATTGAAATAGATGAAGTTGAAGTTTCGAGAGGGCGAGACTTTGTAAAAGAACAAGAAAAAAGAAAGAAGGAAAAAAGGTTCTTAGATTCACATGAAGAAAAAGAAGTAGAGAAAAGATTTAAGATGTTTAAGAAAGGAAAAGGATTTGGTGGACCAATTACAACAGAGCTTGGGCATGGAATAATAACTGTAATTGTAAATGCTTCACCTGATGGAATGATTCTTCTTAGAAAAAGGCAGGCTTATTTCTTTTATGATATTTATAAAAACAAGTATTTTCTTTTTAAAATGTTAGGCGAGAAAAAGAAGTTTGAGTGGCCCACAAAAGAAGTAGCGTAGGGCGAAATCTATTTATTCTTTTAATCGCTTAAATGAGAAATTAGGAAAAAGCCTTTTTCAAAAAAATGGCATTTTTCGTTATTTTTGCCGTTTTTTCAATTTTTTACTGTATTTATTTAAATGGCGTCGCAGGCATCGTCGAAATAGGTTTATAACTGCGTCTACGTAAGCTATTTCCTGCCTAATAAGCGCACATACCCTATATCTTATGCTTTTTGGCAAATCTAGATAAAGTAACTCCTTTTCATACAAAAAGTTACAAGAAATCTAAAAAAGTCAAATTTTTTCAATTTTTACAAAATCTCAAATTTGACAAAATTAAAAAAATATTGTATTCTTAATTACACCAAAAAAAGAAGAGGGAGTCTGAAATTGTCGATTTTAAAAGAACAAGTCAAAAAGGCAAAAGGCAGGGTGGAAGTGCTAGGCACTCATGTGCTTGGCTCGTACGGTAAAGTCTACTCTAGGGGTGTGAGAACAAGAAAGGTCAAATGTTCTAAAATGAAAGTTTTTCATTTGACAAAAGAGCAACTAGCTAAATACCGAGAAATGGCTAGGAAAAAACTAGAAGAGTAAAAAGGCAAATCCTTTTTACCACGTCAATTATCGGTAGTTGACAAAATTAAAAAAGTTTTATAGAATAATAAAAAGAACAAAGTGCAGCGGAATGAAGCCAAGCAAGCTCAATGACTTGCCACTTTGTTTTTTAGTGACAAAATTAAAAAAGTTTTATAGAATGAATTAAATTGTTGTTGGCGGGTGTGGCAAGGGTAGTACTGCCTGAGCTTCAGCAGAAAATGAGGTGCTGAGACAACAATTTTTTTTGACAAAATTAAAAAAAATTGATAAGATAATAAAAAGGCAAATAGCAGGGTAGGGAAATGCGAGATAGTAAAAACCTTTGTGAATAACAAGGGCCCGGGCTTTCCCCGAATTATGCCGACTATCATTTGTTGCCTTTTTTAAGGGGAATGTTCCATGCGGGTGACTGTAAATCACTTAGATGGATGCATGGTGGTGCTAGAAGGTTCGATTCCTTCATTCCCCA
>Ga0114923_10003316_pt1 | contig 10862 bp, 17 predicted proteins | sample SumtaG_FD_89578 | JGI IMG/M metagenome (GOLD analysis project Ga0114923, IMG submission 89578) | Deep subsurface microbial communities from Indian Ocean to uncover new lineages of life (NeLLi) - Sumatra_00157 metaG | ecosystem: Environmental > Aquatic > Marine > Oceanic > Sediment | place: near...
CTTTTGCCAAATTTTTACTTCAATTTTTTGAAAATACCACTTCACAATAAATCTATAACTCACACTTATATACACAAATCTAATACTTCTTTCTCACACAACACTCTCTCTCCTCTTCTCGCTAGGGAGGTAATGTACCTCCCTATAACCCTCTCCACATTTAATCTATATTAATTATATAATGAACAGCATACTAGTTGTATTCGGAGCTATTGTGGTAATACTAATTACAATACTGGTTTTTAATATATTTAAACGACACGGGATAGTATTGTATAACGATTCAAATGATTCAGGAAATGACCTTATTAATAAGGCAGATTGGGAAAGTGAACTAAATAAATGTAGTCTTTTAAATGGATGCGAAGGCAATACTAATATGAGATTATATTTAGGTGGATCTGGAGATGATATGTTTTCACAAAAAGAAACAGCAATGGAAGTTATAGGACTATCAGGTAAAAATACTCCCAATGTACTTTACATAGGTACATGTTCCTATGATGCATCAAAACCAAAACATCTACAAACCAATCAGTTTAAAAAATTAGGATGTAATGTTAGAAGTTTAGATATAACTCATAAAAATCCAGGAATTCCAGCGATGAGAGATGAATTATGGAATACAGATATTATTGTAGTCTCGGGTGGAAATACTCTATGGGGCAGAGATAGATGGGTTAAAATAGGGTTAGATAAGTTGATAAAAAAAGCGGTTACAGAGTGGGGAAAGGTATGGGCAGGAGGTAGTGCTGGAATGATTTTAGCAACAGATGGAGGACATAGTGATAGCATGGATCCATCAACATATTTAAATCCACCAGGGCCTTTAATGAGCGGCTTTGCAAGTAAAAAACAACTTGACAAATCGTGGGCATATATAAGAGCGCCTGGATTAGGATTGCTTAAAATGATCTCTTGTCCACATTATGATAAAATAGAGTCTAATGGTGCATTAAGAGCAACATCATTTGAAAAAATGATGAAAATGCACTGCGGAGAATATGCATTAGTAATTGATAATTGGGCGGGAATAATAATTAATGGTGAAAATTATAAGCTAGTTAAAAGAAAAGGAAAAACTGGCAGTGTTTCACCCAATGGAACATATACAAGCAATCCTAAAATTGGTACACCTGGTGCATGGACCATTGAAATAGATAGCAATACTGGTACAATGATACGAAATCCTGTATCAGAAATAGGTGTTTTAAGAGAAATATCAAAACCTGCCAGATTTATTGTTCAGTCACAAATGTTGGCACCGGCTAGAAAATTTAATCCACAATGATTTTCTATATATATATTAAATGAAAGAGCTCGTGAAAAATCTAGAAGGAAAAATCTCAGGGGGAAGGAGAAGAAAGAAAAGGAAAACCAAAAGGAACGTCAAAAAAGGTAAATTTAGTAGGAAAAGACGTAGGGGGGATAGATCGTCCGTTTCGAAAGGCGATGACATTAAAAAACTAAAAAATTATGCCAAAAAACATAATAAGATCTTGAGTTGTAGTAAAAAGCGCACAACTATGAGATATAATCCCACAAACGATTTTGACAAACTTAAACCATATCAGTATACAATAGCAATTGAAGAAAAATATTTAGACACCATGGTAAGTGGTAAAAGAGAGAATGTTAAAAAAGTAAATCCTGGCGATTTTGTTTTTTGCGGACCCAAAAACGAAAAATACTCGTTAGATCCTGTAAACGCAAAGAAAAACTATGATTTTAGTGATATTACGACAAAATTTATACCGCGTAAATGTATTATACCCACCAAACAAGAAATTAAGATGTTATATGGTAAAAAACAATTGGAATTTGTCCCCTCATGGGGAGGTTCAATGATGATGGCTTATCCAGGAGATACTATAGTTTTAGAAAAGATGAAAGTTGATTCTGGATATAGAATTGCTAAATCTGTTTTTAACAAAACGTATAAACTCGATAAACGCACAAGAAAAAAACATTAAATAGTTAATAATTCGACTTATTAACTATTAGATTGCGAGAGTATTTGCAAATTCTTGAAGTTATCGGGTATATGTTGTAGAATTTTTATTTTTATTTTAAATATTTGGAATCCGTGACAAAGTAGGTTTGTATTATAAGTATAGTGCTTATATTAGGGAATATCATTAGTAATTGGAATTTGAGGCACAAAAGTAATCGAATTTTTACAGAAAATTGAACCTGTATAAAAAATTAAATTTATGTTTAATCACCGCAAAACACACAGATATGGCAAGCAAAACCGAACTACCGACTCCTATTATCACTTCTTGTCCTGACACAAGGACAATAGGTGAACTTTTAAATGCCTACGATGGTCCAGCTTTTGAAAAGGCCACCACGACTTACCGTAAACCCTCATATCAACGAGCCTGGAGTCAAACAGACGACTGGTGTAGGCGACTTTGTGAAAGTGTATTGAATGGGCATACTATTGGGGCGCTGATTATGAGCGAGTGGACAAAATTTTACCAACTGGGAGAAGATCAGGGAGAAATGGGAGTTGAACAATTCTTCAATATTGAAGATGGACAAACTCGTCTTGATGGATTAGACCGATTTAGAAAGGGAGATTTCGTAACGAAATATGGCGGATATGATGATGTCGCCGCGTTATTTGATTCGATTAAAATTCCAGTTATTGTACAGCGCAAGGCTCGTCCACGGGTACCCGACAAGGCGTATCATAGACAACTTCTTGAAAATTTCAGCGACCTTCAAGAGGGAACAAGTTTAAGTGATAGTGATCGCTACTTTGTTTGGGTAGAAGATCTACCAAATCATGTTGAGGGGTCGCCTCTTGTTAATGCAACCCTTGACTACACAAATAATATGTTCCGAGACCAATTTAAAGAATTTATGAAACTGGAAAAGATTGATAATCGAAGTGGTCACAAGGCAAGACAGCCCCTTACAGACGCTATTGCTTTGATTTCAGCGTGTTGGAAGGGTCCGTCATATGCCAACAAAAGTTATACAAAACACGTTGATATTTTGATGGAACCGTTTCCAGAAGAAGACAAAAATAGGGTTACAAAATTCTTACAGATAGTATTTGCGGCAATTAAAAGTAATTTCGATAAATTTCCAAAATATAAAGGCGAACATATTAAGCAATTGTTCCTAGGAACTCGGACGTATCTAGGAGTTATGATCACTGACCTATTTGACTCACCGGACCAGAATGTAGTTGATTTTATTAACAAATGGTCAACGCTTATCTCAATCCATCGACATCTTAAGAAAAGAGATGGTCCTGATAGCGCAAACGAATGGATGCATCGAACAGTGTATGAAGGACTGACGAACGATGAATTGACCAGGTATGGTGCTTCCGAGTTCAGAGCAAAAAGTGCTAAGGTGAATGCATGGTGGACGACACATCTATTGAATGGGAATGACTATGCCTATTCAGAAAACCAATCCGTGATAGATGAATCCAGTAGCGATACTAGTAGCGATGAATCCGATAGTGATGATGAGTAAGATAACCATTATTGCAAATGATTATAATTTACAAAATTTTTTATTGTTATATTTATTATGATTGAAAGTTATTGTATACAACTACAAGCAAGACTCTATAATATCATGAAAATTACAAAATGGTCAAATAAAAAAAGAAATATTATGAACGAAATGTATTTAATAGAAAATAAAATACCTTTTCTTTATATTAATGCAAACAGGCTAGCAATTAGCGGGTTTACAAATACAATAGATGGTAAATATGAAATTTATGTAATTGGTGTTAGAAACATAATGAAAAAAATAGACATTCATTATAAATTACCAGACGCTATTTGTAAACGTATGCGCCGAATCAGAAATAATAATTTAATGATTATTTTGTTTCAACAAACACCATTTCCTAGAGATATAGTTAATGAAATACTGAGTTTCTCTCCATAATTAATTGTTTAATTATATATATATGACAAAAGACGAGAAGGTTCCATCACATTTAAACCAAATTATAACCTATAGTATCTTACTTTTAGCAAGTGTAATTATAGGATTATTTTCTCCACATGGAATGCTTAAATCTATATTTACTTTACTATTTATGTTTATTTCAACTTACGGTATACAAACAGCTGTAGTTGCAATTAAACCCATCATATCTAATGCAACTAGATATGGAAAAAAACATCTAAAAAACTCAAATTTAATAGATAAAAAAATGATGAATATTGATATTATTGAAGGAGATGCTATTAGTACCGGTATGATACTATTGGGATTCTTACAAATATTTGTGATTAATTACTTTGTTCAAAGATATACTGGTGTACAACTACTAGATGGATATATTATTATGTTTTGGACATTGTTACAGCTAGGAATAAGAATTACTAACTACTTTTTTAGATATAAAACTGGTGAAAAACTACAAGATATTAAACTATTAACAAATGTTATTAATGACCACGAAAATAAAGGACAGCCTAAAATAAATATTACACTTTCTGCTATAGCAATCATTATACTAATTTTAGTATTGAAAAATAATCCATTTTTAGTTGAAACGCCTGAATCTTATTTAGAAAAAGCAGAAGACATGATATTAAGCGTAATAATACCAGATAAAAAGATAGAAAAATATAAAACAGTACTTTAAAAATAGTAATATATTTTCTACCGTGTAAATTAATTCAAATATAACTTTGTATTAATCTACAAACTCCCTCTTGACCATTAAATTTTGTTCTAAGAATTAAGGCAATAATGGCATTTTTATAATTATGTAAATATACATATTTTTTTAACGTATTTGATGTTAAACTCATATATCGTGTTTGTTGTAAAGTTAAAGAAGAAGAATATTTGATTTGAAATTTTTTGATTTGTTTGATATTATAAATACACATTTTTAGAATCATACTTGTGACCTTTTTATCCAACGGTTCAATATGTTTTCCATGCGATAATATCAATCTTCTATTAAAATATAAGTAGATACTGCGGATAATTTTTGTAGTAATCAATAACATTTCGTGTTTTTTATATGAATTCCTTTTAAGCTCGGCTCTATCTATTAATTTGATTTTTGCTCGTAATAAATTGTATGCTTTGCTTTTTGAGTATTGCATGATAACTTGTTGTTTGTCTATGATTTGATGCGTTTTTATAACCTATAAATGGTATAAAAAACCCTTCAATTTTACAATTATTTAAGTATACATATATGGATGTCTCCATAAACTACATTTTATACATTGATATTTAATACGATCATATGGACCACAAGATGTATCATATTTCCATTCATGGTCACAAACTTTATATAAAATTTTTTCAGCTTCTCTTATTTCTTCTTTGCGTTTTATAATGGACTTTTCCATTGCATATATTTCTCTCCGATTATCAGAAATATTTTTAATGAGCGTTTCTGGATTATGCGTTTCCATTTAATTATAATCATTAATTATAACTAAATAGTTTATGAAAGAAACTAATATCATTTATTTTTTACAGCTAAGATCAATAGGCAAGGTTATGCCATATTTTAGAAACAAAATTGTTGTATTAGCTAGACCTGTACAATAGACATAAGCTCTGCATAATATTCAATCATATTAATAATAATTTTTTTTTTATTACTTAGACATAGTATTGTTGTATACCTATACTCTTTTGCGTATGTTTCATATATTAGTTTACCACTAGTGACAATTTCTAACTCTGATTTTTCAAATGTTTCACTGCTTCCTAACACTTCGCATTCAACAACCGATGTGTGATTTTTATGAGAGTCAACTGTCCCCCCATCTCCACCATTTCCAAAACCAATTTTTGTGTTCTTTTGATGAACAACATCCCCGGCCACAGCTCCACCTGTTAACTTTCTATGAAGTACTAATTTAAGTTTATAAGTCTTTGGTTTATATTTACCGCTACTTTTACAAAATTTTCCAAATCTTTGACTTTTTACACGACAACCTGCATGAAATCCCATTATAGTATAACTAAACAAAATCTTTTAAAAACGAAAGGATAATCAGAATAAAACAGGATACATTCATTGTGAGCATAATAGACATCGTTTGAACAATCCACATTCCTCTAATTAAATAAGTAGAAAAGAGCGGAACTATTGTTGCTAAAACACCAAATAGAATAGAAAAACCTATTACATGACATTGAACTGGGGTAAATTTTACTTTAATATATTGTGTATGCCACTTAAACGTAATAATAAGTAAAAGAAGAATATAGTTTAAATAATGATAACGATTTAACATATCAATCGCTCTTGACCTAAAAACGTCCTGATTCTTTTCAATACAATCTTGATCTAAAAACCCCAAAATACCTTTATTAAGATCATCGCTATTTACTTTGCTTGTAAAACAATATCCCCATCCGTGAGGCATGGCAGCTGCTGTTCCTCGATTTACCTTTTTTAATGGATTAGGCGCAATATATGTTTGATATATAGTGTAAAAATAGACAATAAAGGGAATTAAGATTACCACATAAAACAAAGCTATGGGCATTTTCTTGCCAAATAAAGTAGTAATACCATTTGGGATATCAGAAAACGAGTATAAAAAAAGTATCCATAATATTATAGGAGCTCCTTGTAGGATATGATATATTAACGAACCATATGGTATATAACTCATAACATCTTTTTGTTGAGGTTGATATAATGAAGCTTTCATATATTATATCAAACTATATTATTTTGTATCATTTAAAAAAATCAAACAAGCTGTGATTGAAAATGAGATTGCTATTACAAGAGATTTTAGTTTAAATACTCCTATTTTGATCATATCCTCTACCGCTGGAGTATAAACCCAGACGGCCAACATTGCTACAGAAAAAAGAGTAGCTGCTGTAATATAAGGCATAATATTTTTTGATAATGACTCGCTTATATCACTTGAGATCATTCCCAATGTTAATAATGAAATAATCATATATGATGCGCCTAACAATTTTATATTCTGATCTTGAACTGTTGCTGCTGGTGTGCCCAATCTTGTAGAACCCAGTTTAGCATACTGTTTGTTGACATATTCTAATATTGGTATTGCTTTAATTTGGTTATTTTTGATTAAATCATCCATTCTAGCTTTTGTCATCAGTATGGAGTCATTTTCATTAAATGTGTAATACTTGTTATTCACTGCGATATAAACAGATTCTGCGTTCAAATATGTAAATGCTCCTGTATTTTTATCAACAACCAATTGTGTTGAAAAATTATTAATGTAATCAAGAATCATTAAAATAACTAAACCAAATAAAAACCCCATGAAACTTTCCTTTTGATGCTTCATATCAGCATACCTATAGGTCATAACCAACCATAATAAACAATATAAAAAATAATAAAATATGATACTAAATGTTGATTCAGGTGTAAATTGGAGTGCTGGCAAATGTTCATTATGTTCACCTAAAATCCATATTGTCGATTCTAGTTCTTTACCCATTATACTTATATTAGTATTTGAAAATAATTAATATTAATATAAATTTTACTTTATTAAATATCTATTCTTTTACAAAATGCTTATTCATGTATCGTTGAATATTGAAATATGTAACTTCATCATCATCTTTAACATCCAAAAGCGTTGCCAACTTCTCATCAGGTTTGATAAACTTCCTATTTCCTGACTTTTGAAGCCCCTTTTGACGTATATACTCTATAATATACTGCGTTACTTCAGTACGAGCTACTTTAGTACCCTTCTCTTTATTCATAAATTCGCAAAGTTGATCGGTGATCTTTGTAGGTACAGCAAATCCTGAAGGCTTTCTGTTACCCTTGTTTTTATTTTTCTTCGCCTCCCTCTGAAGAGTCTTAACTTGCTTATTTACATGCTTTTCCAAACCTCTCACCTGATTCTGCAACATAGTGATCTGCTGTCTAAAAGCAGAAAGAGTAGATAAAACTCCACAAAACTCATCTTTTATAGCCGGATCTAAAAGACCCTTAATCACATGGGTATCTCCTGCGGTTTCGTTGGTTGTACCATTTGACTGTACTACAGTGTTCGATGTATTTTCCATTCTTTATACCTACTCTAATGAAGTAGGCTTTAAATCAATTTTAAACAAATTTGTTATATATATTTTATTACTAAAAAGTAGGTATTTATATCTTGAATTTTTAATTTGGAATAATATTTGTAATCACTTTTAAAAGAGTTATCAAGCATTTTTGTTTAATATTGCGATATATCCATTTACACAATCTGCTTTAACAAAAAAGTTTGCTGTTTTAATAAAGGCGCTAAGTAAATCATCTAATTCATCATAAGTCCACTTTTCGTTTTGGGTACTTATTATTTCATGTAAAATAATATCATTGTCATCCGAAAGCTTTCCAAAACTTATTTTATGCTTTCTAAATCTTATTTGTTTATTAGATAAGTTATCATTGCCTCCTAGCCCTCCTTCTGCTCTTTCCAAATAGGGTAACTCTCTATTTACTGTTAATTTACAATATGTTTTTAGTTTTTTAACAATCTGTTTATTATCACCATTTTCACATTTGGTCTTAAGTTTATCCCAACGTTTCATATAATCTAATGGTGCGTTTTTGTCCATAAAGATTCTTAACTCATGTAAATGTGTATTTAATAAGTTCATTATGGTTAATAATTTGACATTATATTTAAATTGTATTTTAAATTCGATAAGATACAATTTATTTAAGCTTAGTCTCGTTGGACCTTATTATTTGGTCGTCTACGAGTATTTCTCTGACGGGAATTACCTCCCTCTTTAACCAAAGTCCACGTTTCTCCTTCTCGTGGACCAGTTCCATGAAGTCGGACACGCTGCCGGCCTCCATCATTACCGCCACGAGCCCTTCGCTTCGAACGGCGCTGCTGCCTATCAACACCATCTTCATCCTGATCATCACTATTATCCCTAGCCTGTCTTGTCTCCCACCTGGTCTCACACATTAGCTTGCCGCCAGCTACACCAGTCAACTCCGTAGCCTGAAAAGGGTGAGCATCGCTATCAGACTCTCTGAGATGAAAGTCTACGTACTCACCCTGAACAAGGTACTTGTACTGTTCCGAAGAAACAGTAATACCAGAGTGATGTACAAAAACATCTTCTCCTACGCGATCATCCGCACTCGACTTACAAACAGTAATAAAACCATATCCGGCCTTATTATTAAACCACTTAACTCTACCCGTGTAACTAGTAGAGGAATCAAAATCCTGAGAGGAAGCTGTTACAGTCGTATTGTCACTCATTATTATAAACTATTTATGCGAATACTCTTTAAATTGTATTTACAAGACATTTGTGTTTTAAAACTAATGAGACAAATTGTATAAAAATATATATATTTATTTCATATGAATAAAAAACATGGCAACTATAAAGTTGTACTTTTAGGCGATACATCTGTTGGAAAATCCTGTTTGGCCAATAGATTCGTAAACGATTCATTTTTTGAATTTCAAGAACCAACCATCGGAGCTGCATTCATGACACGCAATTTAGAAGTCGGGAATTACAATATCAGGTATGAAATTTGGGATACCGCCGGTCAAGAAAGATATAGAAGCCTGGCACCAATGTACTATAGAGGTGCTATGGCAGCAGTTGTTGTATATGATATTACACAAGAAGACTCTTTTAAAGGAGCTAAAACATGGATACATGAAATCAAAAAAAAAGGAAGGAATGATTGTATAATCGTATTAGTTGGAAATAAAAGTGATCTTGAAGATAAAAGAAAGGTACAGAAAGAAGGGGTTTACGAATATGTTCACAACGAAAAGATACTATATTTTGAGGCATCGGCTAAAAGCGGAGATAATGTTGAACATATATTTTATATTATTGGAGAGAAACTGCCAAAAGATACTCAATACCATTCTACAAATATTAAAATAGATCCGCCTGTTATAAGAATAAAACAACCTCACTACAATTGTTGTTAATATAAAATTGAAGTGTATTTAATATATGATGTTATATCATTCTCCCTCCTCTCAATTACTACACAACAATGCCAATCGACATCGACTTCCGTAAAATTTAAAAAACTACCGGATACTTCTTTGCATTTATTCTACTTACTGTTTTCGCACATTGGATAGCAGTTAATCTATATGTATCCTTGTGCGCACCCTTCACAGTATTTGGTGTTATCCATACTATGATTTCCATGGGATCGCCTATGTGTCATTTCTTGAACACCGCTCAATCTGAACTCACAAAACATTATATTACGCTATGGACCGGCGCGATTGTAGCAGTTGGTACGTGGTTAACAGCTACCGGCGTTACAAATAAAAGATCATCCGAATAAATAACTAATAGATTTATAAATTTACATTGCTAAACTTATAAAACTTTTTACCTTCTGCGTCTGCGACGGGATCTGCGACGAGATCTGCGACGAGATCTACGACGAGACTTGCGCCTGTGACTTCTCTTGTGTCTACGTCTCATACGTTTACGAGTACGTTTGCGAGTGCGCTTTTTCATTCCCAATAGTTTTGCAATGGGGGTAGTAATAATTCCAGCAGCTTTATCCGTCGTGTCACCTACCAAAGTAACAGCATCCCCTGCCATTCTACTTCCAACATTAACAATTTCCCGTCCAGGTTTACCTACAAGTGGAACAACCTCAACTACACGACCAACACCATCTCCGAGATCTTCTACACCGCGAGAACCGAGACCTGTTACAAGTTTAATAACTCCCTTGCGTCTTTTAGATTTTCTTCCAGCTTTCCTTGTTCTTGTCATTATATATTAGAAATAGATTCTTTTTTTTTGTTAAATTGAATAAACTTAAATTTAACGCATTGTTATTTAATAATACAATGAAGATTCTAGAAGAACAAAAAGAA
>Ga0114923_10003317_pt1 | contig 10859 bp, 10 predicted proteins | sample SumtaG_FD_89578 | JGI IMG/M metagenome (GOLD analysis project Ga0114923, IMG submission 89578) | Deep subsurface microbial communities from Indian Ocean to uncover new lineages of life (NeLLi) - Sumatra_00157 metaG | ecosystem: Environmental > Aquatic > Marine > Oceanic > Sediment | place: near...
CTGCATTGAAGGACATTTTTCCGTTCCATACGAACAATAGACACAGCAATCCCCAAGTTTAGGTGTTAAAATTTCCCCGCAATTTGTGCATCGATATTTTAATTGGCAATAATTCTCAGGCATTTTTTCCTCTTTTTGGAAGCTGCATTTGGGACAAGTAATTACAGATAAGAGCTTCATAATTTGTATGTTTATTACTGAGTCTTGAGTCTTTCGTCATTGTATTTTTAACAGATTATTTAATAGTCTGCAATGATAAATTAAGTATAGGAATAGGTGGGTAAATCGAGGATGAAAAGCAATATTTTCAAATCGAAAATAACTAGTTGCTTTTTGGTCATTTCTATTTCCTCGTATGACACAGTCTAACTAACTAGTAAAGCAAATATTAATCATTGGAAAAATCTTGAATAATGGTTTTTTAAAGTTATAATCCAGCTCATAATATTTTTATGATAGGTAATGGTATATATTTTGTCCTTTCAGTTATCAAATACTTAACTCACTATATCTGAGTGTTAAAATTATGGCTTTCTTGAAATGGTTGAAAGACCCATCAAAAATTATTCTTGGTGATGGATCTAATGGAACTGAATTGATTAAGAGAGGATTCACAACTGGGAAACCCCCAGATATTCAAAACATAAAAAGTCCGGAAATTGTTAAGGAAGTTCTCAATTCCTTTTACTCAGCTGGAGCTGATATGGTTCAAACGATAACGCTTAATGCTACTTATCTTAATCTTAAGAAACACAAATTAGATGATAAATTAGAGGATATTAATAGACTTGCTCTGCAAAATATCAAAGATGTATGTCCTAAAGGAAAATTAGTTGTAGGAGAAATTGGACCATCTGGTGAGTTTCGAGATCCATTAGGTTCTGGAACTTTTGAGAAATGGAGAAATAGTAGCCTAAAACAAGTAAAGATTCTAGAAGGAGGTAATGGAGGAGGAGGAGGAGGAGTTGATCTTTGGCATGCCATGGGATTCATTGATGTAGAAGAAATGAAGGCCGCCTTGTCTGCAATTAGAAAAATTTCAGCTAAACCAATCATTGCGTCCTTTATCATTAATAAGGGTAAGAAGGGATTCTATACATTAATGGGCAACTCACTTAAAGAATGCATTCAACTACTTGAAGATGAAAATGTTGATGTTATTGGAGCGAATTGCGATCCAGGATCAACACTATTTATTGATTTAGTAAGAGAAGCAAAAGAATTAACAGATTTTCCATTATCTGTTAAACCAAATGCTGGAAGACCTACCCTAGAAAATTATCTTACTGTCTATAAGCAACCCGTCGAAGAATTTGTACGTGATATTGCTGTAATACTTGATCTTGGGGTGAAAATAGTTGGTGGTTGTTGCGGGGCTTCTCCTGCACATATCCAAGCAGTAAGGATGTGGCTTGATTCTCGATCCTAATACCTTTTTATTGAACGTTGAATGGTGAAAAGAACAGTGACAAAGAAATTCAAAGGTCGGGAAATACTCGTAGTTGTATTTTCGTTATTATTCATGGCTTCATCAATTTTTATTAATTTTACAACAAAAGTAAATATTCCAGGACCATATCAAAATCCAAATGCTTGGACTATTAAACTACAAGATGATTTTTCTGGTTCAACTCTCAATCTAAGTCATTGGAGCTATAATTATCCAACTGATTGGCCTAATGGTGGACATACTCATAATCATCAAGCATATATGAATGATAGTAATGTAGTAATTGAAAATGGATTATTGCGACTTATGGGTGAAAATCAAAGGCACCCAGATGCTCCAAATCCAGAATGGGGATTTGGTAAGTGGTTAACTTATAACTACACTGCAGGATGCATACACACAAGAGGAAAATACAATTTCACTGGAGGTTATATCGAGGGGAGAATGAAGATGCCTGTATCTCGAGGTTTCTGGCCTGCATTTTGGATGCTGAAAGATGCAGAAGTGGGTTTGCCAGAAGTCGATATTCTCGAGGTGTTAACTCATCAGCCAAGAAATTTGTATACAACAGTTCATTATGGGCATACTTGGTCCGATTATTCTTCTTATGGTTGGTTAGCTGCTGGACTTCCAGATTTATCTGCTGATTTTCATACTTACGGAGTCGAGGTTTCTAAGAGGTCATTAACTTGGTACTTTGATGGCATAAGAATTGGCAGAATTTTTAGAGATAAATATTGGCTTGAACGATGCACAGATCTCTTCGTAATAATTAACTTAGCAATTGGTGGATGGGAACTGGATCCGGACGAAACAACTATCTGGCCTGCTTATTTCGATTGTGATTGGATAAAGGTCTGGCAACTAGTTAAATGAGACTCGTAGGTTCATTTATTCTTTAATTTATATTTGAAATCAGTTGTTCCCATGAAGACACCAACATAATGTGTTTTTCTTTCTTCTTCAGGAACTTTTTCTTTATCCATTTCTTTTTTGAATTCACTTTCCAATTCCTTTATTGCTCTATGGAAATCTAAGAACTTTTCAATAATCGCCAAGACATGTCTAGCTTTAGAGTATTTTACAAAAAGGGTAGAGGTATTAATATCAGCAGGATCAAGAATAAGGTTCTCTAATAAATAATCATTACCTTTCTCTTCTTTTAGTTTAGTTAATCCCTTCGATGTCTCTATAAAATTATTAATAATCATTTTTTGAATGTTATAATCAAGAGTTATTCCATGTTTTACTTGAATGGCAATTTGCTCTAATGCCTCTTTATTTGTTATTTCCCGGACAAATACCTCTAATAAATCCTCCTCACTCATACTTTCGTAATTAGCCAATTCTGTAAAAAAATGATCTTCGCGTTGTTTTTGTTCTTTCTCACCCTGTGCTATTACTTCTTTGGCAGGCTTAGATAAACGATAAAATTTTCCCCAACTAGTAGCAGTTTTCTCCGCATCAATATCTATTAATTTATCTTCAAGTAATTGCTTAAGATAGCGAATTGTTGTAGTCTCAGGTCGCCCAATTAGTTGTGCTAGTCTCTTTAGATTTAATGTTTCATGGAATCTGAGAGAAGTAATTATACCATAGCTAACTTCATCGTAAATTGTCTTCTCTAATTTTTCTTCAATCTCAGATTTTTTTGAATTTTGTTGATTCATTTCTTTTTCCCTATACTACTTATGTTTAAACAAGCTTAAAAATTCTTCTATTATAGAATTAATTCCATTTTGGAATAACTTTATATAGTACTTGTATATAGTTTCATTTAGAAAGTAATTCCATTTTGGAAGAATTTCAAAATTGGAGGAAAAAGAACATGAACAAAAGAAAAATTTTGGAAAAAATCTGGAAGAAAAAAACTCCAGAAAATGTAAGACAAGATGTGTTAAGTTATGGCGGAACCAAATATACAACTCTCTGACACTGAAAATGTGAGCAAAGAAGTCTCAGAAGTAATAGATGGTTCAAAAAGAAGGTTTAGACACTTCTTATACTTCTTTTCGGGGCAACAAATTTCGTTGCTTGGTTCTTCAATAGTGTCTTTTGCAATTATTTGGTGGCTCACAATTACAACTCAAAGTGAAATGATGTTAGGGATTGCTTCCTTGGTCAGTTTAGGTCCATTTGTTTTTGCAGCTCCAATTAGTGGAGTTATTGCTGATCGTTTCGACAGGAAGAAATTATTGATTATGATTGATGCTTTTCAAGCAGCTTTTACTATTACTCTCTCAATTCTCTTTTTAACAAATCACAATTCCATTGCAGCAGTTTTAGTTATGTTGGGTTTAAGAGGAACTGCTCAAGCATTCCATGCACCAATATCTATGTCCATAGCACCTACTATGGTCCCACAAAAACATCTTAGTAGAATAAATGGTCTTAGCTATTTGTTTAATGGCTTAATCTACATTATCGGCCCAGTTATCGGAGCTTCTTTACTAGCAATACCTGGTATAAACATTGGTATGATCTTGTGGGCAGATGTAATTACTTTCGCCATAGCCTTGATTCCATTACTAATAATTACTATTCCAAAAGTAGAACAACCAGAAGAAAAAATGGAAGAAGAAAAAGTAAAACAATCATTCGTTGGGCAATTTATGGAAGGATTCAATGCTCTCAAAGCCATAAAAGGAATGGTAGCCCTATTATTCGGAGCAATGGCAATTAACTTCCTTATGTCTCCCCTAGGAGCTTTAATGCCTCTATTTGTCAATAAAATTCATGGAGGTACTGAAGTTAGTTATGCTATTGTTGTAGGGATGTTTCAAGCAGCAATAGTAGTTGGAGGATTACTAATGGCTGTATTTAGGGGGTTCAGTAAACCAATGATGTTTTTGTTGCTAACACTGTTATTCCAAGTGCTCTGCCAAATAGCGATCATATTCATCCCAACAACTTTCGGTGGAAGATTCTGGGTAATCGGAGCAATACTATTCCTTTACGCATTGCCATTTGCGGTGATTGATGTAAGTTTCATAACAAGCATACAATTACTAGTACCAAAAGAGAAACTTGGAAGAGTTATTGCAACAATAATGATGATCTCGCCAGCTATGAGACCACTTGGACAATTCCTCTCAGGAGTTATCGCGGAATACGTAGGAATAAATGCCGTTCTTGTAGCATCAGGTATTTTGACAGCGGTAGTTTTTGGATTGATCTACTTCTTAACACCAATGCGACAATTAGATTCAACCATTCAAGAAGTAATGGCGAAAGCAAATGGAACAAAGGACGAAGAAGAAACTAAGGAACAAGATTCCATAAAAATCGTAATCGAAGAAACCGAACGAAAACCACTACTAATACAGACGAGTGATATAGAACCAGTAATAGATGTAGGAAAATGAAAAGATAAAAAACTAAAAAAAAAAGGAAAAGGGATCGTTATTTTTCTATTTTGCTGAACTAATTAGATAGAAAATTCCACCAATTAATACAAGAACTCCTCCAATACCTCCAGCAATTAAGCCAAAAAGCAGAAGAACAATTCCTATCCCAATAGGATCTGTAATTAGAGCACCTCGACCTATTTTATCGATGAACCATTTCCATATTAAAAGGAGAACCAAAATACCGATAATTATAGACAGTAACGCACTAAGCCACCAAACTCCTATGAGAGCGAAAAATGACATTCCCCCAAAAACTCCAAGGCCTGAATTTAATTGAGAGAAGAATGATAAAAAACCTTGAACTATTAGTATGAAACCACCGATAAGTGCATCCCAGTATCCAGCAAAACGCCACTTAGAATCTGATTGTGAGGGTGTTGAAATTGACATACTCTTAAATGTGTTTTAAGGGAATATAAAATTTTATGCTGATCAAAAAGACTCTATTTAGGATCGGCAAATGCAAGGATTAAGTCATAAAAAACTGGACCAAATCTAAACCTCAAGATCAAACCAATGTAATCTTCGAAAGAACCGTACATATCTAACACAATTTCATTAGAAGAAAGAGTTTCCTTAACAACTAGGAATGCTGCTTCAAGCTCTGGATGAATTTTTCCCCACTTAACAACTTCTGTAGTAGATTTAGTAGCATTTTCAAAAAAATTCAAAGCGTAATGCTTGGAATTCTTCTGAAATTCAAGGACACCATAATCACCAACAAAATCTTCAATAACATCAAAAAAATCGACTGAATAAGAGTTCTTTTCAAAATTATCTTTTAGGAAATCAACTAACTTAAACATGCCTTAAGATAAGAAAATGATATCTTATAGTTTTTTTTGATAAAGGAATGGAGCCACCGGGGGGATTTGAATTCCAGATAACTTATGTGAATTAGGTTTAATAACATAATGAATAAATAATGTAAAACTTAAAACATATAGGATTTTGTCGGATAATTACTAAGGTAGTTTTATATTCTAAAAATACTTTGTTGATTTAAGATTCCAGAATTACTGGGAGGGATCCGAAGAAATTGATAAAAATTTTACTAGTTATAGCTGTAAATGTATTAGGTGCATTAATCTCTTCTTATTTCTTTTTTAGATGTTGTAAGGGAACTAAAGAAGTATCAGATAAGTTAAGTATAGATACAAAACCACACCCATTTAGTTTTAAAAAGAATCCAAAAGACCCTATAAACGAATTAATCATAGAAGCAGTAAACAGAATGGGTGGAGTAGGTGAAAACGCGGAAACGGAATATCAAGCAATTCTGAAAAAATTACTTACTGTTTCTGAAAAAGCAATACCAATTATAATTGATGAGTATAACACTCTACCTGAAACAAATTATCTAGATAGATGGTCATTAATACAACTTCTTGCGGAAATAGAGCATGAATCAACACTAAAATTCTTAGATAAAGTTATAGTAACACCTTTACCACCAGAACGTTCAAAAAAACCTTCTGAATTTTCTACAAAGGCAGAAGAATTGATTATTCGAACAACAGCAATAGAAGCACTAAAACGATTGGCAATAAAAAAACATGATGAAGCGGTTAAACTACTGCTTAAACATACCAAGCATGAGGTATTTTCAATAAAACGTGCAGCGATTCAAGGCTATTTAGAAGTAGATGATAATGATCCAAGAAAAGAGCTTTTAAGAATTCTACCTAAAAAAGATCATTATATTCTGGATATTAAGCGTGTTGATGTTAAGGAAGTTCAACAACCAGAACCTGAAAAAGATCTAAAACAACCAGAGTATATTGACGTTCCTGGTGAACATCCTTATAGACCACCTAAACTCAAAAGAGAGGATTCGAATACCGATGATTAATTTTAGAGGTGATTTATAATGGCTACATGTTATTATACAGTCCCCGATAAAAATGCCAGTGGAGATAATTTCTATGGCCCAAAAATTTGTCGGCAGGATATGATAGATTATTTCTGGTCTACTTATGGTTTCAGTGGAAATAAGAAATATTGGGATGATGGATTTGGATGGCATGATTGTTGTAATACAAATAAACCACTAGCTCGAACATTTAATGCATGCTATTGTTTGACTTACTCGGCTCAAGATTATCTCAATGAAAGTTGGAATAGTCCTATGTTGCATTGGGCTAGAAGATACGTACGTAATAACATAGATGATTTAATCTCTAAATGCGGTGACGGAAGTGCTTATGCAACATCAATAAAGGGTAGCTCTGTAAACGACCGCGTTGAACTTTACTTATCATTTTTCTATAGTCACTCAGTAGTAGAAAGAACAGGTACAATAATACATGAATCTAGACATCAAGGATGTAAAGGGCATAATGCTGAATTTCCAGCAGGTTCTATCTTTACTGGAGCAGGACGCTATGCAGACTCAAATTGGAATTACAAAGGTGCCTGGATGTATCATGCATTATATCTGTGGTGGTTCTACGCAGCGGGTGTACGTACAACTTCAGCAATGAAAGAAAAAGCACGTCAAAGAGGAAATACAATTATTGATAACTGTTTTGCAACACATCCTGGATATAGTATCTAACAAACTTAATGTGACAGATAATCCCATAAAAAATAGTTACAAATATTATGATTGCTATAGTTTTTAGCAATCATTTTTTTTTATTTCTATAAATGGAGCCACCGGGGGGATTTGAACCCCCGACCATCTGATTACAAGTCAGACATAGCTTTATTTTCTTTTTATTCTTTCTTATAATCTTATTTTTTAATCCAAATAATAATTTATTTAGAAAAATCTATTGCATCATCTGAGAAGTAATCAGATTCATCTTTCAAAAAAGTAGGCAATCCTGGTTTGATGATTTCATACCCACAACTTTCCTGTTCTGCACATTTGAGATTTAGTTGGAGTAAGAGTTCTAATGTGTCTTTAATTTGCATTTTTAAAGGCAAACCAAAATAATAAGCTTCCCAAACCACTTTATCTAAATCTTCCAATGCAGATTTTAATGGATGATCGCCAGGTAGTTCCATACTTTTATGGACTTCCCGTAATGACCATTTGTTTGTAGCTCTTATTTTGTTACGTAAAATCCTAAATTCTCGTCCTTTTTGTGCTATATTTAAAGCTAGTTTTTTCACTGAATCCCAATTAATTTTTTCATTTTCTTTTAATTCTAAAATACCCCATTGTGGCCATGGAAAAGTTTCATATATTGTGGTACTTGTATATCTAAGATCATCTTTCAAAGTTGAACATCTTTCTCTCGCCCAGTTCCAATGTAATGAACTTTGTAAAATTCCAAAAGAATAATCATCTTCGAAAGGAAAAACCATTAAAGCGTCATTTGGATGGATTTTAGTAGATACAAATTCAAAAATTGGTCTTTTAGAAACTCGAGATAAAGCAATATATCTTTTAATATTCTTTAATTCATCTAATAAATCGCCACGTGGGTAAGAAAACTGCCACCATTTTCGATAAAAATTCTTATGGTGTTTATTGATTCTAGCTTTTGGATTTTTTTCAAGTAATTTTTCATTCTTAGCTTTTTCTTTTTTATAATTCGCTTCACGAGTCGGTAAAACTTTAGTTTTTACTATTTCAAATGCTTTTTTATATTTTTGAGCTTGATAAAGTTCTAAAGGATAAAAATCAATTGCTAATTTTGTTGGTAATGAATCTAGATTGCTTAAAAGTTCATCTGCATTTAAGAAAGGGAAAATTATTTCATTACTGTCATTTTCCTCTTTTATTAGTGTGTTTTTTTCTTCTGAATTTAATAAAAATCCTTTATGTCCATGAGTTTGACCTTGAAAACATGTTTTTGGAATTTTATTTGCATTGAGATTTCTACAATCTTTGACATCACATAAATGAGAAAGAGATGAAGGAATTGTTTCTAATTCAAATTCTTCCCAAGTAGCATCTTTATCTCCAAGTAATATTCGCAATCTTTTTTTATCTTTTATCTCATTTTTGGTTTTTATCCAATTTACAATTGAAACATACACAACTGCTTTTCCTTTCCATGGCATTGTCTTTATAGCATCGGTTACAATTCCATCATTTGTTATAATATAATCTAAACCTCCTTTTCGAGAATTGGTTTGACTTATTGTATTAGTTCCAACTAATCCAACCCTACAGTTTTCCGGAATATGCTCATGAGCTTTTCTAAACCAGTAGACACAGTAATCTGCAAATCCTGATACATCAGGGAATAAACTACGAATTTCATCGACATACACAACACCCAATTCTTCTTGTATTTTATTTTTTGATTGAAATGGTGGATTGCCAATAATAGCTTTAACCTTTGGCCATTCTACTTTTAACGCATCATCAACTATGAAGTTTTTATCTAAGTTTTCAAAAGGTAATGGATCCTCAACATCTGTGGTATCTATCCATCCCGTAAGTTGAAGCTGTTTACTAAACCTATTAAATTCACGTGTTGCAGATATTTTCGCAAAAGAAATAGTTATTTTAGCTAATTCAACTGCAAAAGGATTAATATCTATGCCATAAAATTGACTGCCTTTAATACTTGTAAACAAACGATTTTTATCTACTGATTTAAAATTATTTACAATTTTATTAAGTAAATCTATTTCAATTTGTATTAATTCTCTAAACGCGATATATAAGAAATTTCCACTCCCACAAGCCGGGTCTAATACTTTGAAATTAGAAAGCTCATTTTGTAAATCGATTAATTCTTTTAGTGTTTTTGCGTTGTTTATTTTTTTTCTCCAAGGTTTAATTATAGTTGGTTCAATAATTTTCATAATATCAATTTCTGGGGTATAATGAGCTCCAGTTGCATGTCGTTCTCCAGCTTCCAAACTACTCTCAAAAATATTTCCAAAAATAGATGGTTGAACTTTAGACCAATCAAACTTGGAAGCTTCAGTTAATATGTTTAATTCATTTATATTAAGCTCTATTGGAAATATCTTTTGAAGTATTCCTCCATTGAAATATTTAACGTTTTTAAATTTCCCTGCTTTAGCTTGCTCTTTTGAGTTCATTTGCTTGAAAAGAAGTGGAAACAAATCATAACTTGATTGCCCGTTTTTACAATCTTCTATTAAATCATAAAAAAATCCACTATGGGGAAATAGATCTGAATCCTCAGCAAATAATGCTATTAAACATTGTAATGTAAAGTATTGAGCTTTTTGATGTGCAATACCGCGATTTAACAATGAATTATAAAGTTCTGCAATTTTTTGAGCAGCTTCAGTTGTTACTGCTACTAAATCATTATTGAAGATTGTTCTTAATGTTTTTTTTGGATTAAGAAATGCTAAAGAACGCCAGGTTTTTGGAAGATCTTCTAATTTAAAAGTACTTACGGGATCTCTCTGGTAATCCCATTTATAAATCCAGAATTCATCAAAATTGCATAATACTACAAATTCCGTCTTTTCAGAATATAATTCATCCCAATATACCTTAGCTTGGCTGAAATGATTTTCTAGCTTTTCATCTTTTGATTTCATTTCAAATAAGACTCTTTTTGGCCATAATAAATCACAAAACTTAGTTTTGCTATTTATTTTAATCTGTTTTTCAAGTCCCGCACCTGCTTCTAATAATCCTTCATGACCGAATGCTTGAAACAAACGTTCCAAAAATAATTGAGCTTCTCCTTTTTCATAACCTTTCATATTTTCTCGAACGTATTTTACAAAATTTTCTAATTTCTTCTCATTTGAAATGGACATACTAATATTATCCCAGCTAAATTTCTATTCTATTGTCTTAATGTAAAATATGTTTACTTTAATTTTATGGTAATGATTTGTATCTTAACTAGCTAAAGAATTTAAAATTTCTAATAAAATAGAATATTGGAATTAAAATAAGTGGTGGAGTCACCGGGGGGATGTGCTCAAGCAGAAATCGCGACTTCTACTTATTGAACCCCCGACTATCATATTAAACAATTAAATTTATAATATATAATTAATTTAAATTAGAGCAGAAATTCATAATAGGGAATGTGTAAGGA
>Ga0114923_10003318_pt1 | contig 10858 bp, 12 predicted proteins | sample SumtaG_FD_89578 | JGI IMG/M metagenome (GOLD analysis project Ga0114923, IMG submission 89578) | Deep subsurface microbial communities from Indian Ocean to uncover new lineages of life (NeLLi) - Sumatra_00157 metaG | ecosystem: Environmental > Aquatic > Marine > Oceanic > Sediment | place: near...
CAGTAAGCATCCGCTATACAAAGGTGACATACCTGAGATAGCGGAAGAGCATAGAGAACTTGGAACAGTAGAAAGGGTAAACGATGGATGAAAAATTGATCCCGCTATCAGCAGTACCCGCTATCCTCGCCACACTCACCGGAGTCACGCGATCAAAGCCTACGGTATATAATTGGATAAGGTACGGCTGTAGAACTCACGATGCCCGCGTTGTGAAGCTCGCTTCCCAGATGAAGATGGGGCAGTGGTTTACTACACAGAAGGACATTGAGAAATTTATTGAGGAGGTGGGATAATGGCACAAGTGAAAGCGAGTAAACTAATTGAGATACTGGAAGCCCTAATTGTAGAACACGGTGATAAAAAATGTTACTACGATGACGACTGTAGAGGAGTTGCGGTTACTGGTGCCTCTTATGACGATAAAGACGACGAATTTAGAATAGGGTGGTAAAGATGAATCGGAGAAATTTTCTAAAGAGAGCGGCGGCTGTTGTCGCCGGTGCTGTGGCTGTGCCGACAATCGCCAGTACACTCACTACTCAGGACGTGATGAATGCGGCCCAGGTACCGTGGGGGGGAATAACAGTTGAGCAGGCTACGGAGCTTGCGAGAATGACGCTGAAGGATATGCCCACTAACATTTGGGATGAAATCCCTAAACACCCAATCGGTACAAGGTATTATGCAACAGACGGCCAGATATTTGTATACGCGAAAGCGGTAAATGGGTTTACAAAGGTAGGTGAATTATGCTAACAACTCAAAAAACTTTATGTGTCATACGACATAACGACAACATCTTGCCAATTCTTGACTACATGGATCAAGCTCAATTCTTAGCGTTATCGTTAAGCGGCGGGGTAATACTGTGGGTCTATCGTGGTATGTCAATGTTGATCCCTGCTGCCAGGATAGCGAACCTGGCGGCAACGATGGAGTCATACGATAAGTTGGCGTGCCCGAAAGCTCGCCCCCCTCAGTACATATTCACCACGAAAGATACCATCGTGTTACCAGAACTAATCGCCGATGCTTTATTGGGTGAGGATAAGTAACACCATTGCTACAAGTAGTGTCCCGATTACGCTAAGTCCGGCAAAGAATAAACGTGAATGGTGTGCAAGATGATCTTTCATGGTCTTCTTGACCCAGCACATATCGTTGACTACCATCACTAATAGGTCGTGGTCTGATTTGTTTTCATGTTCCATGTTGTTTACCTCTTCATCCAAGTTTCTTCTTCTTTCTTCCTTGCCTTCTCTTCGGCTGACTCAGGCCACCCGTACTGTGTCAAAGACCAGTCAGAGTATATCAATCGGCGGAGGTCGTCTGTGTCCCCCTTTAATAAAGCTGTCGCTCCCCCGACAGATCGTATAACCTGATTTGGTAGTAAGCCAGTTAAGGCCCCGGCAGTTTTCGCAGAATATAAGCCCACTTTTTTCAAAGCCTCTTTACGTTCCTCGCTATCTTCAGCACCAGCAGCTTTGATCCCGGCTTGCAATCTTTTGCCAAAATTTGCGGGGATTATATCTTCTACCGCCGTCTTACCACCCGCAAATCCGAGCATGGCATCGACCACCATACGCCCGACTAAAAAGACAGAACCAAGTGTGTATACTGTCATGTCGAATGCCGCATCTTTCCAGTCATCAGGTAAGCCACCGCGAGAGATAGCACCGAACATCATGGCGGGTAAAATGCTGGACATCAACGCACGATAAGCTACCATTTTATTATCAATTTTGCCAGCCCTACGCATACCCACGATATCGTGTGCCCAAAAATTGAGGTTGTTATTCGGCTGATTCATAAACGTAGATAGCAGTCGTTCAATCGGACCGCCTGTAAAGAAGTCAGGCAAGTGTTCAACATCACCCATCGGTTGAGTACGCATAGCTAACTTGTCAGCAAAGTATACTGCCGCTTCTTCCGATCCGTCAAGCTCGAATGTTTTTTGTACGGACTCGTTATTAAGAGCAGCGTCATACGCCGAATTCCACACTACAGTTACAGTCCTTTTATCAGCCCACTTCTGCCACGACAACGCTATCTCAGAAAATTCTTTCTTGCCCATTAACACTCGTGATACCTGAGCATAGTATCTTACATTAGCCAGTTCGCGTTCAAAACTTCTGGTCCTCATGGTATCAGACTTATCGATCATGCGTTGTTGGAGAAGTTTATATGTTTTAGGATTGTTAATTTCAATCAAGTTGATAGTAGCATAAGCCAATAGAACTGGATGCGAGGCTACCCCGTTAAATCCAGATAAGAACTGCCGAGCTACTGACGGTATATTGCCAACTAAGACGTGCATCATACCTTTCATACGCAACCATAAAAGAGTTCTTGAAGCGAACCCATCGACTTTATCTATGGCGTGGCCTCTTATACAATTCTTTAACCACCTGTCTAATATATTGGGGCCAAACCCGCTTGTCACATTGCTAACAGCCTGTCGGAATTCTTTTGTTCTAAGTATGTTGCCGACACTTTTAGCTACTGGAGCCATGTGTATAAACTGCTCGATTCTCGATATGTGATTTAGGTAGACTTCAAATGAGTCCAGTTTAATCGGCTGCTCTGCCCCTTTAACTACTTTTTTAACTTCACCTGGTTCCTTCAGTGATGTATCAACTTTCGGGTGACTTTCAAGCATAGTAAGAAAGTCATCTTTCTTCATATCCGCTACATCTATTACACGCATCGGGAAATAGTTATCACGCTGCTCCAGTTCTCTATTGAGTCCAAGTATTGCAGCTTGATTAGCACGTGAGAAGTTGGCTTCAAGATCGGTGAGTATCCATTCTGCGATTTCTTTTTCCTGTGACGATAGAGCATCTAAGACTGCTATCATAGCAAGATCGGGATTAGTAAATGCAGCAAAGTTTCCTTTTAATAAATGGACCCTACTGTTTTCATTCTTCATTGCCAGGTATACGCCGATTCGTTCTGACGCATTTAATGATAACTCAGGGTCTGTGTCAGTGGCCTCCAAAATCACTGTCCTTCCACTTGTGACATACTTAGCCCAAAGTGAATCACCTACGAGTTTTCGTAGGGCTTTCTTGCCGAGCTTCTTCACCTTCCGACCGGCTGCTTTATCCTCTGCTTGGATCATTTCCGATGCCACAGCGATACCTTCCTCAGTCCCAAGCTCCGGTGTCATAATGTCAACAAGAGCTTCACGGAATGCCCTGATACGCCGACTCTTACTAACACGACTATTAACCAGTTGCAGATGCACAACTTTCCAGATTGAATTGTAAATCGGACCTTCAGTATAGCCGTCCATTGCTTCAAGCATACGTTCGATACGTGTCATCTGCTCTATAAATCTGCTGGTTTCCTTACGGGGATTACTTAGTATCCGCTTCCAAGCCGGGTCTGGGATGCCAGATACTTCTTTTACTTGCTTTTGTGTAGTATTATTCTTTACGGCATCGGCCAGTTCAAGCCCAGTGGATACAGACATCCCACGTTTCTTGAGTTCTGCCTGGAAGTAGTCTTTTACTTTTATCGAATCTTCTAAGCCCATTTTACCCATAGACTCTATTCCAGTTAGCCGCTTCTGGATTTTGTATCTTTCCTTTTCATTTATATTAAGCAGCCTTGCTGCCACATGAGCCTGGCCTATTGCAGTCTTTCTTAGTTGTTCTTCTGTGGCTTCGATAGAAGCGTCAACAGGAGTGCTACCCCTGTCAGCGGGATCGATTTTTTCCTTGTCTATTTCAACAATCGACGGTTTAAGCTGATTCACAGCTTCTTTAGCTTCTTTATAGTTCCCGTCCCTTATCGCAGCCCTGGCATTCTCATCGCCTTCAAGCATGGAGGCGAATACAACCTCATACGTAGGGAGGTTTTGTTCCCCTATCATTTCAGGAGTTGCCATATCCTGAATTTCTTGGGCAGCTTGTTCATCGCCTTCATTGACTTTTTCAATCAGTTTCTCATAACGTGTCTGCTGCTCCGGTGTTAAAGGTCCGCCCATTTGAAGTTCCTGAATTTTTTGAGCGGCGACTTCATCACCTTCCTGTGTCAATTCAAGTAGCTCTTCATAAACTTCTTGTTGCTGCCGATTGGATTCTTCAAGTAATACTTCTTGGCTTACTACTTTATCTTTAGCCGCGTCTTCCTGTTTCTCAGGAGTGGCTCCATTAACATCTTCACCCAATGCTTCTCTTGTGACTTTCGCCAACGTATTTAGCAAAGCAACTTTCTGCTCTGGTGTTGTCTGAGGATCAGCCATTATGGTATCGCGGACATCAACAGCCCGTTCTACTATAACTTTTTCTTTCTCAGACATCCGCTTAACTTCGCCAGTACTACCGCCGATTACTCCAACGCTACCAGCCATCGTAGCTGCTATTAAACCTTCTTGTGCCCTACGGTCAATGAATCCTTTTAGACCTCCGGCTGGTTCTTTACCGTAGAGAAGATAAGCGGTAGCCTCACCCCACGCACCTTGAGCTTGCTCTTCGATAGATTGCTTAACGGCTTCTTTAATTAGCTTCGGAGTCATCCTTTTAACGTCGCCAAGTTTCCCTACCGCCCGTCTAAGGACTGCCTGGTGTGTACCTTTGCCGATTTTTATAAGGCCCTTTAACTGCATACCCTCTATGATGGTGGCAACACTCCCATATATTTCGTATGCTTGACGAGCGACTTCTTCAGACTGACCATCTTGTATAGCCGTGTCATAAGCCTCTTGACCTTCAGCGGTAAATATAATTGCGTAACCCACCTGTGGCATTCCGGCAGCAGTGGCAAGACCGGCAGCAACAAGCAGCGGCGTAGTTTCAACCACAGCCGCAGCTAATTTATCTGGACTTTTAAGCAGGTCCAAGAAATTCTCAGGGGGGTCTGTTTCCCATTCAGGATGCCGCTCGTAAATCTCTTCGAGCTTAGTGTCTTCTTTTTTAAGGAAGTCTTCATACCAATTTCTTACCAATAGCATAGCCTTTGATGCTGGTGTTGGCTTCTTAGGGTCATAGTCGATGGTAGAAGGTATGTACGAAGGACCGGGTGCCGAAGTCTTTGATACCCGTTCGATCTCTTTTGCAGCATGAATCGGAGCATAAGATATCCCACGACCGATGTTGCCCAAACCACGGATAGCGGCACCTTCCATCCTCTCGATTGTAGTGCCTTCTCCCGGTGCAACTTTGCCGGTACTACGCCCCCAGACTCGTTTAAGTGCCTTCTCAGCGGTAGCACGCGGGGAGAAATCTGGTCCAAATTTCGTAAGGTCTGAAGCGGCATTCTCTTCTTGCCACGCAGCAAAGCCTGCGGCGTTCTCCTGCTGCCACGCAGTAAAGTTGCTGTTTTCTTTTTGCCAGTCTTCAAATGCCATTAGTCCCAATACCCCAAATTCTTACCGAGTTGATATGATTCTTGTGTACCTTCACTACGCAATTCTTCTGCGGTGGGTTGCTTTTTCTTTTTCGGTAAAGATCGTGCTATGCTATTCTGCAATGGGTTCGTTGCTTCAAGTGGACCAGTAGGAGTCCGACGAAATTGAGAACCATAGGCACGAGTAAGCGGGCCACTGGCACGTTCTGCTCTTACGGTTTTAGATGCGGTATTCCATTTCCAAGATTTACCCTGAGCAGCTACCCAGTCGTCCCACTGTGTATCCACTTGCCTTTTTTGTACTGCGGTAAAATCAGCATAGCCGATGAATCTTTTCCACGACTGATACTTCTCCAGGATATCTTTTTGTGATCTACCCCGAATGTCTCTTTTCAATATGTCGATCCCACCAGGGCCATAACGCTTTTGAAGTGTAGTTTTTGGAACGTCTTTCGTAAATTCTTCTACACTTTCAGCAATACCCTTCATAGCTCCAGTAGAAAAAGGGGCACGCCTTGACTCAGTTTCCGGCTTAGGAAACATAGCCTGCCTGACTTCCTTCGGCAAGACAGCGGCCCACATAGCTTCCATACCAGCAGCAGGATCACCTATTATCCCCAAGTCCATCATGCTTTGCGTCTGTCGTAGTTCTTGTGCCTTAGCTTGGAAAGCAGTAACTTGTTCAGTAATCTGCTCTTGCATTTGGCCGATCTCGTTGGCGTAGTCTTCTTCGTTTAATCCTTGTGCCTGGAGACTTTTCTCCCAATCAGCAGCTTGTTTTTGTAATAGCCGATACTGATTTTCAAGGTATAGTTGCGGTGTTGAAGATGGGCCGCTTAGTAAATTATTCGGCATGTTAAATTCTCCTATCGATAAAGTGCTACTACATCCAATCTTAAATCGTGTGCTGCGTTACCGCCCATTGTATGAAAGAATCGCACTCGAACTTTTCCTGCGTCTCCACCTGTTCCTATATACTCAGTGTCATCCGGCACTATAAAGTCGTGATTGCATGTGATATATCCATTCGCAGTCGTTGTATCGCCAATTTGTTTCTGCATACAGTCAAAAGTATCCCATCGTGTCTGGGTATAATTGTATAGCTGTATCGCAAGTGCATGAGTAGTGGTATTTGCGTCGTAGAACCCAAATATATTTACCCAATTAAAAGCTACTACACTTACAAAATCTACCAGAAACTCAATGCCTGGTGTTTCTGCTTCCTCTGCTACTTCAAGAAAATTACCATCGTGGGCTGTTTGCAAAGTTGCTACTGCACCTGTAATTACGCCGTGGCTGTTTTCGATTGATACAGCATTAGCTGTTATCTTTGCCCAATCTATACGGGCTGTTCCGCCAAAAGATAAGCTGCCGCCTGAATCAAACTTGGAGCGATTGGTTGCCCCACCTAAATAGATTCCTTCTCTGGCCTCTATTTGCCCCATAACAAGAAGATTATCATCGGAATCTGCAACATGATTCGGGTTTTGTAAATGTGGATCGTGGCCGATAACGTGAATAGCAATAGCTATAGCGGCAGCTTTCGCTACAAACGTCCGGGTTCTTCCCGGCACACCATAAGGTTGTAGTGCAGTTATCTGTGCCATTATACAATCACAAAAGTTACATTATCTGCCGGGGCAGAGGTTAAAGCCGTAAAAGTAAATTTACCTTCTCCGGCATCTACTACATAATCTGTTATATCGGTAGCCTGATTTTGTAGAGTACCACTGGTGAAAATAATTAGACGTCCGTTGTAATGGTCAGCCGCAGCGGTAGTAATATCGTCAGACCACAAATTGACTGTCGTAGCATTTGAGTTGTCCCAGCTTACCGTACCGGATACGATAGTTGTAGCCGAAGCAGCAAGATTATCTGTTACAACTTTAACAGCATCGACCACAGTATCTATTGCAACAAAACCAGCAGCCCCGTTTGCTAACGCAAAAGTATCACCAGTTTGAGCAGTGTGCCCTGTTACGCTGCCTACCGCCCCTGTTACAGAGCCAACTGTTCCAGACAAATTGCCTGTAATACTGCCGACAATATCCATCGTCTGATTAGGAAGATTGATCGCAGTAAGATGATCTCCGTCACCGCCTGCTTCTACAAGATGGTCTCCATCACCTCCAGCTTCCGTCAAACCTACACCAGCAGCACCTATTTCTGCTGTATCAACGAGTATCGCCGCGAGGTCTCCGTCTCCAGCAGCTTTTGTTAAGGTGTCTAACGCCGTTGTTTCCGTTTGAATACTGGCAGTTTCAGCCTTGACCGCAATTATGTCAATAGCTATGTTTGCACCGGCAGCATCAGTAACTATTGCATCATATAATTCATCTGCATCCCATCCACCATCGTCGCTTATCATCAAACCACCGGCAGCATCGGCTACAGCAGCAGGTACAGCGGTTCCGGTCAGGCCTCGCGTAACTGAATAATTAGAACACGCCGATTCAAGATTATTGGCTTCCGTTTCTTGAGTATCTGTACGTCCAATCGTTTTGATGTTGACGTCCATAAAACCGGCGTCTTTGGCGGTGTATTTCGATATGTACGCAGCTTGAGCCAAAATAGTATAATCCATTTTGATAGGCAGAGCACCACTCTCATGTATCATCAATGTTAGAATACCCTCAGTATTAGTATCAGTAGTATCTAACTTACATACATAATTACCTAATTCATCATGCGTAAGAGAAGTTCCTTCATTTTTCTGGGCCATGTTAGCCCCGTTTTTAGAAAGCCGAACTTCTGCCTGTGTTATTGTTAAGCCTGTCTCAGCATCCTTGCCATTAGTCTCATCAAGAAAAGGCCCCACCATTAAGTCAACTGCTGTATTTGCTTGTAAGTCTCCACCGTAAGCCATTACAAACCTCCTACTTGTTTATAGTGATGTATCATTACTGGTATAGTTACGCCCACTGCCGGGGCCTTGCCCCACCATGCCGGGTACTGTTGCATTGGCAGGTCGGGGTTTCTGGAGAATTCTGCTATTTCATTGCCAGTTAAAGTACGGCTATAAATATATGCTGCCCGTACTACACCGCATATTGTGTTTGTTGCAAGGGAATCACCGCCAATGTTCAAGAAACTTCCTGTTTGACTTGCCGGAGCTTCCATTAGTACAGAAGTCTCAGAATCAACTAATACACCATCGACGTAACACCAACTACTATCAAGATTCCAGTCCCATGTTACCCAAACAAAATGAGTTTGCCCGTCCCATAAATCTGGGACTGTGAAAGTTTCACTTGAACTACCGACATCATTACAATAAAAGTTGAGTGATACATCGTCAGCACCACGACTTAGTGAAAAATAAGCTGCCGCCCCTGTATTTATAAAAAAAGGAGCATCGGCGGAACCTACCGCTATTGCACTTTTACTATCAAATAAAATCCCTGCACTACCTTGTGTTTTTATTAAACTCGCAATCGATGCTGGTCCAATTTGTACTCTATCATTACTATTACTATAAAGTTCTAAACCATTGTCAACCCATACCGCACCACCTGCCGCTGTAATCACTCCATGATTCTTGCCAGAAGATTCATCAATCACTTTTTTTGCTGGCCTGAATTGCGAAAAGAATTTAAGTCCTTGCACGCTCCAATGCGGGTCTGTCCGTATAGAGCCAAATGGATGTTTTTGTTGTCTTAAATAACTTGGCATTATTGTATTTCGTCCTCAAGAGGCGTGAAGCTAATGGACATTTCAGCAGCATCGCCTTCCAAATCTTGATCGGTGTTGTTGTAAATTACAGGCATCCCATATCGTAAAGGCAGGGTAACCTCAAACGACTGTTGCTGTACCACAGCGGCAGCGTCATTCGTACACATCAAAGAACCAAGAAATTGTAATTGCAATAAAGACTCTGCCAATGTGCTTCCTGCTGTTCCTGTATAAGCAGCATCAGAACCGGAAGCACCACCGGGATTTGCAGTAGCCGCTGTACCGCTCAAAGAAGATGCCCAATAAATGTCAATTGTTGTATTATCTGCTGGAGCGACGTCAACTTCTATCCTGGCAGTAAGAAGATATCTACGAGCAATTTTACCAGAAACAGCAGAACCACCTGTACTTATATCAGCTTTTGCACCCTGTCGGGCAGAGGCAACATTAAGACTTGTCAAATCAAGTTGATGCGTTCTTGCTCCGCCATCGCCTGCATAGTCAATAAGGTTTGCCCAAACCAACGGTGTACGCGGTACAACTAATATATTATTAGCCATTATTCATTTGCCTCCAAATAAGCTTTAGCAGCATTTTCTAACTCTGTTATTTTCGCAGCAATTATTGGTTCTTGCTGAACCTCCTTATGAAATTTTCGCAAAATCGTATCAGCCACAGCTTTCTTTTCTTCTGTTGTTTTCATAGGACCTGAAGCGGTATAAGTACGGATACTCCCTGTTTCTGGGTCATCATCCTCACGAATGGCGGTCAGTCTACCCTCTTCCCTGCTGAAATTTATTAGCTCTATTGTTGGTGTCCACGTTATCGCCATAATTTATTCCTTATTATGTAACGCTGCCAGCTAACAATCTACCGACTGCTGCTGTATTAGTTATATCGGCTGAACCAAATTGAACATCGGCAGCCGTATCAATATCCTGCGGGGTCGATAATGTAATCGAACCAGCCCCAGGAGTAACATTTATTTGATTTGGTGTACCAGTCAAAGCGGCCACAGATGGAGCAGCCCCTGTGCTACCGATTACCAATTGCCCATTTGTAGCGGCGGATAAAGATGTAAGCACGCCATCACCGTCAGCATACATCAGAGCATTCTCAGTTAAGCCAGATAGTGTCACCCCGCTAAATTCTGGAGACGCACTCGTATTAAGTGCATAGTCCAGATTCGCTATGGCATTACAAATACCATTAGGATCAGCAGGATTTGGTTTTGAGGTTAGCCTATGGCCCATTATGAAAAATATCTCCCTGAGATATTGTAGACATCAGCTTGTTGCATCAGACTTGACGCACTTGGAGTAGTAGCGGCGGGTTTCTTGTAGAAATCGGCCCCATAAAATATACCTTTGTAACCTGTCGGCTCTTTCTTAGCCGCCCCTATGAGGCTCGGAAAAGCACTCAGAGTCGGCAATTTCTTTGCCTCCGGTTGCCGCGTTGTCGATGGGCGTGGGGTAGACGTAGTTCTAAATCCCGGAGTTGCACTTCCACCACCACCGCCGCCACCGTATGATCCAGGTGATGTAGAATAACGTGTAGCGAGATTAGCAGTTGCCCCAGCTTCAGCTTGCAATAGACCGGATAACGCACCAAGTCTTGCAGTAGTCGCCTGTGATCTTGCTGGCATAGCTACGTCTTCTTCATATTGCAAACCGAGTCCACCCGTCATCGAAGTACCGGCTAAACCGGCAGCAGCTAAACTCTGCATACCAGTAGCCACAGCTTTCTTGCTACCGCGTGCAAGTTGAGCCTCTATGCCTTTCATGTATTCACCACCAGGAGCATAGAGTGCTTTGGCTTCTTTGAAAAGCCC
>Ga0114923_10003320_pt1 | contig 10856 bp, 9 predicted proteins | sample SumtaG_FD_89578 | JGI IMG/M metagenome (GOLD analysis project Ga0114923, IMG submission 89578) | Deep subsurface microbial communities from Indian Ocean to uncover new lineages of life (NeLLi) - Sumatra_00157 metaG | ecosystem: Environmental > Aquatic > Marine > Oceanic > Sediment | place: near...
GCAACGGTAATGGCCGCAGTCTCATCAGATGTTTTTTCCCCTTTAATTACTTCAATAAGTCTTAGAAGAGGTATTGGAATAAAGTGATGCATGCCAATAACTTTTTCACTTCTTCCCGATAAAGAGCCTATTTTAGTGATACTCATAGTTGAGGAATTAGTTGCCAAGACAGTGTCCTTAGGAGCTAATTCTCCTAATTTTTGAAATAGAGATTGTTTAAGTTCCATTCGTTCTGGGATTGCTTCAATAATAAAATCAGCTGATTCTACCGCCTTTTTTAGATCGAGTTCCTTTATTAGCCTACTCATTAGTAAATCAGGGGTGAATTCTGGATTTAAATGACCTCTTGATTCAAGCTTATTTAATCCTTTCTTAATATAATCAACAGCATCTTCAAGTGTAGCTTGATCAATATCATTAAGAACGATTTTATTAAATCCCCCCATGAGTGCTACTTGAGCAATTTCTCGTCCCATAGTACCAGCACCCACAACTGCTAACGTTCTAATATTACCAATATCCATTATAATAATCTATCAAATTACATTAATTATAAATTATTGTTAAAAGTGAGAAAATATGGTTATCTTTAGAAGTTAGAGGATATATATTCTATTCAAATTATACTGAAAATATACCAGGATAGCAACATTGTTCCAATTCCTAAAAATATTGATATTGGCAATCCAGGTAATATTTTATTTCTTTTTAATCCTTGAATTGTTATCCCCGTCCCTATAATTATTGCAATTGCAGTTAAGATCATAATAATTATATTGCCCGTTAATACAAGTGCGCTTGATGACAACATACTATAAAATACTAAATCACCGATTCCTATTTCTAGCTTAGTCGTATCATAAGCAATTTCTCCGCTTTCTAGTTTCTCTTTTATTTGCTCTTCAGTATAATCTTCATCATTATTCATCTGAGAAGTTAGATCAATCATATTTTTTATCGGTCCACTTTTAGCTTTCACAGCATATATATCCCATAATGAAAAGCCTATTAACATAGCTAGAGTCGTCCACAAGGGCATTATTACACCAAGCATAGCTCCAACTAAAAGTGCGATATACATTACAATAAAATTTTTTGTAAAGAAAGATTCTGTGGTTAAATACTTATAGATCATAAAAACAGTTAAAGCTCCGGTACCAAATAACAATACGTAGAAACTTATATAAAAACTTGTGATAACTAACTCTGTATCCGGCAAACTAAAAAATACAAGAAATAGTATAATTTGACCGAAGAAAAGAGTTAAAAAAAAGATTAAGATACCAAAATTAAAACCGAAAATGTATTTTAATATTCCTATACCTCCTTTTTTAATTAAGAAAACTATTACAAAAGATGAGATAGCTGCCATTGCTACAAATATTAGACCGTTAATTAATCCTCCTGTAGCTCCATATTCGCTTTCTGAAACATATCCTCCTTCAACTTGAACTCCCGCTACATAATACGTAAGATAAGCTAGTATACCGGCAAAAGCAACAACAATTATAATTGGAAGCGGATAAAATTGACGAGAAATCCTGAATGTTGGAATAAAATGTGGCATAACATCTTTCTCAAGGATTTCTTGTTCTTGTTCATCATCAGTTTCTATTATTTTCTTTAGTTTTTTCCTTTGAAGCTCTGTTTCTGCGGAATCTTCGGGTATGTCTGACATTATTATGAGGTTTTTTACGTTTAAATTATAATCTTTATATAATAAAATAAATAATAGCTTAAATATTCTGAAGAATGGAAGCAAATTCAAAAATAATGAACTCTAGAAATTTACATCTGGTAGGTGATGAATAAATTCTTTTACTAACTCAACTCTTGTTTTCCTCTCAGAATTGTGATATCGAAGAGGATACAATTCATTTATGACAAATTTATAAAGTTTCATCCACGATTGAGCAATTCTACTAATTCTATAACTTTCTGCCTGCTTTTTTGCATTTTTCCCGAATTCTGCTCTAAGATCGTCATCTTTTAATAATTTTATAGTTTGGCTTTTAAATTCATCTAAGTTATTTGCTAAAAATCCAGTTTTTCCATGTTTAATTACATCTTTAATACCATATCCATTTGCTCCTATATTTGGCGTACCTTGTGCCATAGCTTCGATTAAAACAAGCCCTTCAGCCTCAACCCAAGACCATAGACAAGTTAAATCAGCAGTGTTAAATAACTTTAATAAATCATCGAATGGAACTCTACCGGCACAACTTACATAGTCAAGTTTGTTTGCGAGTCTTTTTATATGATGCGATGATGGACCATCACTTCCTACAATCAACAAGTGAGAATCTGGCACTTCTTTATGAATTTGTTTAAATCTTCTTATTACACTAACCATATGTTTTTCAGGTGACAATCGGGAGGCATAAAGTAAAACTTTTTTATCCCCCAATCCATATTTCTCTCGGATTCCGTTCTCTTTTACCTCTTGATAAAATAGATCTTGAACACCATTACTCAGAGTAATAATGGGCTCTTTAAACCTATGCTCTAATAATAATTCTTTTTTTGATTTTGTGGCAACTGAACTTAAATCATATTTTTGAAGCATCCAACGTTCGAATCTCCACGCTAAAGGAAATTTAGAGAGAAATTTCCCAATTAATGGAACGTATTGTGCTACATAAAATTGTAAAGGAGAATTATGAGTTCCTATCATTGGAACCCCTAAAAATTTTGCCCAATTTACGGCCATTCCACCAATTGTGGCATGGGTGTGAAGATGACATAAATCGAGTTGCTTTTCTTGACAGAATAAATATTTGTGTAAAGGCCAACTTACGGGAGTTTCTGTTTTTGAAGAAACTCTCCCTCCACCAATATCATGGAAATGTAATGTTTTTGGAGTTTCATATCCATTTCGAATACAAGGTGCGTATACATGTACATTATGGCCATTTCTTGCAATTTCCTCAGATAGGAACCTTACTGCATGTGCGGTTCCATTAGTTTGACTATACAAATAGCTAAAGAAGCCTATATCGAGGGTTTGCTTGACCATAGAAAAACCAATAAAAATAGTATTATTTTATATAGATGGGTGTTTATTTAATAAACTTAGTGCTTTAATAAAATTTTAATCAATTTTTAATAAAAAAAGTCATATTGACATTTAAAAATAAATGTAGTCCAATTACTATTAAAAAAATTTTCCTATTGTTTAAGTGCCTTTATCAAGAATAGAATGAAAAAGATAGGGGCAATTAAAAAGATTCCAATAAATATTATGATTGTAAAAATAATCGCTATTGGAGGAATTAAACAAAATACAATTGTCAATATGAGTAAAATTCCATATAATTTAAAGAAAAACTTTGAATTATATATCTCAGTTTCATCTAATTCTTCAAATCTTGTCTCATCTGTAGGTTTGCTAATTCGTAGCATAATTCCTATAAAGGCGTAAAATCCAATAATAACTAAAAAGGGGACAATTGAAGTGGGAATTCTTTCGGGTAATAAAACAAAAAAAGTGATGAGATACAAAAGCCCAATATAGATAAAGACAATTATTAAACCTTTTTTACCAAGACGAAGTGAATAAATCGAAAAGGAATTAGGATTTTTTTTATTTGATAATTTATAGAAAAGATAAATCAGTCCTATACTTCCAATAATAGCAATTGCTGCAACGACTACGTTATATCCTGTATTAAATGATAGAATAGTTGCTCCAGTTAAGATGAGGAATAAGTAGAAGTAAAGGAATTTCTTCTTACCTTTCTTTAAATAAGGTAAATGACTGATGAAAATCTTTTTTTCCAATGGTAGTGGTGATTCATTAGAAAGCGTAAAGGATTCATATACGAGTATGGGCATAATAAATGCCAAAATTGGATGCCAGAAAAAAACCAGTGTTGAAAATTCTAAAATCGCAATACCTCCAACGAGTGCTATTGCTGGACCTTCAGAGCCAGGATATCCAGCCCATAGCACCTTAGTAACCCATGATTCATATAGAGCAAATAACACCCCCCATAAATATAATTGCGGTATCGAAGTTCTTTTCTTTCGCATTGCGAGATTTAAAAATAACAGAAGATGTCCCAAATAAAGCCAAAATGTCACAAGCAACGACCATATATCAATAAACCACATTTGTGAAGAACCAGCAAAAACCTCTGCCATAAACATAGAGAGGCATCCAATTAGAATTATTAAGGTCCATCTATTCTCATGGGGGATTTCATCATCCATTAATCATACACTACCTGTTAAGAATTGTTTACTAAATATTAATAAATCTACGGATAAATAAAGTTTTAGGTTTCATGATACTCTTCTAAACTGTAATTTTACTACTAATATGTACCATAAAAATCTGAATTTGTTAAAAGCTAAACACTAATTTTTAAGTTTCATTAAAAATCATAAAATTTTTTTGTAGTCTAATATAATTATTATTAAACGAATTGAGAAGACGAGAAATGGTTGAAAACGAAAAAACTATTATAAATGAGATCGTAAAACAGAGAAGATTACCCTATTCTGTTGAACTTGTAGAAGTAAATGGAGATAGATATACTGTCCGTAATAATTTTGGTTCTACAATGGTTTATATTAAAAAGGGAGAAGAGTTTATTCTCGAAGAGGAGTAAAAAGCTTAATAGGTGAAATTTTTTTATCTCTTAAATGTTAACACCTTGGGATTTGAAATATAAACAAGTCTACTCCTTTTATTAAAATTTGATTAACTAGTTAGTTAGAAATTTCTAAGAGTTTTAAAAACATATGTTAATAAAAGATTATAGATAAGATTTTAAGATTAAATTTTTTTATTTTAAGTAGAAGAATTTTTTTTTTTATGGAATGGCTGATTAATAAAAATGCGAAGACGTCGAACAAGGTCTGATAAAAATGTTGAACTTTTTAGAGCGGTTGTTGATAATAATACGTCTCTATCTATGCACAATAAAGGTGATAAAGCCTATTGTATAATTCGAAGGGATCTTACTAAGGATTATGACATTGATGTAATGCCATCTGAGGCACCAATATTAAATAAAATACTCAGCGATCCAGAACCTTATGAGAGTTCAATGGTAGATATAAAAGTAATGGATGATGCTATTTTTCCAATAAATGAAGCTATTAAGCATGTATTCGGTGATGAAAAAGATCTTAATTTACATGGAATAAAGCTGGCAATAGGAGGAAATAAAAACGATTATGTTACCATCCAGGAAAAGGATCTTATAAAATATGATGTTAAACCCACTCTTACTGGTTTAATGGATTTCATTAAGGAAAACTATGATAGTATATTAGGATTCTTAGATCGTGAATATTTAAACGAGGAAGGGAATGTAATCTATTTGAATTGTGCTAAGAAAAGCGTTACTGATAATATTTTCTCAATTAAGGTACAAATTTTAGCTTCTATGCAACAAAGAGGCTTATTTCTCCAGCAAGAGCATAAGTATTATGGAATACAACTATATGTAATTATAGAGTTAAAAACATTTGATGATGACAAGTTTTTAGAATTATTAAAAGAGCTTGAAATCGATTGGGAATTAATATATTTCAGGAGAAGACTAGCAATTCATGATTGGACAGAAATCGAATGTGAAAAAAATTCAGAAAATTTGAAAAATTTTTTACGTGCAAAATATGAAACATTAAACTATTTTGATGTTAATAATATTGCTCGTTTAGTAATTAAGAACCAGTTACCTTTTATTGTTGCTGACAAAATGGCGTCATTATTATACCAAATGAAAGCAGATCGAGCAGTCCAACTTCAAGAGGACGGTTATTCTATTACTTTAAAAAAGGCAGAAATTGCGGCATCAGCTAAATTAGCCTGTGCTTATTTGGGCATCCAGACTAAAATCAAATTTGATCGCGATATCTCAATGGCTGATGTTTTAAAATATGAAGAAGAACTGAGTAATATGTAAATCTTCTTTTTATTTGTAGCATAGAGAATGAGTTAAAAAAATAAAAAAAATAAATTCAACCTAACTTAATTTGTAAGATTGTTTTAATAAACTGTGATTGATAGCTCCCACAGTTATTGTATTTCCAGATTTAATATTTTTTACCGTGTATGTTGATGGTGCGAATAAACCTGGATCAATTTTATAAAAATCGTAATTAGCTTCTTTAAATATTTTATTAAATGGTTGTCCATAACTAGAAGATTGATTCGCAGGTGCTTTCTTAATGATATCGAACAAGTTTTCTTCCTTATCTTCATCAATATCCATAATATAAGAAGTCGTACCTGCTGCTATTATGGAATCATTAGTAGTTCCCATTGCAGCAAAATCGTCCTGAGCAACAGGAGCTATCGGTGCGATCCCGGTGCCCTCTTTTATTACCTCTAATGGAAAATGCAATTCATGTAGTTTGTGTATGCCCGTTTCAACAACTCTGGCAGAAACTTGAATAGACCCTACTAAACAAGCAGTAGGAGCACAAACGGCATAGGTTTTGCTCGCATCAACTTTACATTTCTCAGTTACAATTGCCATTACTTCCTCATTTGGCATTTTCCTTGTTTCAAAGACTACAATTGCACAATCAGAATCGTCACTATAATCAAGTTCTTCGAATAATTTTTCTGCTTTTGCTTTTGCTCGAGCCGGTCCAGAAGCTAGTGATTGGAATACTACTTTTTTTTTTATTTTCCCTTCTTTTTCAACTTCCTTTTTAAGTTTTATACTCCAGCCAGCTAACTGGGATGCCATGCAAGATATGATTGGTTCTGAAGTCTTAACCTCAACAGCGTCGATATTATGTCCATCCAAATCATAGGAAGTAAAATCTACAGATCCTAAACCTCCCATACAAATTTCAGATACAATTTTTCCTCCCTCTCGATTGGCTTCTGTCATGTCTATGACTGTTTGACCAGTACTTAATGTATTTACTTTTGCTCCATAAAATTTTTCATCTGACAGGATTTTTTCTACCAGTTTTAAGGTCAATTCATTTATTTTCACTATTATGTTCACCTTATTATTTGATTATTATTTAGGTATTTATTATTAGTTTAAAATATAATATATATTATATTACTCAAATTTCTTCAAAAATGAATGAAACATCAGAGAAATTAAACCTTTTAAATAGAGATCTTAAAAAAGCTAAAGCATACTTTTTAGACAATGTAAAAAAGATGCAATCATCAGTTCATATTTATACTCATATTGATGCTGATGGTCTATGTTCTGGGGCAATATTAGGAAAAGCTTTGTATCGAGCAGGTATTCCTTTTCAACTCGAAATTTTAAGACAATTAGAAAGGGAGGAAATTGATAAAATAGCGACCCATACTATTAGAAATCCCAATGTTTTTATGATATTTTCTGATTTCGGAAGTGGGCAATATATTGAACTGCAGAACAATCAAGTCATTAAAGAGAACCAAGCTTCATTCTTAATTTTAGATCATCATCTACCTCAAAAAATTTCTAGTAAAGAAGATATTAAAATTCTTGAAGAAGTTCATCAATCTACTAATCCCTGGCATATCAATCCATATTTTTATGGGATTGATGGTAGCAATGAAGTTTCTGGAGCAGGGATTTGCTACTACTTTGTAAAATGTCTTAGCGAAGTAAATATTGATCTTTCTGCTATAGCAATAATTGGAGCTACTGGTGATATTCAAAACCGGGGCCCAAACAAATCCTTTCAAGGACTTAATTCGTTAGTTTTGGATGACGGGATAAAGTCAGGATTAATTGAGGTTGTAGATGATCTAAATTTTTCTTCGATAAAACCTTTAAATGAAGCAATAGCATTTTCTTCTGAAATTCAATTACCCGGGTTAAGTAATGATGGAAATAAGACATTAAAATTTTTACAAACATTAGGAATCTTAATCGAAAATTCTGAAGGAAATATAAGATCATTAAGTGATATGAATAAAGATGAGAAACAAAAAATCTCAAGTGGTATAATTGAGTATGCTACTCTTAAATTAGATATTGAGCCGATGGAAGTATATCAAAAATTAATAGTAAATAGATATCTTCTAAAGAATGAAAAGTTAAATTCAGAACTTTATGATTCCAGCGAATTTTCCAGATTATTAAATGCTTGTGGTCGAACAAATAACGGTTCTTTAGGCATTGCAATAGCAATGGGAGATAGAAAAAATGCATACCAACAGGCTCAAGAATCCCTTGTAAATTATAAAAAATCGCTAGTACAATCGCTAACGTGGATTAAAGAGGAAGAAAAAATTCAAGAAAAAGACTATATTCAATTCTTTTTTGGAGAAAATGTAATTTCAGAAAATATTGTTGGTACTATCTCATCTATGCTAATTTTTGATAAGAGTGGTATTATAAATATAAATAAACCTATATTTGGATATGCCAAAAGAGAAGATGAGGATGTTTATAAAATATCAGCAAGAGCACACGAACAAGTTGTAAATCAAGGAGTAAATCTTTCAGAGGCAATAAGAGAAGCATTAAAACTCACTAATTTAGATGCATTAGGGGGCGGACATCCCCCTGCTGCGGGGACTAAAGTACCTATTGATAAAATTGAAGAATTTTTAGACAATTGTAATCTGGTAATAAAGAAACAATTATCCTAACCTAAAAATTAGATCTTGTAGCTCTCTCCCATTTCTGGGGCGACAGAATTATAATTATTTTTTATCATTTTACCAGATAAGCTTGTAGTTGCTTTGGGATCACCATGAACGCAGAAAATATTTTTAGAATCGTTTTGAAACTTTAAATTTGAAATAAATTTAAGGAGATGTTCTCCATCAGCATGGCTTGAAAAATCAAAATATTCACGATCACATTTTGCCTCTAACGTAAAATCATCGGTTATTCGAGTGCTTCTATTTTTTTCCCTGTATTCAAAAATACCTTCTTCTAAAAGTTTTCTTCCTGGACTACCCACAGCTTGGTATCCTACTAAATATATTGCTGATTGAGGGTCTTTTAAAAAAGATTTCACAAAACTTATTGAAGCTCCCCCTTTTAGCATACCTGAAGGTGCTATTATTGCTCCAATAGAATTCTTAGCAATATTCCTTCCTTTCTTTGAGATAAATTGAGCTTTTTTAAGTGATTTTCTAAATAGATCACTACTCTTCAATGAATCTGGATAACTTAAATAAATATCACATATTTTTTTTGCTAATCCGTCAATGAAAATTTTTCCATGATAATTATATTTTTGTAGAATCATTAACGCTTCCTGAGAACGAGCAACTCCAAAAGCGGGTATAAGAACCTTTCCTCCATTTTCTGTAATACCTATTACATTTTCTACAAATTTTCTTTCAACATCATTCCTAGAGGGATGATTTTTTAATGCATAAGTAGATTCAATAATTAACGCATCAATTTCGGGGATAATTGAAGGATTTGCGCTACCCACCAGATTAGTATCTTGATTATTAATATCTCCAGAATATAGAATTTTTTTGTTATCAACTTCAACTAATATGGAAACACTTCCAGGTATATGTCCAGCATTATAAAATGTAAGAAAAAAGTTATCACCTATTTTTTGGCGGTGATGGTTTTCAAGAAAATTAGCATTTTGTTTCAGCTTTTCTAATTCCCTAAATCCATATGGATAAGGGAAATTTGAAATCCTGATCATATCTTTTATAAGAACTTCTGATATTGCAAGCGAGACGGGATTAGTAAAAAATGGGAAAGATCGTGTTTTATAAAGAAAGGGTAAAGCTCCTGAATGATCAATGTGACAATGACTTAGAGCAACTGCTTTAATATTATTTGTTTCTACCTCATGAGGAAGTCTCTCTTTACCTTTGAATCTGATTCCGTAATCTAAAATACATTTAGATCCATTACTTGATTCAATTAACACTCCTGAGCGACCAACTTCCCGGCAACCACCTAAAAAAGTAATTTTTGGCATAATTTCCAAGTTTGAAGATTATTAAATAATACTATTAAACATCTTAATTTAATAAAACCAACAAAAATTATCAACTTTATTAGTTTTAAAAATATAAAATTAAAATTATCTTAAAATTAATAAAAAAAAGTAGAGAAACAATAAATTTAGTTAATTTTCTTAATTGCGTTAGTTAACAAATCTATAACATTATTAACATTCTTAGCAAAGACTTCTAAAATCTCTTCCCAAGTGACGGGAGCCTCATCATCTTTCCAACAATCATAATCAGTTGACATTGCAATGGCTGCGTATGGAATTCCAGCCTCATTCGCCAAGATTGTTTCGGGAGCAATACTCATATTTATTACGTCAGCACCCCATATCCTAAACATTTCAGATTCGGCTCTTGTGGAAAATCTCGGTCCTTCAATTGTAATCACTGTTCCTTTTTCATGATGTTTAAGATTAAGTTCTTTTGCGGTCTCAATGAGTATAGTTCTTAACTCTTCTGAATAGGGATATGCCATTGCTGTGTGCAAGATTTCTCCAGGAGGAAATTCTTCGAAAAAAGAAACTTTCCTTAGCCTAGTAAAATCAATAAATTGGTCAAGTATGACAAGATCACCTCTTTCAATTTCTAATCTCAAGCTTCCACAAGCTGTGGTGGCTAAGATATGAGTGCATCCCTGATCTTTTAGCGCTTGAATATTAGCCCTAAAATTTACTTGTGTTGGTGGAATAGTGTGTTCTCTTCCATGTCTTGCTATGAGTATTACATCAATATTATGAATCTTTCCAGTTTTTAAAGGAGAAGTAGGTTTTCCAAATGGAGTGTCAACCTCTATGTCCTTAGCATCCTTTAAAATGTCAGGATTATCTAATCCTGAACCCCCTATTATACCAATTTTAACCATATTTTTCACCATATTAATTATAAAACTTTTATTCTTCTACAGGAATATCCACTAAAGACAAAATATCATAAC
>Ga0114923_10003321_pt1 | contig 10856 bp, 9 predicted proteins | sample SumtaG_FD_89578 | JGI IMG/M metagenome (GOLD analysis project Ga0114923, IMG submission 89578) | Deep subsurface microbial communities from Indian Ocean to uncover new lineages of life (NeLLi) - Sumatra_00157 metaG | ecosystem: Environmental > Aquatic > Marine > Oceanic > Sediment | place: near...
ATTGGTGCTGGGCTTAAACTGGGCCATTTTCCGGAACTTCCGGTAAGCTTCAATTTGTTTTTCATTAATAATAAACCAAAGCAGAACATTGTAAATTTTATTAATGTCTACTTCCAAATCATACAGCAGCTCTTTTAATATTTTGTCTTTATTAAGACAGGGGATTATAAAATTTTTGGGTGTTACCTTAGACTGGCCCATTTGATAGGCGGATATGTAAGCCTCGACCAAAACCTCACGCACGCTCTTGGACAGCTCGGTTTTTTTGTTACCACGCTCAAAATTGGTAATCCGTTTTTTAAGCAACTCCAGCAAATTTTTGCTGTCCACATTCAGCCTTGAAAACATAGCCGCTACCTGATTGTCCGTCAAACTTACAAAAAACAAATGAGCCGGTGTAACATGAACCTGCTCCAGCTTATGGGCCAAGAGAAAAGCCTCTTCTATTTTATTGCTTGCCTCTTTGGTATAGCCGGTAGAAACATCAATTTTCAGCTTACTCTTGGTTTTTCGCAGTTCATCCCAATTATCAGCGATATTTACCTCACGCGCTTTTTCTTCATAGGTCAAAGGCTTGATCCGGTGCATACGGCGGATCTCCTCGCTTAAGCGGTAAAAAACAAACATCGCGAATAACATTCCGATCCAAAAAACAAGAATTAAAATATGTTTTTCCCGCCAAAACGCGAAAGCGCCCAAGCCAACCGAATGCTCACTAGAGAGATAAACCCAAAGACCAAGTGCTAACAGGCCCAAAATACTCAAGGCAAACGAAATCAAATTAATTACAATATGGAATTTCTGGCGCAGATGATCTAGTTCAATCATTGCCCGCCCCAGCTTAGGCGCCCAATAAAAAAACCGATTGTACGCAAAGGCCCCCAGGCCCAGCCCATCGCAATTCGGACATTTAAGACCGTATTTATTTTTGCCTTTGCCCAAGCAAACCGGACAGGTTATGTAAGTTGCGTTGAATTTAGCCATAGAATATAAATGCAATTCAAAATTCAAAATTTGCGTACTTTTGCATTTTGATATGTCATTTTGAGATTTGATTTTTGATTTTTGACTTTACTTGACTAACTGAAAAAATATCTCATATACGATCAACGGAGGGATCAACACCCAACATACTACTAAAACCGCGCAGACAATCAGCCAAAATATCATAACTGCGCTTCTAAATATTATCTGGACCAGACGCATAAAAATACTTATCAGCCTGCCCTGCCAATCATGCTGTCCGTACATTGGCTTCCAAAAATTCTTTACCCATACCTTAAGCGCCAATCCCTTTTCCCGATACTTGAGAAAATCAATAAGCCCCTTAAGCATATGAAAAAAACCCCGGGAGTACCACCAGAAGGGAAACATAATAATATCCCGTGCGATCTCACCAAGGATCTTGACGCTATACATGTAGAAATTGTTGGTAAGCATTTTCCAGACGGCAGAAAACAGACGGCAGACAACAGTAAATACTTTTTCGCCTATTTTCTAATTATTCAATATTAAATAAATTATAACATTTTTAACTATTAATTGGCAAATGTTTATCTTGACAATTTAAATACCCGGTGTTATACTATCTCTATTAATAAAAAATAATTTAAAAACAGTTTACTTGATAAGTTTCTGCTTTCTGTATATCTGTTTTCTAAAAAATATGGCCCATAAAAAGGCTGGCGGCAGTGCCGGAAATTTAAAAGACTCAAAAGGCAGGCGTCTCGGCGTCAAGCTTGGTGATGGACAATATGCCAAACAAGGCGCGATTATTATCCGCCAACGCGGCACCAGGTACCACCCAGGAGATAATGTAAAAAAGGGCAGTGACGACACTCTTCTCGCCACCGCCGCGGGTTTGGTTAAATTCACCACCAAGAAACTGCGTAAATTCAATAATCAATTGAAACAAAGCAAAATTGTAAATGTAGTGCCGATTAAATAAGAATAAAAAGAAAAATAAGACAGAGCGGGTAGCTCTGTTTTATCTTATTTTTCTTTTTATTCTTATTTTTTTATTTTCTTATTTATCTTATTTCTACCTAGACAAACCCCCACAAACTCTACAAACAAGGGGTGCGGATCAAGCGGACGGGAAATATACTCGGGATGGAACTGGGTACCGATAAAAAATGGATGGTCAGTAATTTCCACGGCTTCAACGATTTTCCCGTCCGGACTGGTACCGGCTATTATCATGCCATTCTTTTCAAATTTAGCTCTGTATTTATTGTTAAATTCATAACGATGGCGGTGGCGTTCGCTAACTACCCTTTTATTATGTACACGCGCATAGCTGGCCGCCATATGCGTACCAGGGACTATTTTACAAGGCCAGCCACCCAGCCGAATAGTACCGCCGTATTGCTTCCTCAAAATTAATTCTTTCTGCTCGGGCATTATATGAATCACCGGGTGCGGCGTTTTGGGATCGCATTCTTCACTGTTCGCTCGCCGAAGTTTAATTACATTCCGGGCAAACTCTATTACCGCCATCTGCATGCCGTAACAAAGTCCAAAATACGGCAAACCCTTTTCACGGCAGTATTTAATGGTCTTTATTTTCCCCTCACTACCGCGCGAGCCCCAACCCTGAGGCACGATCACCCCGTCATACTGGGCCAAGGTTTTTATTCCCTGCTTCTCAATCTCTTCCGTGTTTATCCAGCTTAAGACCGGCTTACAATTATTTGCGGCAGCGGCATGCTTGATCGCTTCAATCACTGAAATATACGAATCTGACAGACAAAAATCACCGGTTGCGAAATATTTACCCACTATGCCAACATTTATTTCTTTTTTAGCGCGCTTTACTCGGCTTACCATTTTCTTCCACTCGGTGATATTTTGTGGTTTAGATTTTAATTTTAGCTCTTCCAAAAGCCGATCACCGATTTTATCTTTTTCAAAATTTATCGGGACATCATAGATCGACTCAATGTCCGGAGCGGAAATGACATTTTCCCTGGGAATATTGGCACTAATCGCAATCTTCTTCCGCCGGGGCTTATCGATAGGCGCACGCGATCGGGCAACGATAAATACCGGCTGAATCCCGGCGCTATTTAAAGTCCGGATCGCGTACTGAGTCGGCTTGGTCTTCATTTCCCCGATTTTAGCCGGTATTGGCAGATAAGAGACCATCACAAAGGTAACATCATCCGGATGCTCCATTTTCATAAAGCGGGCAGCTTCCAAATACATTAATATTTGATACTCCCCCAAGGTTCCACCAACCTCAACGACCATGACCTCGGCTTTATTCTTCCTGGCAGCGGCTTTGATCCGATTGCGTATCTCCCTAGGGACATGAGGCACCATTTCGACGCATTTACCGTCGAACTCAAGGTTGCGCTCTTTTTGCAGTAGCGACAAATAGACTTCACCAGAAGTCACAAAATTCTCCCGATATACATCTTTATTAAGAAAACGTTCGTAATTGCCAAGGTCCTGATCGGCTTCCAGGCCGTCTTCGGTAACAAAAACCTCACCGTGCTCAACCGGGTTCATGGTCCCAGCGTCAACGTTAAGGTATTGCTCTAATTTCATACAGCTCACTTTAAAACCTCGGGATTGGAGGATGAGACCGATTGAAGCCGTAGTGACGCCTTTGCCAACTCCGGACATGACGCCCCCAACCACAAAAATATATTTCGTTGAAGGTTTTTTCTTTTTAGTTTTTTTGGGTTTCATATAGGGGATGCTAAGTACTTTTATGAGTTACTATATAATACCTTAATTATTATAAATATATTTTAACCGCGGATTTAATCCTTCGACAAACTCCCCTCAATTCGATTCGGGGCAGGCAGGACAGGCGCAGATCAGTAATTATCTAATTTTACTTATTTTTATCAGATTTTACCTCGCCTTCTTCTTTCAAGACTTCCAGCTTTATTGTAGCTTTTTCCTTGCCAAAACGCAATTCTATTGTATGCTTGCCAAATTTTTTAATTGGCTGACTCAAGCTAATTTCAAAAGGTTCTACATTATATTCCTGAGCCTTTAGTTCCTTGGCAATCGCCTTTTTATCCAAGCCGGCATAAAGAGTACCGCTATCGTTCACTTTGGCCCTAACAACAATTCGTTTACGGTCCAGCTTTCTAGCTAGCTTAACTTTATCCTTGCCTGCTTGTTTTTTTAATCTTTTCCGCTTAGCTGCCTGGGCGCTTAGCATATTTAAAGTATGCTTGGTGAGAATACCAACTTGTCCCCTGGGAATTAAATAATTCCTGGCATAACCGTTCGGCACCTCCTTGATGTCGCCTTTGTTACCAAGTTTGGGCATTGATTGTAGTAGTACGATCTTCATGTTTTTATAATAACTTTATGAAATTCCAAATAACAGATAACAAATAAAATTCAAATTCAAAATTTCAATGACCAAAACTGTTTGAGATTTTGAATTTAGTGCTTGTAATTTATTTGTTGCTTGGTGCTTGGTGCTTACTCAAAATCTTCGCTTGAAGTACTAATATCAATATCAGCTAATTCAGGGGTAGATGTAGAAATATCTTCTCCAAAAAGCCAAGCAACAGCAGCGTCAAGCTGGGGATCATTGTTTGATTCATAATCTTCTAGCGTTAAGTCAATCTCATAGTCCGGCATAATCCCTTCATCATTAATGCTCCGCCCAGCAGGCGTCAGCCATTTGGCGACCGTGATCTTTACCGATGAGCCGTCATCAAACTTGCTCAAAGTCTGGACCGAACCCTTGCCAAAAGTTTGTTTGCCTATTACCACCCCTTCGCCATAATCCTGAAGCGCGCCGGATACGATCTCGGAAGCCGAAGCACTGCCTTGATTAACCAGGATCACGGTCGGAAAACTCTTAAGCCTGGCTCGACCCCGGGCCAGATGTTCTATCATGCGTCCGTCGCTATACTTCTCTGCCACTACCATGCTATCTTCTACCCACTCACTGGAGATCTCAATTGCCGTATCCAAATACCCGCCGGGATTATTCCTTAAGTCCAAAATTATCCCCTCCGGATTATTCTCGATTATTTCCCTCACCGCTTGATTAAACAATTTTTCCGTGTCATCATTAAAATTCGTAATTTTAATTAAGTATATTCCGTCATCCCGCAAATTGGTCCTTACGCTGCTGACCACTATTTTCCCCCGGGTAATAGTTATCTCTCTTACCCGGTCTTCACCTTCACGTTTAATCGCTAAAATTACGTCCGTATCTTTAGGTCCGCGGATCTTGCCAACCGCTTCATCAATGGAAATTCCCATGGTACTGCCTTCATCTATGGCCAAAATCAAATCGCCTGCGCGCAGGCCTGCTTTTTCCGCCGGCATATCCGGTAAAGGGGCGATAATCGTTAAAATATCGTTCTTGATGCCGATTTCCGCTCCGATTCCTTCAAATGTCCCCTTTAAATCATCCTGAAATTCACGCGCTATTTTCGGATCCATAAAAACCGTATATGGGTCGCCAATGGACGAAACCAGACCCTTTAGAGCGCCATAAAATAAAACTTTTTCATTTAGATCTTCCCTGTCAACATAGGTTTCTTCAATCACGTCCCAGACATCCCAAAAAAGATTAAAGTTTATATCCTGGCTAATCGTACCGGGCTTAATTTCCTGATATTTACCCAGCAGCTTGCCCACATAAACCGCTTCTTTAACGGCCAAATTTTGCAATATTTCATTTTTGCCGGTTAAGTACACTCCGGCGCCAAAGCTGACCCACATTAGGATGATTATCAGAATAACGAGAATTAGCTTTTTAAATTTTTTTGATTTATTATTTCCATCCATACTGATTTTAAAAAGACATAAGACATAAGACATAAGAAATAAGCATGAGTCTTATTTTCTTATTACTTGTGTCTTATGTCTTATCTCAATAATATATGATGATTACTTTAATAATTTTAACACATTTTAGTGCTTTAAAGCAAGAAGAAAATAAACCCCCTTGCCCTTTACCTTAATAACCGATAATATAACTATAGATTTAAATTATTAAAAACTATCAAAATATGTCCAACTTTATTATAAACGGCGGGAAAAAACTAACTGGCAAGGTAAAGACAAATTCAGCTAAAAATTCCGCGGTGGCGATTCTTTGCGCGACCGCGATGCTGGAGGGAAAAACTACTTTGATAAATGTGCCAATGATTGAAGAAGTCAAACGCATTATCGAGATACTTGTGTCCCTGGGGATGAGCGTGCGCTGGAGCAAGCAACATGAGCTTGAAATTATTAATCCTGGGAATTTAAACCCCGGCAATATCAACCGCGAATCATTTATCAAAACCAGATCCGGCCTATTGCTCATGGGCGCGCTCTTGTCTCAGCAAGATAAATTTACCCTCCCCAAAGCCAGCGGCTGTAAACTGGGCAAGCGCACGGTCAGTCCATATACTATCGCCCTTGAACATCTGGGAGTGCAAGTCAATTGCCGGGACGACTGCTATGAAATAAACAAACTGCGTATCAAGGCCAACGAATTTACCATGTATGAAACAGCTGACACAGCCACGGAAAATACCATAATGGCAGCCGCACTAGCCCCTGGTAAAACAATTATTCACTTCGCGGCTCTCAACTACATGGTGCAAGATCTTTGTGTCTTTCTTGAGCGTGCCGGGGCAAAGATAAAAGGAATCGGCACGCCAACGCTGACGATTACAGGCGTAAATAAATTAAAGCCGGTTAAAGACTACCCCATAATGCCTGACCCAATTGAAAGCATGGCTTTTATCTCTATTGCCATTACAACAAAATCTAAGCTGACAATCACCCATTGCCCGATAGATTTCTTACGCTTGGAGCTGGAAAAATTAAGATTAATGGGACAAAAATTTAATATCAGCCAGCCTTATAAATCTGACAATAAATATTTTAACTTGGTTGATATTACCATTAAGCCAAGTAAGCTAACCGCGCTGAGCGATAAACTACACCCCCTCCCCTACCCAGGCTTAAATATAGATAATCTGCCCTTGTTTATCCCGATCCTAACACAAACCAAAGGAACTACCCTGGTTCATGACTGGATCTATGAAAACCGGGCAATTTATTATACGGAATTGAATAAACTCGGAGCCGATATCACACTGCTCGACCCACATCGGGTATCTGTGACCGGACCAAGCGAGCTTAAAAGTAATGAAATTATTTGCCCACCGGCGCTTAGGCCTTCACTAAATCTGCTTATCTGCATGCTGGCGGCTAAAGGCCGCTCCATCCTTCGGAACTCATATTCAATTGACCGCGGCTACGAGAATATAGTTACTCGCCTTAATAAACTAGGCGCTGACATCAAGGCCATAGAAAAACTCAACCTATGAATTTAAACCAGAGGAGACTTCTCTACATTTTATTTATAATCGCCTTTTTGATTATAACCCCTTTAATCTCTCTTTACGCCACCGGCTATAAAATAGGGGGTGGTTTTCGCATCCAGAAAACCGGGATATTGATACTTGACACCGAACCAAAGGGGGCTAGTATATCCCTTAACGGCAAACAGCTGCGCCGCCCCTTAGCACGCTTCTTTAGCCAAACTCAGTCGCATATTACCACCCCTGCCAAAATCAAGAATCTTTTGCCAAAGGAATACAATATTAGCCTTGAGTTGCCAGGCCATTGGTCTTGGCAAAAAAAATTAGTGGTTAAACCAGGGCAGTCTACTTACGCCGAAGACGTAGTCCTGTTTAAAAACGACATCCCTGGGCTAATACTCTCCGGCCAATACAATAACATCGCGTTATCACCGGACGATAAATATTTAACAGCCAGAGAAAACAACGGTTTCACTTTGATCAAACTAAAAAATGAAAACATTCATATTGTTGCCAGTACTAGTGCCGAGAACGAACCCGTTAACTACAATTGGTCGCCTGATAATAAACATTTAATAGCTGATAACTATTTATTCGATTTAAACGACCCGGCAAAAGATCAAAGTCTGTCTTCTAACATTAACCCAGAAATTACAAAGGTTAAATGGCAAAATAATGATACTCTTATTTATAAACTAAACAGCAGCCTCCAAAGCTATAATATTAATAACAAAAAAATAGATATTATCAAAAATAATCTCGTGTTTGACGACTTTCTAGTAAAAAATTCAAACTTATTTACCATATCCAGGGATGAGCAAAATTCTGCGCTGTCATTCCATAATTTTGATAATAACGAACTTTTAAGCAGCTTTAATCTACCCAAAGCTGAGTATGGCTTTAAGCACGAGAGCCATAATTTATTAAACATCTACGACCATGCCCACCAAATTCTATATCTAATAGACCCATTTTCCTCCTTTAAGAGGCTTAGAGACACAATAAGCAATATAAATGACAGCGTATGGATAGATAATAATTCCCTGCTCTTTGCTAATGATTTTGAAATTTGGCTCTATGACGCACGCAGTCAAAATCGCACGCTCTTAACCCGCATCAGTAAGCCGATCAAAAAAATCATTTGGCATCCCAGTAATAATTATGTAATTTACGCGACGGAAAATAATATTAACACAATTGAGCTTGATAAACGGGATAAATTCAATATCACCCGCCTCTTGGAGCTTAATGATATCAATGGCCTGGTATTGGATATAACCGGTGAAACATTGTACTTCTCGGCCCGCATCGGCAACCAGGAAGGTATTTATAAATTGACGATACAGTAAGATTACAAACCAACAAATCTATTCACAAATACAACAAATAAAACTACCCCATATTGGGGTAGTTTTGTATTTGTGTTATTTGTAGCTGATTTGTTGATTTGTAATCCGTTGGTTTGTAATCTATTTCGTGTCTACTTACTACAAATTTCCTTATTAAAAAAATTCATCAAGTCTTTACTAATATCCTCGCGTTCCATGGCGTATTTCAAGGTAGTTATCAAATAATTAAGCGGGTCTCCGGTTGTCAGCCATTCGCCGTCCTCAACCTTTTTAGCATAGAAGTCGTTGCCATCGGCAATGTATTTAGCAATAGCGTCAACGATCCACAGCTCATTGCCCTTTCCCAGAGCCGTCTTGCTAAGGACGTCAACTATATCCTGATTTAAAATCATTCGCCCAAAATCAGCCAGGTTTGATGGTGCTTCTTCCACTGTTGGTTTTTCAACTATTTCTTTTATTTTCATAGTATCAGGTTCAACGTCAACAATACCATAGCGAACTACCTGATCCTTGGGCACTTCCTGCACGCCGATCATTAAATGCTCAGTGCTTTCATAGTCATCTACCATTTGCTTGGTAAATGAAATTTTGGATTTTACCAGATCATCACCCCAAACAAAAACAAAAGGTTCGTTTTTTACCAGACTGGCAGCGGAAAGAACAGGCGTGCCATTACCATAAGGTCCTTTTTGCCGGACATAAATAAAATTAGCTAAATCGGCTATCTTCTTTACTTCTTCTCTTAGATCATCTTTGCCGGCTTCTTTAAGATCGTTTTGCAAAGCCCAATTATAGTCAAAATGGTCTTCCAGGGGCTTCTTGTCCCACTTGGTAACCATTATAATATCCTCAATGCCGGCCTCTACCAACTCTTCCACTACCAATTGAATAATTGGCTTATCAACTATCGGTAACATTTCCTTAGGCATGGATTTGGTCGCCGGAAGCAGCCTGGTACCAGACCCAGCGACAGCCACAATTGCTTTTTTGATCTTCATAGGTTACGAATTACGAATCAGTTACGAATATACAAATATGCAATTCGTGCTTGAATTCGAAGTAATAATAATTTGTATTATTTGTGAATAGATTTGTTGGTTTGTAATCCCCGCCATTTCCAGAAATATTTTAGCCAAGAGATAATGTGAGCGCGGGCCAAGCGGTTAGTTAGCGGTGCTATAAACCAAGGGCTCTTAGCGCTACCTCGTCCATGGTCGTGTATCACTTGGGTAGTCGGGAAATAAATAACTTTGTAACCAGCTTGCCATAATTGCCGGCAAAGGTCAATATCCTCAAAGTACATCCAAAACCGACAGTCAAAGCCATTGCCAATCTTTTCTAACGCGGATCTTCTGATCAACAGGCACGAGCCCATCACCCAGTCTACTTCTATGGGCATATGCTTATCAGTCTCTTTAAGCAAAAAAGCGTTTAGTCGGGATTTAAATAATTTGCCAATAAAAGTCCGGCGATAGAACGGCAGCCAAAAGCTTGGGAAACGAAAACAAGAGTCCTGGTGTTCGCCATCCGGATAGACCAATTCCGGCGCTACTAAGCCGACTTTCTTTTTCCTCTTAATGTAAGCCAGCATATTTTTCACTGCTTCCGCCTCCAGTCGCGTATCATGGTTAAGGATCATTATATACTCTCCCCTGGCTTTCTTTATCCCGATATTATTGCCTGCGCCCATTCCCAGATTCTTTTTATTATATATATACTTTGCCGTGGGAATAGCCAGCTTGATTTGGTCTTCAATATTCTCTATCGCCCCGTTATCAACCACGATCACCTCATACTCAATACCGCTCAGATCGCTCTCCGCGACTGATTTAAGGCAAGCAAACAACTGCTTAGCAGCTCGGTAGTTTACAATAATTATACTTAAGTTCATAAAGTTAAAAGTTCATAAAGTTTATAAAGCTTCTCACCGCCCGCCAGTACAGATCAAGCACTGGATTGATGATCCTGAGTTTCCAGTCGTCTATTTCTTGATACCAGATATGACCGCTTATTAGCTTAGTGATATCTTTGTCTTTAACAACTCGCAAACTTTGATTACGCTTTCTTGCTTTTCTCAGGTACGACCACGTTCTGGGTTTTAAAAAATACGCCCAGACTCTAAGTTTTCCCTTAATCCAGCCTGATTTAAGCGCAAACAGTATTAAACCTATCTCCATTATAACAAAGGCTGGAAATATTA
>Ga0114923_10003323_pt1 | contig 10852 bp, 17 predicted proteins | sample SumtaG_FD_89578 | JGI IMG/M metagenome (GOLD analysis project Ga0114923, IMG submission 89578) | Deep subsurface microbial communities from Indian Ocean to uncover new lineages of life (NeLLi) - Sumatra_00157 metaG | ecosystem: Environmental > Aquatic > Marine > Oceanic > Sediment | place: near...
ATACGGGAGCGGACGGTGGTGTGGTGTCAAGGAAAGTGGGGTCGATAGTGTCACTACCTACGTGACATATATTACAAACCTATGTGTCACCCTAACCAATGTCACGGTGTACATCACGTCGCTAAATGTCACTACCTACGTCACCTGGATGTCACTACCTACGTAATATATTTACCATACCGCTTGTTACATGATAAGATAACATCATATAGTCGTTAGGTAAAAATAGTTACCGAAAATCTCATATTGTCCCTTGTCATAGTGACGTTTGCATAGTATACTTTGTTTAGTGGCAAGGGTTACGAAATTGGTTATTTATGACACTTGTGAGACAGATAATACGTAAGTTTACAGGACACAAGAACGCCGACGTTAGGTTGGGTACGTTCCTAGCACTAACTACGCTTGCACTTTTATCGGAGAATAGCACAATGGCAAAGAACGCAAAGAAGGTTACTAAGAAGACCGGCGGCCCACCGGCAGACGAAACACCATCACAGGCGTTCCGTAGGTTGGCCCACAAGCGAACGAACAAAGCAGTCAAGACCATGCAAATGATTGGTGGCTTGACGGGTGCGGCTTACGCTTCGACGCCGGAAGAAAAAGCCGCTATTGTTACGGCGTTACAGGTTGCCGTTGATAACATCAAGGACGTATTCGCCGGGAAGACACAAGACGCCGGGGGTTTCTCGTTACCGGACTAGCGGTTAACGGGAGAAGGTTAGCACGTTCGTCAAGGATGGCGACACAGGGGAACAACCATGTTCAACATAAAAGTCAGTTACGGGTCTGGTAACAGTTTTAACGTGCGACAACCTGTTGTCGCTGATCGTTTACCAGAAGCCGAAGAGTCTGTACTTGTATTGTTGGGCAGGTTGTTCCCTGATATTGACTTTGTGTTGGTATACGTTGACGGCTTGACGTACCACGTTCACCAGGTAGACGAACCGATTGCACACGTTCAAATTACCACAAGGGACGACGATGTATAGTATTGTTACAACCTTCAAACGTGATACGGTTCCGTTTGTATGTCACACGGTTTCGGCTTTCAATACGGAACACTGTAGAATACTAGCGTTCGATTTAGTCAAGCGACATTTCGGTTCTATTCAATTAGAGTACCACGACCAAGGACAAGGACGGTATACGATATGTTCACAAGGGCGGGTAGTTGGTTGCGTAGGGTTTGGCCCATTAGACGAAGTTTTCATAGACGGTACGAGGTGGCGGGTACAATGGCCGTAGATGTAGTTATAATCGGGAACGTCGGCCCAAAGACGGAATACTTCTGTTGTAGTTGCCGACGTCTAAGGTTGTCACTATGTAAGGACAAAACACGTTGTCAGAATTGCGGTAGTAAAGACATAATTACAGGGCCGTGTGAGTCACTAGATAAAGCGGCGTTAATTCGTAAGTTAGACGGAGCGACGGAGTAAGGAACATGATAACAGCGAAACAGGGTACAGACGGGGTTGTCACCCTAACGTTAGACATACCGGATAGAATTGCAATACGTAAGTTAGCGGGTGCGTATGTTATACCGTTTGACCAAATGTTGGTTGCATGTATTAACAAGGGTATTGACGTTATAGGGGAACAGGTTAAACAGGCCAGCGAACACGGCGGGTCAACAGAAGACATTCGACAACAGAATAATGGGGGTTGATGATGTCGCTTACAAGTGCTATGATTATTGGGGCGTGCTATGCTGTTACCTTGTTGGTGATAGTTTGGTGGTGTACGTCAATAGCAGCATAACAAGTGTATGAAGTAAGGGGTTTTATTATGGCTAAGAAGAAGGACGAACCGGCAACAACATGGGGCGGTAAAGCTAAAGAATGGGGCGGCGGTGACTTCACGTTTCTGTCGTCCGACGGTGAAGCTATAATCTTCATCGTGTGCGGCTTACCTGTAAAGATGGTATCGAACTACAAGGGTAAACCGGGCGAACGTATCGGGTGTCCAGTTATCACAGACAACGGATACCAATTGTATGTATGTGGAAAACGAACGTTCCGCAAGTTATCCAAGTTTGAGGGATCTTTTGAAACGAACGCTATTATGGTAGTGCGTCACGGTGCGGAAGGTGACGTCAACGCAAAGTATGATGTCAAGGTGTTACCAGAGAAGGAAACGTTTGACAAGCTGGTGGCTATACGTGACGAAGACTTTGACGCCGAATTGATACCGGCCAGTGTAAAAGCCGCCGAAGAAGTTATGGCCGGTTAACGAACAACCAATTTTGTACACGGGTGACGTGTGACGTGCAAACGTTTACACGTCACCCACTTAGAAGGGATTCTAAAAATGGCTGGTAACACCAGAGGCAAACTCAAGGAACATTTCGTCGGTATCCACAAGAACTTCGATTGGATAATCCACCATATAGCAATATCGGCAACACTTATCGAAAACCAATTGAAACAGTTACCCGCATTCGAGGCGGTAAAGGGTGACGCCGAAAAAGAACTGGCGTTTTTTATGGAGAACCAAATGTATCGGGGTGTTATATCGTTAGGCGAGGGGGTTTCGACGCTTGACGGTTTGACCATGAACATATATTCGACATTTTAACAGGTAACGGAGTCACGTTGTATAGGTGAAGGGATTCACAATGTCACTACTACCGAATTACCTAAGACGAACAACGGCAATTCTTAAAATGCCCGATGCCATAGCACAAGGACTATCGGCGTCGGCGTTCCTGAAAAAGTTACAAGCTTCATCGGGCGGTTATAAGCGTCAAGCGTTCTTACGTGATTGGCGTAACGTTTCCGGGATAGAAGCTAAAAAAGATAGATTCAAGTATGTTCGACGTGATCGACGTCCCCCGATGTCAGCTATGGCCGATGTTGAGTGGGACAATAACAACGAATATATGTACAAGGTTCGGGCGTTTGTCCGTAAGGGTGAAGGTGGTTCACTACAGGAGCGGTTTGTCAACATAACATCCGATTCACCTTTAACACCTGAACAGGTAGAAAGCGAGGTGTTTGAACGTTGGTCTTCATGGGAAAAGTATGAAGGTGAAACGTTAGAACGGGCACAAGTAACGGCGGGTTTCCATAATCTGTTGGCCGATAGTGTGGTAGACTAATTTATGTCGTCACTTGATAGAAAGCCACACACGTTAAAACGTGAAACGACGTTGACGATACCGCGACACTTTATCTTTTTCGATACTGAGACTAAGCCGGTAACGTTAGACGACAACAGTATACGTCAAGACTTCCATTTGGGGTGGGCTTGCTACTGGCGTCGGGCATATAAAGACCATATCGAACGGGTTGAGTGGTTCTATTGGGACGACATACCGAAATTATGGGAATGGATTTACGAACATACGGCCCCAAAACAAAAACTATGGGTTATCGCTAGAAACGTTGTCTTTGACTTTACAGTATGCAAGGGTTGGAAACATCTAAAGACAGAAGGTTATACCAACAAGTTCTTCCATAACAACGGCTGTTCGGCGATAGTTACAGTCAAGAAAAAGTCACGAACTATCGTGTTCCTTGATAGTATGAATTGGTTCCCTGAGTCACTTGCTAAGACGGGCGAACGTATCGGTATAGCCAAAATGTCTATTGACTTTGACACTTGCACCGACGAAGAACTTGCGGTGTACTGTCGGAACGATACACTAATAGAGTTCGAGAACTTTAAGATATTCATTAAGTTCCTACAAGATAACATGGTGGGCCGTCTTTGCTATACAAGAGCGTCAACAGCAATGGCGGCGTATTTGTTCCGACACTACCATACACCGATTTACATACACAACAACGCCGAAGCCATAGAAATAGAACGCTAGTCATACAAGGGCGGGCGGTGTGAGTGTTTCGCAATAGGTGACTTTACAGGACAACAATTCTATGTAGTGGACGTCAACAGCCTTTACCCTTACATAATGAGGGACAATCTTTTCCCTACCAAATACGTCAAACTTCATCGCAAGATGTCACCCGAACAATTGGCCGAACAGTTAGAACAATACGCCGTTGTTGCAAGGGTGTTAGTAAAGACCGACGAACCCGTCTACGCTATAAAGCGTGGACGTACTATCTTCCCGATAGGTGAGTTCCATACGACACTTAATACACCCGAACTAAAATACGCTATTGAACACGGTCACATTCTACAGGTATACGACGCCGTGACATACGAACAAGCTAATATTTTCAGTAGTTATGTAACGACGATGTATGCGTTACGTATGAAGTGTAAAGCGTCCGGCGATAGGGCATACGAGCAACTGGTTAAATACCTGATGAATAGTCTCTACGGAAAGTTCGGCCAGAAAGCCGAAGAGTGGGTGAAAATTGGTGACTGCCCGAACGAACCCGACAGGGAAGAAATGATACTCAATAAACCACCGAAGCGGGTGACACGTCTTCGATACTTGTTAGGTGAATTATTCGAGTTACAAGGTTGGGGTGAAGCTTACAACAGTTTTCCCGCTATTGCAGCACACGTTACGGCGTCGGCCCGATTGTATCTATGGGAATTGATGCAAGCTTGCGGCTTCGGTAACTTCGTCTATTGTGATACCGATTCGCTTATCGTAACACAAGTCGGCTTTGATAACCTTGCACCTTACTTAAATAATACAGAATTGGGCATGTTAAAATTAGAGCAGACAATTGACAAGCTTATTATACGAGGATTAAAAGACTATTCTACAAACTACAAGACGGTGATTAAAGGCGTTCGCAAGAAACACACAAGAACAGCCGACGGTGGTTATACACAAGAACAATGGCCGTCGTTTAAGGGACTATTTAAGAGTGACGACGCCAATACGTTCGTCGTGAAACACGTCACGAAACACCTAACAAGGGAATACACTAAAGGTACTGTAACTGAGAACGGTATTGTCAAACCCTTTACTCTTGTACAGACTTAATCAACAGGTCACGACGTTCGGTGTTAAACCCTAGTAATACAAGTTCTTCCCTAGCACGTTCTTCGGTTATCAGGTCGGCAGAGAACAGCTTTAACGTCTGTGCGTTGGTGAACGTCGCTGTTTTCTCGGCTTCTGATTTAGCTTCCCATTGTTCCAACAACGCTTTTGTGTAGTCGCTGGGATAACCTAAACCATTTAGCTGCGAACGGGCTTGATTATAGTCAAGTTTACCCTTGCGGTACAGGTTAGAAATGGCGTCTGTGCGTTCGGTCTTCATCTTCCAATTACGTTTATTGGCAGACAACGCCATTATATTACCTATTTCGTTCTGTTTCGTACCGATTGTCGCTAACAGTTTACGACATTCACCGGCTTCGATAAGTCGGTTGATATAAGCGTTCACGGCGTCACGTTGGGTAAACCCGGACAATACACGTCGATTATAACGGATGGTAAAGTCGGTCATTTTGTCGGCGTTGTAGTCGTTGTAACCAACGTCACGATAGGCTTTCTTTACTCCGGCGTCGTCAAGCGTTCCGAGTTGGTGCATACGTCGAACATCCACACGGGTTAACGGCTTGTATGATAACGCCATTAACTTGTCACGCCAGAACGGCATTATATCCAACGCACGTAATAACATAGACAGGTCGGTTTCGTTGATAATACCACGGTGTAACATTGCGAAACCTTGTTGTATGCTCGGTAAATCCCAGTGAGCGGCCCAGTATCGCTCGGCCCATTCTTTAGACAATCCCTTCTGTGCGGCGGCTTCAACGTATTCTGAAGGTAGGTCTTGATACTGCCCAAACCGTCGGGCTATATCAGGTGTGAACGCTTCACGTACTGCCATAGTAATCAAGTCGTTCACAGGCGGTATCGGGTGTGCTAGTGTCTTATATAATGGCAAATAATCAGGGTGTATACCAACCTTGCGGAGTGCATCGTCAAGACCGTTTAACGTCGGGTCGAATCGCAATTGGTGTGCTACTATATCTTCGGAGTTCGGCTTTGTTAACACGCCGTCGATGTAACGTTGGGCAAAGTCGGGATGTATTCCAGCGGTAACAACGTCACTGACTAACTTGTCACCCGCGATACCGTGATATATGTCACCTTGTAACAGTAACATAGCGTTCGGTATTTCGTAAGCTAGGTCAAGTAACGCTTTTCTGTCCCCACCTACCCAACCGAGTTTAGAAAGTTCACCTATTGCAAGGGCTTCGTCAAAGTTACCACGTCGGAATAATTGCTGGGTTTGTTCGGTCGATAGTTTCTGGTATGACAACCATTCCCACATATCCCAATCACCCGGTGACACGTCGAACAATTCCCACACGAACGGTTTCGGGTTATCAGGTGTCGAGTTATACCGCCCATATCGAATAAGTTCTGTCATAGACGGATAGGGCTTACGTGATTCGTTAAAGTGTTTACCTTCATCGTCGGCGTATCCTGCCGAGTGCATACGATGATTATATAAGTCTTCTGTGATCTTCTTACGTTGGAACAATGTCACCGCCATATTAGCGTCAATACGTTCCGCAAGGTATTTTTCGTGAGCTTCGTATTCAAACGGCTTTGCCATTTGTTCACCGCCCGCAAGTGCAACGGCTCTTGATACGACGCCCAAAAACGGTTTCTGTATTTCGTCCCAAGACGGTGAGGGCGGTTCTTTTAGTATGTCGAACAAACGCTTTAACGCTGGCGGTGTTATAGCGTCCCAACCGTTGGCGGCGAAAATGTCGGCTATAATCGGCCCATATTGTTTTTCTCCGATCTCACTGAAAGCTTTCTTGGATTCTAAGTCTAACGCAAAATAATGTTCGCCGTATGTTTGCGGTGATGCAATATCGCCCATAGTGTCACCTTCTTACCATTGTGCAAAACCGCGAGCCAGGGCGGCGTAAAATTCTTCGTTATAAGGACGGTTCCATATCGAAACACGGTATGCGTCTACAATCCCGATAAACTGTTCTATTTCGTCGGGTTTTGCCGCTAACATGGCGGTGAGGATAGAGGGCATATCGACTTCCCCACCGCCCATGTTTTCGTTAATATGGTCGAACATAGCCAACAGACGCCCACCGATAGTAGACGTACCACCACCCCAATTGGCTTTAATCGCGTTCATCTCCGTACGTACGTCGGCCCATGCCCAATTAGCCGTCGTGTTACCGTCGTTGAACAGTGCATTTTGAAAGCCTAAACCTTCATCGTACAAGTGTGACCAATTTAGGTACATATCGGTGATTCGGCTTACAATGTCGAATCTGTGATCGGCGTAGTCGCCCATAATTCTCCGCACCTACATTTCTGTAATCGTGAACGTGTAGCGTTTGTCCTTGATGTCACTGACTATAGCGTCGATACCGTTTTTAACGGCCAACGCTTCGACGTCGGAGTTGCAAGGAAACATAATCTGAATTGATACACCCTTTTTCGGCGTCGCCGGTTTAGGTGTTTCTGTTTGTTCGCCGTCTTGTGCCATAGTAAAAGTTACCTTCTGTTTGTACAGCTACACCCGTTTAACAGGCGTCGCCGTCGTTACTGTTGGCTGTTCGTTCTTCACTGTCTTTGACGTTCTGCTTTTCTTCGTCTGTACCGAACAGCTTACCCCACAAACGCATGATCGAAATGGCAAAATTGAGTATCCTGAAAAAGTCACCGCCTACATTCATAATCTTCCTACCCTTCTTTTTTGTCTGTACTCCATTTCCTGTACTTATTTAACGCTGTTACTACGCCGGTACTTTCCACGCCGTAACAGTCAACCGTAACATTAACCATGTCCCTACCGTCGAATTATATTCGACAATCCTGTCGGCGTTAACCGCAAGCCACGTCTCTCTCATATACGGCTTCACAGTTACCCTTATATTCATGTTTCTAGCTACAACAGCATTAGTCGAATCTTTTTCCTTTAACTGAAACGCCATAGTTATGTCAGCCGATAAACCCTGCACGACCATTTGTACATGAGTCGTCCCTACAGGGACAACACTTGATAGGTCTAAGTCGTGATAAGCGTCGTCAATAGTTAAATCAGCCGCTTCCCAGTCTGCCTCTGTAACGTTTCCACGGTAGACAGTTACGTCACCGCCGCCTGTTTTACCACCGCTTGCGTTCATAATGTCACCGCCTTAATATACGTATTGCCGCTTATACCCTTAGTGGGAATAAGCGACAATTAGTGTTTCAGTATCGACGACAATCAACATTCGTAGGTCGCGTAGGTTATCAACCGAAAAGTTAATTACTTCGCCAGCACCTAGCGGCCAACTGTTGGTTAGTCCGGCGGCTGTCATAGTGCGAACCCACACTTTTCCGCCGTTCGACGGGTGGCCCATACACATTATCTCCGAACAGGGTATATTCTCACCCTGTATAGTGTCGTCGGCTTCGTCCGCTGTATAGTGTTTGATGTCCTTCAAACGGGCCGACGTTGTTTCCAACGCTCCACCGGGTGACGCCTTCAACAACACACGTTTGTTCTTCACAAAACCAGCCAACAGTGACAACGTCTGTTGAACGTCTTTTGACAACTCTATGCCACCTTCATGCTTATCTGACAGGTGAAGCTCGGGACATTCCAACGGTGTACCGATGCGATTCATAATCAACTCCTTAAACTTGTCACCTAAGACAAGTATTAGTAAGAACGCTTCTAAGAACGTCACGGTTCACCGCTGTTAAACGTCTTCGTATCCGATGGTTATCTCTTTCGCCGTTGTTGCGGCCCCATTGTTATAGAAACCCGCACGTACAACGTCACCCTGTTCAATGTCCAGGCTCATAGGTAGGTGTGGGGCGGCGGTTGTCATTACAATACTTGCGGCGTCTACGATCTGTTCGGCGTTCTTGTATACTCGCAAGTACATTCCCGCTAGTGGGGCCGTACTTATGGAAACGATACGGTACTTCTTGGCCTTCTGTCCCGACAAAAGTTCGGCGATAGTTTCCGAACCGTCTGTTAACGTGGCCGTTGTAATCCGTTTGTAACGTAACATCTGTTTTCTCCTTGTGCAACAATCTACACGGTTTCGGTTCTACGTCAATACGACAGGTGACTAATACTTTTGCACCTTCAATATAAACGCGACGTCTTCGATACTGTCCCAGTTGCCGGTTGATGTCATTATCAGGGACAACAGCACTTGCAACTCTTCACCGGCTTCAAACTTCAAAGACGGTTCAAACATGAGAGGGTCGCCGGGTGTTATGGCGTTCGTGTTCAACAGTATCTCCGTCCCAGGGCCGATCATCGAATATTTTGCACCATAATCGACGGCGGTTGCGGCGGCGTTTTGACAATCAAACGGAATACCCTGTCGGTCGGTATCAAACAACACTTCGCGGTTCTTGATGAACTTCATAAACGTAGTAGCGAAGCCAACAGGGCCAGCGGCGGCGTCGTTAAAGGGACAAGCGGCAACGCCCAACATTTCGATTTTGTTCTTCGCTGGGACGACGTTACCACACGGGAAGTCGGGAAATTCTGACGGCGTCAAAGCCGTATCCAACAGTGCGTCACCCGACGCCGTTGGTGAAGTGCCGACGCCTGCGTATTGTAGGAACGTGTAAATGTGTGCGTTACTACCGTTCGCATGAGTCGCCAGTATGTCACCTGCCGTATAACGGTCATACACAACCATAACGTTCCCTGTCTCGGCATACCGTGACACGTTGAACGTCTGCCCTTCTTCCACAGGTATCGACATATTGACACCCTGTGCGGCGAGGTAGTCCATGATGTTGCGGCGTAGGTATCCTACCCGGTGTGTCGAAAGGTGGTTGCCCGACTTACCCTTGACACGATAAAAGCCGACTGTCACCCTGTCAACACGGGCCGTCAAATACGCATCGTTCGACGACGGCATACATTCGATACGCTTAATCAACAGGCTTTCACCCGACTTTGCTTCCAAGTCACCGCCACCGGATGCGGTAATTTGTTTCACCATGTTCGCTTGGATTAACATAATACAAACCCTCTAATCAATTGTTACTGATGTTCGGTTAATATAGAAAACGATACTTTTCATCACCCACCGAACGCACCTATTTCGTACGTTTGAACTTCGCCATGTGCCGACAGAACGTTGTCATTCTGTTTATGTTGTCTTCCAACGTAATATCAGGCAACGACTTAATAGCAGCTTGTCCGGCGTCGATGTGCGGTAAAAGCTGTTCTGCGAACGCCGTGACTTTAGCAGCGGCGGCGTCAATACCCGCTGCGATTCTACCAACGCCGACGTCACGGGCGGCTGTTTTCCAATCGTCGAGCGACACACGTTTCAGACCTGCGGCCCATCGACCATCCTGGACGGCTGCGGTTAAGTTCGCCAGCATCTTGTCCTGTTTTGCGGCGGCTTGTTCACAGGGGTTAACTGTCACCCTGTCAATTCCACGTCGTACGTCTTCAACTGCACCTTTCAGACGTCTCGCGTGTTTCTCTTGAAACTCCTGTGCGGTTAACTTTGCCATGATACAAACCTTTCTAGTTACGAACTACGTTTTAGGTATGGTGACTTGATAACATCGTATCAATAGTCCCACTACCCTACCCCCATATTATATCAAGTGACATTGCACAGGTACAACATTATTAAACACAAAATACCGGATGATGTAATTATCTCACGTCACGACCTGATTTACATATACACCGTGACTGTCACTAGGTGGTGACATAGTATGTTAGTTATTCGGTGAATATTCGTGATTTCTGGTAATTATATTGGCTATACGTTAGCTAATAACTAAACAGCCGATATAACCGTAGGTATTAAAGCAGGAACGGCGATACATAGAACTTAGGTTTTGAGAATATTTTCGGTATTTGCTTGACAATACCGAAAATATTTTCAAAACCAATGTTCTATGTATCGCCGTTCCTGCTTTAATACATACGGTTATACCGGATGTATTAAAGCAGGAACG
>Ga0114923_10003324_pt1 | contig 10849 bp, 8 predicted proteins | sample SumtaG_FD_89578 | JGI IMG/M metagenome (GOLD analysis project Ga0114923, IMG submission 89578) | Deep subsurface microbial communities from Indian Ocean to uncover new lineages of life (NeLLi) - Sumatra_00157 metaG | ecosystem: Environmental > Aquatic > Marine > Oceanic > Sediment | place: near...
GCAATGCGATGACGATATAAATCAGAAAAATGAAGGGACTCAGAAACAATTTGAGAAATTTCATGTAAATTAACAAAAGCAGGAGCATTAGATAATAAAATAGGAAATTCCTCCCATTGATTACAAATAACATAAGCAGCAAGGATTCTTCTTCGCAAGGATTTTTCTTGATAAGACCATTCATTATTAAGAATACTCCTAGCATCTAAAACAAATTGTTGAACACCAGATTCAAGTTCCTCATCAGTATATTTCGGAGGTAGTTCTTTCTGCATTTTAATTCGTTCCTGTCTTCTTTTTTTTTCTAATAATAACTGCTCACGCTCTTTCTTAGCAAGTTCATTTAAACTGTGAAAAAGAGCATTGTCAGGCATAGTCTTCAATATATTATATTAGTAAGGGTTTAAAAAATTAAGTGTTGGTGAGACTCGCTCACCAAACTATTGACTATGTTCGCAATGTTGACATGTGGTTTCTTCACCAGTGATCCACGATATTCGTCCGCATTGTGTACAAGTTATTCTGTAGACTATGCCACGAATATCATCTACTGTGACAAATCTACGGAGTTCACGTATGCGCTTCATTAGGTCGCGATCATCTCTTATTTCTTCTTTCATGTCGTTTACATACAAATCATAGTCATTTATTGCTAAATATCCTTGCCGCACATATTCGGGCAAGGTAGGTTGTTGTCTTGGTGGTTTAGCACCAAGTTTCTCTCGAGAGAAATCCGAGAGCATATTTAATGGAATTCTGACTTCGTTATAACTACCTGCAACAATTGTTGCAATGTCATCGAATTCAGTTAAATGGAAGAAGTGAATAATAGCTTCTACCGATTGGAAAGTCATATATTCTTCGTCATGCCCATCTTGGGACGGATCCCGACGCCTTAATGCCTGATGAACAACTTGTTGTGTTTCAGCCAATTCGCGTTTTAGGCTTTCTGTGACGGTTTCTATACGGTCTCTTTGATCTTCGTCTAAGTCGCCACTTTTTTGTAAGTTAGCGACAGTTGTTGAGATATTCTCAACGCGAGAAGTAACTTCCTCGAATTTCTCAGCTACAGATTCCGCTGGGCTGATAGTTTCATGTTCAGATACTTCTTCAAGTTGATCTGCTACTTCTAATAGAGAAGCAGTCGGTTCTGGATAATTTGAGCGCAAATGATATAATGGAATTTCTCCACTAAAGTATTTATCACGCTCGGATTGCAATCGAACTTTTGAAAAAATACGTTCTCTATCTCGCACCCATGCCTCAGATTTTCCAAAAGATTTTGCAATCTTTCGCATCGAAATCTTTTGTGCTAACATATCTCTAATCAGTAAGGCTTGTTCCTTAATGGTGAAGGGTTCAGTTCCTTCAGAATTAGCTTGTGCAATCAGTTGCAAAGATTTTTTGTAATCCACAACTGACACGGTACAAGTCCTTCCGATAATTAAATGGTTTTCTTCAAAGTGTCCTTCTTCACGAAGGTCTTGAATGGCTTTATATCGCCTGTGGCCATCAACTATATAGAGGGCATTGTGATCGTGATCCACACTCACTAATGTCTTGGCAAGTCTTACAAGAGCAATAGGGTTTACTAATCCTTCTCGTATAGTGTCTCCTTCCTCAATAGAATCCTTAAGTTCTTGGAACTTAGGTCCTGTGAAAGCAGAGTCATCACGAGGATTTGCAGGATGTTCTTTAACGATATCAAACGAAACTTTTTCTCCAAGCTCAATTGATTTTAAAGGGTCTACATTAATTGTAATGTTTATTACCTCCTTTTAAAATAATCTAATTTATTACATATAATTACTTTTTGTTTTGATGGAAGAAGGAACAAAAACTATTAGAAAGATAGCTTAATAATACAGTAAATAGAGAAGTCATTGCGGAAGCGTGTTAAATATTATGTCACAACAACAAATAACATATGGTAAATACGCCAAAGAATTACAATCTATGTTGAAATACTTGCTCAGAGATTTGCTAGTTCAAATACGCGAGTATGAAGATTTTGAAATCTATAATACATTAGATTTGAACAACGAAGCGGCTGTGATAACCCGAGGAATTTCCACGTTAGAATCCGCCGTCGATTATGTTGCAAGCAAAAAGTTAGCAATGTTCGACACATCAATTAAAGACCTCGATCCATCCCAGAGAGGAAGTTGTCTTATAGAAATAGTTGAATCATTCACAAAAAAGGTTGCAAATTATGGAAAAAGAAACTCAAAAGGAAAAGAATTAGTGATAATTCACCCAGACGAGCAAAAAACCATCGACCAAATGAATGAATCTATAACTAATCTACAAGGACTTGTCTACAAACTGGAATTAATGGAAAATATAGAGGTCAATCCCGTCGAATCTTGACGGGATTTTTTTTGTATTAATCACCAGATTCTATTTGAAACGCTATATCTTCTAAATCTTTGATAGGATCGGTTTCTGTTTCAAGTAATGGAGTAGTTACTACTGGTTCCTCGCTTTCGTACTCACGCGCACCAGTTTGTTGTTGAGTAAGTTCAAAAGTCTCGATTTCTTCAGAAATAGGAGCAGACACACCTTTCATTGCATGTTGAATCAATTGTTTAATACGTTTTGAATCATTGATTTTACCAAGGTCACTGTCTTTTTCAGGGTATTGAGCGTCAATGTCTCTTGAAAGTCTTTTAGAGAAATTATCCCCAGGAACAATAATTGGGTCAACAAATTCAGCCGACATAGTAGCAGGATTATATGGATTTAAACCAGATTTAAAGAGAATTCGAGCAGGAACCTTTAACCGTTTGTCTGATCCAGAGCGTTTCTTGTAATCTGCTAAAGTACCCCAATTTTCTGCAAACCAATCAAAGAATTCTTCGTTTTGTCTATCCATAGGTTGGGCTAAATCAAACCCAAGAGTACTATAGTCATTCCTACCTTCTCTTTTCCATTTGAAAGAAGGCGGTTTAACAACAGAATTATCTGGTTTGAAATGAACATATTGTAATAAGTCTTTACCCAATCGCCCCTCGGCAGGAAGTCTTGTAATATTCATTGAAAGAGATTTTGGATTAAAACGCATATTACCTGGTGAACCGACCCAACCTGGTTTTCTAACTACGTCTTTAACAATTCTTCCTTGAGCCCTATCATAGTCAATATTTAAATAAGTAGCTTCAGGTTGACTTAAAATTTTATAAGGTCGATTAGGAATGCTCGAAGGAATGGCTTTGAAGTACTCAGGATGAGATGTTTCAATAATAGCATCAACAATGTCAAGATGATCTTTTGACATTATTGTATGATAATTGTCACGAGACACTTCTCTATCAAGGGCATCACGTGCTTTTTCAATCATAAATGGTTTGATTTCTTTTGTAGGAGTTCTTCGACTAGCAACAAATTCTAAGTCTTTTATTGCTTTACTTAAATCAGTCTCCATTTTATGAGTTTCGCTTTTGATTATTCTAAGTTGAGATTCTTTCGCACGTTTTTCTTCATCAGATTTTCGGATGAGTTTAAGGCGGGCGCTTCTTTGCTCCTCAACAGATAATAATTCTTTAGGTAATTTTTCTTCAAATACTTGTACTACCTCGTCAAGGAAATTATCAAAAGTTAGATTATTATACCTATTAGAAGTAATTGGAGCAGCCAATACATCTGAAGAAGTAGCTAAACGAACCATATCATCAGCGCGTTTGTACTGATCATTAATGAATGCTTCATGATCCATTTTGCCAGTAAAAGCATTTTTAATACGTTGGAATAAACCAGGTTTCTTATCAAGATCAAATACTTTTAATTTATCATGTTCTACCCATAATTCCAATAAATTAGGAAGAATATCTTTTTGATACTCAATAAGAGTATTGGCACGATATCCCTTGTATTTATCAGATTGTGCATTCATAAAAGCAATGTTGTCATCGGACATTAAGGAATAAAGATCAGCCATAGTTTTACCATCACTTGTGAGACCTTTAAATTCAGAAATACCCCCATCGGCAAACTTTTCCCAGCCAATAGATCCTTCATCAATGAAACTTTTAGCCCATTGTTTTGCAGTGTCATGAGTAATCATTTCAAGACGAGAGTCAAGCAGAGTTTCTTGTTGCAAGGATAATGAAAGCAACATCATATCAGCATTTTCAAGAACAGATGAAAATTGTTCGGGCATAACATATCCAAAACTTTGACTGGAAGGAGATTGAACTCTTTGTTCGATAAATTGTAATCGTTCTAATTCTTTCTTTCTAAAAGCTTCAGAAGTAGCCCAGAAACGATATTCTTTCATAGATTTTTCAAGTAATTCCGTAAAACCAGCAGAAGCAGCTTCTTCAGGATCAATTATTTTTTGTTTCCATTTAGCAATATTATATAATAAATGCTCTTCAGCTTGTTGTTTCAATAATTGAGATTCTTGAAGGTCTGATTTTGTACTTTTTATGTCTACACTAATATCATTTGTTATGCCAAAATCGGCCATGATGCCAAGTCCCATAGACATAAGATCTGTTAGTAATTCTTCTTCTTCTAAGAATTTTTCTATTTCAAAATCAATGCGTTTTTTAAGTTGTTTATAGTAGTCAGGATGTTTTTGTTCTATCAAGCTCTTATCAATAGCGTTTAATGCAACTCTTGAACGATAAACATTATCAAGATTATGTTTAACAGAATCTACTTGATATTTCAAACCAACAAGGGATTTTTGAAGAGCTTCTGGTTCATTAAGTATGCGATCACCAAATAAAGCAGCCATTAATTCCTTAGATTTTACAGTATCCCCACTTAAAAGTTTGTCAAGTTTTTCCCTAACAGTGGAATTTAATAGGACAGTAGCCAAATACTCTTTTGCTTTTTGAGGGTCTTTAAAGTCATCAGGAGTAATAGAACCTTTTCCATCAAGTTTCGTTACAAGCCACTCCGTTCGTTCATCTGCGCGTCGTTTCTCTTTGTAAAGAAGCTCAGGATAGTTTTTGAAAAGTGGTGAAATATTCAAATCATTATCAAGATTTGATTTAATGATTCTAATTTGACGTTTAGAGTCTAATAATACTTGTTGGAAGTGAACTCTAAGAGCATCAAGGTGATCTTGAGGTAAACTCGATAAATCTGCTGAATCATAAAAATCAGAAGCATCACCGCTTTCAACATCTTCACTTACTAAGGGGTTTAAAACAGCAGTGATATTCTTTACCCAATTAGGATTATTTAGAGCAATAGCGAGAGGAGTAGTTCTTGATTTACTCCAATGCCTATCGGCAACCTCAAACCCTTCCCTATCTTCATCAGTAGGATTACTTAAGAACCACTCATTAATTGCTTTATGAGCCGTATGTTTCATCCCATCTGATAAGACATCAAAAGAAGGTTTTTTGAAAATAATAGGAGTACCAAGAGCGTTTGTTCGCTCTTTTGTTAAACGAAGGCTTAGTTGTTGACCCGAAATGGAAGGTCTACTCCCAAATTCAACTACTCGTTTCAATTTATTCTTTCTATCTTCATGAGACATTAACTTCACCACTAAATACAGTTCAGTTGAACATATTAATTAATTCATCGTTAAAAAAAGGATTAACCTTCTTCCCCTTCAGCTTCTAATGCTTCTGTCATTAAACGGTTACTAAAATTTTCATGTAATGAACTTTCGAGTGCCGTAATACTGTTCTCTACAGTAGGGTCTCGCCTAAGGTCATTAGAATCAGATAAAATATTGTCGTTCTTTATATCATTTAAAATGTCCACATATAATTTCCGATCTGCGCAGAATGGACAAATCTCATTTGCAACAGAAGAAGCCATATGTAATGCAATAGCATAATCAGCAGTTCCTCTGCCGTGTCGCGGAAGATTTCTTGCTTCATTCATAATAATAATACTAGCTAAAGTATAGGCAGCGCTTATTTTCTCTCGAGATACTTGCAAAGTTTTGCGCTTAAACATCCATTTACTAAGATGATAAGCTAGCATAAGAGCCTTAAAATCATCGCTTTCAGTGTTAATTTTTTTACTGATACGCTCGTCCTCATCATCACTTTCTCCTGCAAGAAGTTTTTGGTGAGCTTCTAGGGCATCAAGATTGAAGCCATGCATACATTCTGATATATCGAGTGAAAACCATTCGGGAACAGGGTAAGTGAGAAATTCGCCACCTTCTTCTAATGAATCACTGATAAGAAAGACTTGTCCAAAACGTTCTCCTCCGATAGTTGTTTTATTATCGAAATGCATATCAACTAAGTCGAAGTAATAATCTTTTAAAATTTCGGTAAAAGTTCTTGGTAAGAAACCAGAAAGTTCGCCTAATAAAATAACATTCATTCCAGTAAGAGCCAAGGAATGAGTTCTAACTCGAATTCCTTTTACGAATTCAAAAGCTTGATCAGAGTAGAGTAAATCAATTAACTTGTGCCTGTGAACTTTAACATATTTGATAAAGTCCTTAGTTCCCGTTTGAGAAAAAGAGTAAATATCTAAAGCAGTAGCGATTTCATCAAAATGAACAAATTTCCGAACTTTTAAGGGATCATTAAAAATCCTATCATCTAACAAATCAAAAGTATAAATAACATCTAATTCTTCAGGAATTTCTGCGCGAAGAGTAGTAGCAACAGCATCAGGAGCAATATAGAATATTTTATTTTTGGGGTCAGGAAATAAATGCTTAAATTGATTCATAGCAGCACAACCAAAGGCAGTTTTGCCACTTCCACTCGGTCCAGTAATAGCTGTTAATTGTGGAGCAAAATGAAATAAAGGATCATGTTGTTTAGGGCGTTTAAGAGAACTATTAGTCATTATTTCCCACCTTTTTTCTTAGGTCCAGTGCCTAAATCAACCTTAGGAGATTTCTTAGGTACGGAAGGTTTCTTTATAGTTTTCTTTTCTGGAAGGGGTTTGGGTTTGGTTTTTGCTTCAATTTTAAGAGGTTCTTGTGTTGTAGCAACAGGAGTTCGGGAAGGAGGAGTTGTTGGAACCCAAGAATAAGTACTTGAACGCCTTTTTGAACTTCGAGAAGCAGCGTGTGGATCCTGAGAAAGAACCCATTTTACGAGTTGCATAACAAATGATTGTCCTAGTAATGCAGTTTTGAAGCATACACTTCGCAACTTGTTTAGATAATGAAATTCAGAATGAGTAAGATTGCTCCCATGGGCGTAAGTACAATAACGAATAATTTGAATCACTTCACAAAAATTAGTTAAAAATAGTCGAGCATCAGTATCTTTAGGACGAGTTGCGTGAAGTTCCTTTTTATCTCGAGAAGTAGTAACACTCCAGATACCATATAATAAATAGTTAACTAAACGCTCAGTATAGGAAAGAGATCGCAGTAAGTCTTGCTGAGGCTCCCTTGCATCAGTTGCTAAACCACGAATATTATATATATCATCATTTGTAAAAGGTAAGCGTCCAAATTCGCTTTTTTTACCGCTTTGGTCTCTCCGCGGTTGAATTTTTTGTAAGCGCAAGTTTACAAAAAATTCGGCAGGAATTTTTTCAGAATATTCTTTTCTATCCCACTGTGCGACGAAAAGTTCCAATGGACTGCCTTCCAGAAAAGTATTGTAATGGGATTCAATTTTTTTAGTTGATTCTTCTATGTAGTTTTTAAAAAGAGGCCAATAATCAAGCATTCCTTCAAGCTCGAATAATGTTTTTTCATAAGAGATTTTAACATAACGCCAAGAATTAGCAACTAATCGATACCAAGCTCCAAGATATCTTTCACTAATGTCTTCAGATTTATGACCAGTTGCTTCGGAAGCTTTCGTCGGGTTTCCCATGCTTTTCTCATAGAGATTAAGAGTAATTTCATCATTAATAAATGAATATTCGGCATGTTCAATTTCACTTTCAAACCCAATCTTTCGAGAAGTAGCACAATAACCCTTGAAAACAATTAATACTCTTCCATCAGCATCAGGAAATTGTTGTTCGGAAAAAAGATATGCAAGAGGGACGAAAAACCCTCTTTGAATAGGCATATTAATGTTTGAGATGTCAGCATCGAGTCCATCATATCGGTCTTTAAGTTGTTTATAGTTTTCAGAATCCAATCCAGCAGCACTTGCTGCTTGAAGTACAAGTTCCACAGCTCCCCAATAGTCTTTTCTCATAAGAGCTGTATGAGCCCCTCCAACAATTGCGGCAACCTTATCTCTTAGACTTCTATCAGCAAATTGATTAACATAGTAAGATATTTGTGATAGACCAGGAGTTTTAGCAAGATAAGTCCCAAGCATTTCTTCACTCATAAAACATCAACCCTTATGTACTGGTTTCTTTTTCTCTTTCTTTTTCTTTGATTCAGTTGTTGCTTGTTCTACTGTGTCTCTCATACGAGCTTGGTCTCGAGTACCGAAAAATCCAGGTGTGTCCTCAGCTACAAGAGCAATTTTCACAGGAGTAATATAATCAAGCCCATCAATTACTCCTTCGATCATAAGCATGTTAGTGTTTTGTTTGAGCAACTCTGAATCAGGAGGAAAATAGATTTTTAGTAATTGAATGATTTTTGCACTATCTTTGTCAAGAATTGCTACGTCTTTAAGCATAGCAAATTCTTCACGTTCTTTCATTCCTTGAATATCACTACTCATCTAAATCACCGTCGTCCATTGCTGCATCAAATCCTGGGCTAACGCTTCGAGTTCCAGGATAAACTGATTGTGCAGTATTAAGCTCACTTAAAATACTATCTATTTCTGAATCAATACTTGCAACTTCAGTTGTAAGAGATTTATCCACAGCAAGTATTCTATCACGGATTTTAGCAAATAGAGTTGCTAAATTATGGGCCGTTTTCTTGAGTCTGACATCGAATTCCATTTCGAAACGAGTATTAATAGTGATTTGTTTGCTAAGATTTTTGGTGGTGTCTTGAGCAACTTCACGCATAGAAGATATGCCGATAAGAGGAGGAGGAGGGATGTTTTGTTCACACGCAGGGCATTTAATTACATCAAACGTTTTATCACATTTGGAGCAAGTATGAAGGCGCGAAGAATATTCTTGCATTGCAGCCTTTGGTTCAAGTTTGAATAATTGATCTGGAATGTAAAGCATGTCATCTTGTATATTCCTATCTTCTTCAAATTCTCCAACCATATCTCCAAACATCCTTCTAGATAATCTTGTAGCATCAACTGAAAGTTCAGTGCGTTTTCTAAGATTAAGAATAGAATAAATAGGGTGTACTTTAAGTTTAATAATGGATCCAGCAGGAATAGTAATTCCAAATTTAATTATTTGGTCATAAGGAATAGTGTTTGAATCAACAACAATAGCAGGATCGCGTCTTTTTCCCATCCATTCTTCCATTTGAACAGGAGATACTCTTCTAATATTTCTACTATCAATGTAAGTTGGTTGAACTGATAAATAAGAAGCCATTGAACGCAAATCAATTGCTTCAGCAGCAAATAATTCCATTTGAGAGCCTACGTGTTTCCAAACAAAAATAGCAGTTAATATTAATACAGGAGGAACAAATATAAAAGCCATAAATCCTTTCCAAAAAGCAGCATTTGAATTAGGAGAAATATAAAGCCAAATAGGGTATAATCCCCCGCCAGCAACTAAACCTAAAATAAGCATTGCAATTGAAAACGTGTAAATGGCTTTTCCAACATTTGATCCAACCTTCTTTCTTGTAACCATGTAGAGCGTGAAAAGTCCAGCAGCAGCTACAAAAGAACAAGCACAAATAATAAATGAGAGAGCAACATCGCCTAAAGCCATCAGACTTCCTCCACAGGAATATTTCTTTTCTTTTTAAAACGCACAACCGTTGTAATTGTTGCAGGTATAGCAATTGCAAATATTCCAGCGAATATTCCAGCAGTCACCCAAGCATCACGATTCCTCAAATTACCCCACGTGTCATTCAATACATCTACATATGTTTGCGGATACTCGGGGCGTTCTTCAAGAGGAATGTATACTTCGCATTGTCCTTCTATTATCTGTTTATTTTCAGCTAAATCTTGTGCAGTAAAAGTAAAACTGACGAAACGTTGGAATTCAAAAGGATTCAATTTAAAGAGTTTATACCCAAATCCAATAGGAGTAGATGAAATAAGAGATTCGCTACCATCACTAAAAGTGATAGTTATTTTTTCAAAATGACCTTCAGCATCAACAACACTCCAATTAAAAATAAGGTATTCAGTATGCTTAACTCGTTCAGTATTTGTCGACATCCAATTGATTGTAGGTCCAGTTTTATCGACAAAAATTGTCATATTTTTCCAAGCAACATTTCCTAGATAATCTTGACATTTAATACTAAATAATCGTTCGCCGCTTGAAACACCTGTTGTATGAAATAGTATTTCTTCATTCAAGAAATAAGGGGCAACAATAGGAGTACTAAGTGCAGGAATAAAATTATCGAAGAATGCCATAATGGATATTCCATCAACTTGACCATTATCATCAGTAATAGCAGAGATTCTAAGAGAAAAAGAAGCGCCTACATTATAAGGAATTTCACTATCAATTTGTAAGATAGGATAAGCATGAACATTCATTAAAGGCAACCAGATAAAAGTTAAAGAACAAAAAATTAAGAAAATAGTAATAAAAGTTCTTTTCTTCATAGTGATCACATACAGTTAAAGAAAAAGAGGATAAAATCACTTATATACTTATTTATTTTTTTTGTAGAATGCAAGATTAATGCAGTGGAGTAGCATTATATATTTGATTAAAACGTTTTTTCCTGCGTTTTCTGATAATAATTACAGCAACAATTAAGACACACACACCCGCGCCAATCCAGATAAGTATTGTTTTAATTTCTTCATCAGTCATATCTGCAAATGGATCATAAGAGTCGCCTCCATCTCCATCTTCCCCATTA
>Ga0114923_10003325_pt1 | contig 10847 bp, 17 predicted proteins | sample SumtaG_FD_89578 | JGI IMG/M metagenome (GOLD analysis project Ga0114923, IMG submission 89578) | Deep subsurface microbial communities from Indian Ocean to uncover new lineages of life (NeLLi) - Sumatra_00157 metaG | ecosystem: Environmental > Aquatic > Marine > Oceanic > Sediment | place: near...
AGAGGGGCCTCAACGCACCGGGAGTGTACGAGGCGAACCCTACGGCCCGCATCGGCACAGGAGGCAGGATCGCCTACAAGACAGCCGGCAACGTGTCGGTACTGGTGATCGCCCGCAAGCTGCACGAGAAGCACCCCAAGACAGCGTGGGGCATCGTCGTCTTGTACTCTGTGGGGCAGGCGGTCGTTGCCTTGCACAATCACCGGCTGATAAGGTAGGGTAGGACGAGTGGTTCGGTTGACTCTGTCGAGAAGGGAGCAGCCTATGACCGATTAGCCAAAAGCCATGTCGATCGTTCACAGAACGACCAAAACTAGGGGGTGGCTCTCTCACGCTCGATAAGCTCGAGCTGGGAGGGTCGCCCCCTTTTTTCTTGCCTCTTTGACCTCGGCAGGGCGCCCTCCTTCTTGTACCTCTGCCGTTGCAGCATCAGCGCCGCGGCCACCTTCTCCAAAGGCTCACCCAAGAACCACGCAATCTTCTGTGCCGTCCCGATGCGTGGCTCCATCGCCCCCCGCAGGATGAGGCTGCAAGCAGAGACAGACAGGCCCGTCGCCCTGGCCATGTCCGAGATCCTCCAGTTCTTCACCATGGAGAAGAGGGTCGGGACAGGCTTGCTCTTTGCCTGCATCAGACGCTTGCGCATCCTGATGTTGTAGTCGTGGATGTTCTTCAGTCGGAGCTGTTGCCCTTCAGTCGGCTCTCTTTTCATGCTCTCCTCCTGCCTCATATTGACATCTGTCAACCTCCCTGTCCACCTCATTCGGGGTAGGGGGTGCGGGGGGAGGGGCAGGGCGTGAGGCAGGGCGCCGGCAGCCCACCCCAAGATCTTGTGGTGCCCGTTTCAGCCCCGATCGGGGCGCGATCGCCACTCGCCGACAAGCCGCAGCGCTGACACGCCGCGCGCCGACATGCGGCGCAGCTCAAAACCGTATAAGGTATATAAGAGTTGGCATGATTCTTTCAAGCGCCGACGCGCCGACACTACGGGGGCGTCGTCTGAGACTTACGCGCGGACGCGCCGACACTATAGGGGTGAGTGTCCGCGCGTCCGCACGCCGAGGTTTTGTAACACCCTACCGACCACAAGATGTGGGGGATTGACAGGGCTCGAGCAGACGTCATACTAAAGGGGCTGGGCGGGAGGAGAAGCCATGGGGACAGAGAAGACGGAGAAGGGTGTACACAGGCCCTCTGCCGTGGTGCTGAGACGGTTCGCCGACAGCCTGCGTGCAAAGGCAAAGAGGCTCGAGGAGAAGGCAGCCAGTGTGGTCATCCGGGCTGACGAGGCGGACGAGCTAGCACAGTACCTCGAAGATGTGCCTATGGACCGCAGACCAAGCGCAACCTTGACCCACATCCTCGAGGACTGGACTGCACGACTGGGGATGCAGTAGTGGGGCGTGCCATCGTAACCAAGTGGCGGCGCTACGCCATTCGAGATCTCGCAAACATCATCAACCGAGCCGACCTACTCAAAGAGGGACGGTGTGTGTCGCGGTCTGGGCTCCCACGGAAGGAGCACTACGCGGACAAGGACGGGGTCTGTGTCTTTTGTGATGTGGACCTGTGGGAGCTAGAAGAGGGGGAGGGGGAAGAGGATGAGACTGTGGAAGATGGTCAAGCACGGTAGGCTGAGCCACCGTGTGTTCTACGCCAGGGCGGGGCGGTGGAGCCTCATCTGCTCGTACTACGAGGGGGGCTCCGCGTATGGCACAGTGGGCTACAGCGCGGGTTACAGAAGGTTCGACGTTGGCCCGTGGTCTTTTGTCTTCAACGCCCACGGAGTGGTGGCGACACAAATCGTCCCCCGCAAGTTCTGGTTCTTCGCTGGAAGGTGTGAGTACGGAGGATCCGGATGGTGAAGCCGAAGAGTCGGAGGAGCAGGAAGGTCTCGACGTCGACAGCGGAGCAGGTGGAGGGGGCGATACCCCCTAGCGACTTCTGGATCCCACCTCCCACCTCAAAAGAAAGCGACCGCATAGGCTTTCGCCTCGACAGCCAGTACGTCGGCATGATGCAACGCCTCGTCGAGTCTGGCGTCTTTGGCTGGTCCAAGCAATCAGACTTCCTGCGCTGGGCGACGCAGCACGGGGTCGACACCGCCTCGAAGGTTCTCCAAGACGAGTCCTTCAGCAATGAGGTCAAGGTCATGCGTGGGATCCTTCGCCGCTCCCAGCTGCTGAAGAGGGAAGCGCTCTTCATGGACACCCTCAAGTTCGTGCGGCAGGACATCGCAGGGCTGTTGGAGCAAGGGGCGAAGGGGGATGCGAGGCTGGAGTTCAAGAAGGTCTTGTCAGAGGCGGAGGGCCTGTCGATATCGAGGTACAAGGAGAGGTTCATGCGGGAGCTGAAGACTGCCTTCCCAGAGCTTCGCGCCCTCGCCGGGGAGACCAAGCGTGGGTCTTGAAAGAGCCGACCTCCCCCCACCCAACCGAATGGGCGCACCCCCCCGCTTCACCAAGTGGCGGCGGGGTCAAGACCTCTCCCTCTCCCACCTTATAGAAGAGAGGTGCCGCTTCCCTGTGGAGTGCGTCCCGACAGGTGTGGGCAAGACCCTCATCTACATAACAAACGCACTGCTCACGGGTAAGCGAACCGCAGCTCTCACCTCGACGAAGGGGTTGCAGGACCAGCTCGAACGGGAGTTCCCCGGGTCTGTGGTGGACATCCGCGGGAAGGGGAACTACCCCTGTATCGGCTACCAGGACATCTTCAAGGGGTACAAGCACCTCCTGCTTAAGACAGGCCGGCGCTTCGAGGGGGGGCTGCCCTCGTGTGAAGAGGGACCCTGCTTCAGTGGTGAGCAGTGCCTGTATAAGGCAGGGGCCTGCCACTACTTCACCTCCTACCGTGCAGCACTGAGAGCACAGATCGTCTCCACCAACTACTCCTACTGGCTCTCGATCCACGCTTGGGGCGGGGGGCTGGGGAACTTCGACGCGCTGGCTCTGGACGAAGCACACAACTCCCCTGCTGAGCTGTCCGCCCATCTGCGGATAGAGCTGAGTGATTGGGAGGTGGACAAGATTCTCGAGTCGTCTTTCCCCCGAAGTAACAGCCTTGAGGAGTGGTGCCGTTGGGCACAGCAGCGGCTGACGTGGATCGAGCTTCGGCAGGCGGATCTGCGGGCGGACCCGAGGCGGTACAGGGAGCGCAGGACCCTAGCCAAGGTAAAGGCTAAGATCGAGTATCTCTCCTTCATCCGAGGCGAGTGGGTCAAGATGAAGACGCGAGACGGGATCGCCTGGCAAGCGCTATGGCCAGGCCCCTACGCAGAGTCGAGGCTCTTCCTCGAGATCCCCCAGGTTGCCCTCTTCTCTGCGACGGTGCGGGAGAAGACGTGCGACCTGTTACAGATCCCAAGCAAGGACAGGCTCTTCCACGAGTACGACTCCCCCTTCCCTGCACGACGTCGCCCCGTCTACATGATCCCGACCACGCGGGTCGACTGGAAGTGGACCGAGGCGCACAAGACGGAGTGGGTCATTGGTATCGACCGCTTCATCAAGCGGCGGCTGGACAGGAAGGGGATCATCCACACCGTCAGCTATGACCGGGCGAAGCTACTGCTGGAGAGGAGCGACTTTCGGGAGGTCATGTGGAGCCACACCACCCGCACGACAGCGGAGGTCGTAGAGAGATTCAAGGCTGCGGCACCTCCCGCGATCCTGGTGAGCCCCTCGGTCATGACAGGCTGGAACTTCCCCTATGAAGAGTGCGAGTTCCAGATCGTAGGTAAACTCCCTTTTCCGAACTCGAGCGACCCGGTCACCAAGGCCAGGCAGAAGGATGACGGAGACTACGGTCCCTTCCTCTGTATGACCAACCTCGTGCAGATGGTGGGCAGGGGGATGCGGGCGACTGACGACGCATGCGAGACAGGCATCTTCGATGACCACGCCAGGTGGTTCATCCCCAAGTACGAGCACTTCGCACCCAGGTGGTTCATGGAGGCTATCGTCTGGGTGGACAGCAGCCCGAAGCCTCCCCCGAAGCTGGAGAGGAAAGAGGGTTGACACGACCTTATCTTTTCTGCTAAGACGTAAAGACAAAGGAGGAAGACGCATGGCAAAGGTAAGCACAGCAGTCAAAGATCAGGTCGAAGCTGGCCTGATCGCAACTGACGGTCCGATCCGCGCGCTCGTGACCAAGGCGCGGTACGTGGTCGACGCCACCTACAACAAGACGAACAGGAGCAGGGGAGACGAGGACGCGATGACTCTCGCCATCACCTACGTCGAGAAGGCTCGGCGGAAGGAGAAGGGGTACAAGGGGGACATCTGCCAGATCTCCTGCGGTCCCGTCAGCAGGTTGATTCCCTGCGACGACGACGGGGGCAAGTCAGCGGAGCCACCCGAGGGCAGTACGGCCGGGGGATTCGGGACGGGCGCCAACGTCTCGATCTTCTTCAAGCACCTGGAGGAGGCGGTCAAGGACGCGCCCGAGGGGCTGGAGTGTGAGGAGAAGCTCTCCTCGGACGAGACCACCGAGGACATCTCCTGCCTTCAGCTGTTCGAGGTCACGATCGACCGTGTCAATCAGCCCGAGCGCAAGGGGCTGAGGGTCAACAAGCCGGAAGGCACTGGGACCCAGCGCAAGGGCACGGTCGTCATCTGGAAGGAGATCCACGACGCTGTCGAGGACATCGCGGACTGGCGCGGTGCCAAGGGGGGTGACGAAGACGAGGACGAGAAGCCCAAGAGTCGGCGGCGGAAGAAGCCGGCAGAGGAGGAGGAAGAGGAGGAGGAGGCCCCCAAGCGAGGGAAGAAGGGCGGCAGCAAAGTCGACGCTGTCGTGATCGAGGTGCTCGACAAGCTGCTGCCGGATGCAGACGATGCGATCGACCTCGAAGCGCTGGCGAAGAAGTGCTACCCCATCATCAAGAAGAACACAGCGTGGGCTAAGCAGCGCACAGCGATCCTCGCCAAGCTGGGCGAAGACGAGTTCCTTGCTGGCCTCGACAGCTTCGTGGTCGACGAGGGTGCTCTTAGGAGACTTTGATGCCACAGCCAAACACAATAGGTGGCGGCATAGGTGGCGACACACAGCTGTCGCCGAAGAGACCAGCGCCTCTTTGTGTAACGCTGGATTCCCTCGAGGCGGAGATCGGTGTTCTGGGTACGATGACCGATGATCTCTGCCGCATACTCGTACCTGTGCTGGCAGCCGCTCCGCCCTCGGAGGTTACCAAGGACACTGTCGCGGTGGAAAATGGGGGCAGCTCGCCAACCTGTGGCCGCATCGCGGAGTACACCCGTCTGATCGCTCAGAGCAGGAGAGCACTCCAGGCTTTGCTCCGCGATCTCGAGACCTAGAAAGGAGGCATGACCATGGCACTGTGCGGATGCGGGTACAACCGCAAGGGAGAGAAGACGTCGAGCTGCCGCAGACACCGAGGTAAGGACCACATCTCGCCGCGGTACAACCGGCCGAAGAAGAAGGCGACATCGAAGAAGGCAGCGAAGAAGAAGAAGTAAGGTTGGCGAGGCTCCGGCCCGCGTGGTCGGGGCCTCGCTCCCTCACCGAGGGGGTCTCGCTGATCCAAGGTGGCTGGAACCCTCACCACTCTTGGTGACACTCGCTAATCGAGACCCCCTCGGTGAGGGATTGCATGGAGATCATCAGCACCACGACCTGGACACTTTCCTATCTAGATGCCGCTCGGCACGTGGAGAGGGAGACCCGTTCCAAGGGTCTCCACGTCAGCGACGTCCTCCGCTACATCGACAACGCGGTCGTCCACCCTGGGAAGCGCCAGCCCTACGGTGAGCTGTCCCGGCTCGAGAAGCGCAACATGGGCTACCGCACGGAGATGGGCTTCATCTTCGAGGCGATGGTCGACCTCGAGCACAAGGCGAGGGAGAGGCAGCGGGCAAAGAACAAGTACCGCGGTGTGCTCCTTCAAGCAGAGATGGAGCTTGACGGGATCTTCCTCACCCCCGACTGCTACGTGCAGGACACTTGCACGGTCGAGGAGTACAAGGCGACCTGGACCTCGAGCCAGAGGTGGACGCACAAGGATCCGGAGGAGAGCTACTGGTACTGGTTCGCTAGCACCATGTGCTACTGCTTCGCCCACGGCACGAACCTGTGCGACATCTACGTCTTCTGGGTCAACGGTGATTATCGAGGGATGGGACCGAACGTCCAACGCTACTCCCTCTACTACTCTGACGAAGAGTTGGAGTCGAATTGGATGATGGTTCTCAAGCACGCACCCGTGGTGCGAAGGAGGTTTCATGGTGACGCTGGCTAGTGGTTTGAAGGGGACGTCCTTCAGGAAGAGGAAGCACAAGAGACGGCGCCGGCTCATGGTCGACGTCTTCGCACGGGACGGTAGGGGCAAGACCCACTTCGGGCTGGACGTACCGCAGCCTGTGCTCTTCATGTCCATTGACGCCGGGAGCGAGGGCGTGATCGAGAAGTTTGCCGACCGTGAGATCTGGGACGCCGGCTACTCCTGCAAGCCCAACCCCTACGACTCCCACGAGGAGCGGGTGGATAAGGCGGAAGCGGAGTGGAAGCGTGTCAGGAACGACTGGCTCAAAGGTCTCGTAGCGGGGGCCGGGTGCATAACCCAGGACACGAGCGGGGAGTTCTACGAGCTACTCCGCATCGCTCGCTTCGGCAAGTTCAGCGAGGTCCCTTCGCACTACTACGGCATCGTCAAGCGGGAGTGGGACGACCTCATCAAGATGGTCTATGACTCCGAGTTCGATACGAGCTTGGTCATGCTGCACAAGATGAAGAAGAAGTACGAGGGGAAGGACTGGAACGGGGACTGGGAGCCTCACGGTTACGAGGGCGACAGGTACATCTGCCAGGTTAGCCTCGAGCTGGAGTACGACGACGACACGACGCAAGACCACGTGGTCGGCACCATCCGCAAGTGCAGGGATAGGCGAGACCTGATTGGCGAGGAGCTGTACGACCCGAACATCGGCGACTTGGCTGAGCTGATCCTGGGCATCCCTGCTGACGAGTTCATGGCGGGGGAGGAGGAGTAGGCGATGTGGTTCTATGTCGTAGCTACCGTTCTCGTTCTTCTTCTCGTCTTCGGTGAAGAAGCGTGGCTCAAGAGAAAGGACGCGGAGAGGATCAGGAAGATCATCCGCGAGAGGTACGGGTGGTGGCCGAGATGATTACCTCTTACTGGATGTACAACCACCCCGTCAAGGGACGACAAGACACCTTCTACATCGAAGAGGACACCATCGGTGGGGTCCGCTCCACAACTCGTGTGATGGACTGGAAGGGGATGGGGACAAAGACTAAAGCCGAGTTCAAGAAGCGGATCGAGGCGGAGGCGTGGGAGGCGCACCACGCCATCAGTGAGGAGGAGGACGAGCGTGTTGCTGATCGACCCGAGGATAGGGAGCGGGGATCTGCCGACCTTCCTGAAGCGGATCCGTCCGATGAAGGGGAAGTACAAGAAACAGAAGCTGCTCTCGGCCGACGCCGCATTCATCGGAAGCGGGCCAGACGGGCTGCCCGTTCGAGTAGGCATCGAGCGGAAGAGGGTTAGCGATCTCATCCAGTGCATCCACAACGGGCGCTTCGCAGGCACCCAGCTCCCCCGGATGCAGAAGATGTACAACTCGATCTGGCTTGTCATTGAAGGGCCGTACAAGAGGGGAGAGTCGGGCGAGGTGCTTGTGCCCCGGGGAGGGAAGGGCGGCCGGATCATCTGGACCCCACCCCCCGGCGCCGGCATCATGTACGTCGGCCTGAAGCACTGGCTCATCGGCATGGTCGAGGGCTGCGGCATCCACAAAGAGGAGACGGGCAGCGCGATGGAGACTGCGAGATTCCTCGCCTTCCTCCACAGCTGGTGGGAAACCCCCTGGGACAAACACAAGTCTCATATTGCCTTCGACACGTCTGCCCCGGGAGCAAAGATCCGCACGGAGAAGGCAGCCTTCAAGGCCAGGGTAGCGAAGGAGTGCATCGGGCTGAGCACAGTGCTGGGGAGGAGAGCATCCGCTCACTTCGCTAGTGGCCGGACAATGTTCAATGCCGGGGTAGAGGAGTGGGAAAAGATCGACGGGATAGGGAGGCCGAAGGCGAAGGCGGTGGTTGAGGAGATAAGGGAGGGAGAGTGACAGTGGGGAAGGTAAAGACGGACCTGTCTGTACGGTGCTTCTTCGAGAAGGAAGAGGCTCGAGGGCTCGACGGGACCGAGGACTGTGAGCCGGTGAGAGGGGAAAACTACTGCTACGGGTGTGGGCAGTACGTTTGTGGGAACCACTGCATGTCGAGCCTGCCGTTCGGGGGACATGAGCCGGACGATCACTTGGACGAGGGAGAGTAGCGATGGGAGAGATGAAGATGGAGTGGGAGAAGAAGAAGGCCCTGATAGCGAGCCCCATCATGCAGCTCGGGATCATGGCCAAGGCGGTAGGCCACGATCGCGCAGGCTGCCTTGCGTGTGGGATAGGTGCGGGGTGTCTCTTCGAGGCGGAGATCCTCAAGTTAGAGAGCTTCATGCACCACGAAACGGTCGAGCGGGAGCAGCACCACGACAGCGCTATGGAAAAGGGGGAGTAAGTGGTGGATAAGATGCCGCCGTTCAGCAAGGTGCTCGAGGTGTTGGCCACTGTTTTGGCCATCGCTTCAGCTTTCTCGGTAGGAAGACACCTCATCTGGTTTGGAGGGAGCTGGAGTTTCGGTCTCGCACACACCGCAATCTGTGTCCTTTGTATGTGGGTGCTGCTCGCCGCCTGGGGGGAGGAACAGTGAGCGGAAAGACCGACGTCGCACGGGAGATGAAGAAGCTACGCCTTATCTTTGGCGGACACTGCATCGTGTGTGGGGGGAAGAAGCAGCTCGAGTTCGCCCACCTCGAGCCGACAGATGTTGTCGGCAAGGGCCGCGGATCCAAGCACCGCATGCTCGACATCAAGAGACACATGGACAAGTACGAGCTGCTGTGTAAGAACTGCCACAAGCTGAAGGACAACGGGACACCACTACTGCGCTTCGAGAAGTCTGTCGCGAAGGAACAGGAGCGGGCAGAGTACAACCTTACCGCCAGGCCGAGGCGCGACATCGTAGAGGACCCCACCGAGTGAAGAAGACGCTGCTGCGGGGTAGGACCGACGTCCTCTTTGATGGTCCCATCCCCTGCCGCTATGCCGCCATTGGCGAGGGGCCAGGCAAAGAGGAAGACAGCCAGGGCATCCCCTTCGTCGGGATCTCAGGGCAGATCCTCGACACCCACTCCCTGCGTCACGGGCTGAGCCGAGCCAGGATCTGGGTGTGGAACCTCGTCAAGAGGCGGTGCTTGAAGCCGAACGGTGAGGACAGGCCGCCGACAGAGGAAGAGATCGCAGCGGACTGGCCAGAGCTGGAGAAGATGCTGAAGCTGGTCAACCCGCGGTACATTCTCACTGTAGGGGTGACGGCGTCACGGTGGTTCCTCAAGGATCGACTCTTCAACATCGAAGCAGACCACGGGAAGATCTTCAGGGTGAAGGTGGCGGGGAAGGTGCGGATTGTCATGCCCGCCTACCACACCGCGGCGGGACTGAGGCGGAAGCCGGTAGCAGTGTGGGCTGAGCAGGACATCGCTTCCTTCTGTAGGTTGGATCCGAAGGGGCACTGGCCACTGGTGCCCAAGGTGGAGGAGCCTGTCGGTAGGCTTGTCGAAGAAGAGGAGGATCTGCTCCTCCTACAGGATGATCTGAAAGAGTGGGGAGAGGGCGCGGTCGATACCGAGGGCCTTCCCTCAGACCCCTTCTGCCTATCTGTCTCGGTGGATCCTCGGGAGAGCATGGTGGTGCGGGCGGAGAACGTCCAAGGTCTTTTCCCTCCCGGCTTCCACTTCCGCCTGCACAACGCCCCCTGGGATCTCCAGGTGCTGAAGGCGATGGGGGTCGAAATCGAGTCCTTCAGCGACACCATGCAGCTCGCCTACCTCCACAACGAGCCCAAGGGTCTGAAGAACATCAGCCGTCGGCTGTACGGACACCGCATGCTCGAGTTCAAAGAGATGGTGGCGCCGCACGTGGAGGAGGCAAGGAAGACATTCCTCCTCAACGCCGCCCCGAAGGACAACCCCGTGGCTACGAAGAGGCTGACGGCTTTGAAGAAGGACCTCGAGAAGGGCAAGCCGGTGCGCATCGAACAGCGTTGGAAGAACTGGGCAGACGACGTCAAGGTCTCGATCCGGGAGTCCGTGGGTGGGGACTTCCCCCAGCCGCACCTCTCCCACGTCCCTGAGCAGGAGTGGGTCAAGTACGCCGGCTGGGACGCGGCCAACACCCAGCGCCTGGCAGGGAGCCTGGACCCCTCCGGGACGTGGCTCGAGCGCGTGGCCCAGCTGGACATGGCCACCCTCCCCCTGGTGGCCCGCATGGAGCAAATAGGGCTGCCCGTTAACCTCCCTAGACTCAAGGCTTTGGAGACCTCCCTCTCAGGGGACCTGTTGGCCTCCGAGGAGACCCTCAGAGCCCTCTCCAGCCCCTCCCTGGACCCTTGGAGCCCGGACCAGGTCGCCGACGTCATCTACAGCGATCTGGGGATGGTGGTGGGGCGCAAGACGAAGAGCGGGGCCAGGGGGAGCACCGACGAGAAGGCGGTCGACGTGCTGCTGGCGGGCCTCGATCAGGAGCTGAAGGGGTCTCTGACCCCCGGGGCGTACGACCACGCGCTCCACTCCCAGTGCTTCCCGGAGGAGCTGAAGGAGTTCCGCGAGCTGGGCACGGACCTGGGGACCTACGTCCTGCCCCTGGACCAGTACATCCGTGGCGACCGCCTGCGCTTCCGGCTCAACTCCGCGGAGGTCATCAACGGCAGGCTCTCGGCCGAGGACCCCAACGTGCTGAGCTTCCCGGTGAAGACAG